>JGI24021J15306_10009018_pt1 | contig 12315 bp, 12 predicted proteins | sample Ectturendosymbi1_FD_15306 | JGI IMG/M metagenome (IMG submission 15306)
AACTCTCAAATAATCTTTCCATAGTAAATGCAGTGCTAAGTGCTAGATATCTAGATATAGCACCTACCACCACCATGGGTGTAGCCAGGGGAGGCACTTGGGCCATGGTCAGCGCAGTATATAAATTCCATGATGTGTCCCCCATTTCGCCAGTTTTACAAAAAGGTAAAAAGGTCGTACTACGGTTGAGTGAATATGGTGACAAGCAGACGTTAAAATAGAAAATATGCTATCTAAAGGTATGAAATTCATTCCGAACCCGTCAATTGCTTTGAATATTGGAATAGAATCGACATGGCTATGTAGTGAATCATTGCAAAGGAAAGGAGTTGTTCCATCTATGGTGGAAAGCATGTAAGCTTCCTGTAAGGCAGGGTTTCTCAACCTGTTGGCTATGGCCCAATAGTGGGTCACAGAAGAATTTTTGACAGGTCACGGTCTGGTATTATTAAAATTGAGTAGCCTAAGTTTTGAAAACGTAGGTAGGTAGTTCTTGAGATACACAGGGCATAATTTGCTGTCTTTCGTCTTTATGTGTTAGAAATTATTGCGACATGGCAATTTCCACATAGCCTACCGCATTATGCACAATTCTGATTTGTCATTGGTGTTTTTGAGACCAAACTTGTAATGTCTGACTTTTTTACCTCTTTTGGATATGAATGTTTTGCTTAATACGAATATTTGCAATATGGCTGGACACTGCAACGTTTCACTATTGTAAGGCACCAAAAAAAAACAATTAAAACATTTTCGTTTGTCGGTTTGCTTGAGAGGCGTTATTATTTGTCCTGCGACATTCTGATTCTCCATTGCGATTTACGTTCGTTAAAGCCTTTTCAACAGGACTACTGTTATCGCAGCGGTGAAGACAGATTATTCCGCGAAGTAAGGACCTGGAACGTTACAGCTCGAGAATACGACAAATTTTGTGAAGTAACGGAGGAACCTGCGAGCGCATTATCAGCGTATACAATTGTGATTTGACGCAACCTGGAATTTGTCTGATTCTTGCCCGCCTCACACATTTTCATTATTTTTGTCATGAATTCACTACATCAAAACTCAGCAATAATAAAGTTGCACTTACCTGTCGCAAAGGATACTGCCATTGCCACAAGCACTGTTACGACAAAAGAGATAGTTGCGTAATGGAGCGGCGATACAGCAAACAACGTGTCTTGGAGCTCTGTCCTGTAAACAAATAAAAATATATGTCAGTAAATGTTTCTTGCAATATGAGCGTGCTGGCAGTTGCTGCTTCATACATTCTTTGTAGCATAATTCAAAAAATGTTTAAGATGACGCAAAACGAATTGAGACAAAAACGGTGTGTATACACTGTTTGCAATTTTTAGAAGTGAAAGAAGAACTACTTACAATTAATTTACTTGTTTCTAAAGCTTTTTCACATGTTACAAGATGCTACGATTTAGCTGAAGCTGAAAAAGGCGTGCTAAGAGTTTTTTTGTTAGCCACCTACCTTGTTAAATTTGTTCCAACTGTTTTAGTCGTGAGAAGAGTGGTGAAAACGCTTTTTTGTGTAACAAACGTTCCTGTAGAGTTGATTAATGATGCCTCAACGCACATATCAGTGGATGTTGGCAGAAAACCATAGTTTTCTGGAGGCTTTCCACATGCGAAACTACTGACTGCCACCCAACCTTGGAAGAGGGTGCCTAGTACTTGGCCTGCGATTGCTCCCTGTTGAAGAAAAGCATAAGTAAAAATCTTGACACCAACAGTGAATATGGTAAAAGTGTAATGCACTCACAAGAAACGCATTTTTGTTGCGACGTAGTGAATTGTTTTTCAGTGTCTGAAATACTGCACAAATGCTGCTGCAGACACGAAAGTAAATACAAACATCAGCAACTGACTGTAAAATTTTTAATTAAATTTATTTTAAATTATGAAGCCAGCAAAATCAGTTTCTTGAATTTGAAGGTAGTTTTAAGTCGGCTTGTGGCAAACATGATTTTTTGACATAAATTATTCTCAGAACATCTTCAAAGTGCAGCAACACAAAGTAACACCTAACTCTTCAGACATACCGTGATTTCCTATGAAAATTTGGAACTACCTTAATGTCACAAACCAGTAAAAGTGGTGTTGAATTTGAAAGGTGCCACCACTAACCTGAAGAAAAATAACGGTAGGAGTTTGATTAAAATTTTGAATTATTTTTACAAAGATTTTGTCATAACATAACCTGAAGTAATTATTCAAAATTTAAACACTTTCGTGCAGACTACCTCCTATTTGACAAATCTAGCTGCCAAGTTTATAATGTCGTGCTCTGTGCATTTTGTGCTTTGATAGTGAAACATGGAACCGCCACTGATCCTTCCCCTAAAGAAATGTTCTCAAAGTTTGTATGATGTTGAAATCTGCTGACCCCCTTCCGCAAAAGTAAAGTAAGATATCATTTCCTGTACCTCAGTTCAGTTTATTTCTGCATCCCCACCAAGCACACAATACTTCATCGGGAATGCAGCGACAAGAAGCGACAACCGTACCTGGCATTAAGTCACTGCCCCCTCAAAAATGCACAAACTTATAACTTGGTTATGTAACAAGCAATCCACTGAAAGGTATTTAGGACTTTAATTTCCAGTCTGACTGTTAACAGATACTTACAACTTTTTTCATTTTTTTACAAATGTCTTCCCATGCACCATCTTTAAAAAATATCGGATAGACCACTTGGTTATGCTGACACCTCAGGAACAACTAGTCGAAACTCAATGGCACATAGCTCAGTGGGGCATATTTAATCTTAGTCCTTAATGAAATCGTAATCAATAAACTACGTGACATTCATGAAACTACAAATGCAGGAACGTGAAAATGGTCTCACGTTATTTATTGTACAGTTAGTGTGACAATTTTCAGGAACGTTTTATCAAGGATTTATTGAACACTCTGTGGACCACTGGAAATTCCCAGTGGGCCACCGGTGGTTCACCTGGACCAAGTAGAGAATCGCTGTTTTCAGCAATTTCTTTCATGTTTTTATATGAAACTTTGAGACGCATAAAAGTAATTGCAAAATATGCAGGACCAAAGCTTGTCATAAGCAAATCTAAGAAATATTGTAATTTACATGTTTTTTGTACAAACTAGTCAACCACTTAAAACCTCTTGTTGCACAAATGTGATCCCAAAAGGATAAAACCTATTCAAAAAATTATAAACAGCCTCGTCTCTTATAAGCGGACATGTACACTTATTTTACCTTTGCGTTGCACCATGGTGAAAACAAACCCAACGTGAATATGGCCAACATCGGACCTCCAAAACAGCCGACTATTATAAAACCTAGTTGAATGATTGTTGTGTCCATGTACTGGATGCAAAATGCGTATCCCGTTGATAGAACTCCAACCGCAGCCACTGGAAAAAAGATGCATCAGAGCGTGCAAATATGCGTTCTATTCTCGTGAAAACAAATATGAACAAAAATGTGGCTATACTACAATTACCGTACGCCTTCATTATCACACGATTCCATTTACACCACCCAAGTGCAATTTTTTCATATTTTAGTTTCTTTTAAGTATTTTTCAATTCAGAGCATGTTGCTTCGAATCTTTTCTCTTTCATTCGCAGATATGCTCATAGCTGCGGTGCATGAGTAACCCACAACTCTCACCTAGTAGCCAGTACATTTCATTCAGTACAAATTGGCTCATGAAAATCATGCAAACGTTATTGAATTGTACCATACCAATTAGTTTGCTAATGGTAATCTGCAGCGGTGGTTTGATGTTAGGCCACTTCTTTAATATGAAATCTTCTAAAATCAAAGCTCCTACAGAGTTGATTCCAGATGAAACGGTACTGAAAAAAGGAATAAATTGGCTGAGCAAAATGCGTACGCTTGAGCCTGCAATCGTTATGTACTTTTGAAATTATGGTAATTTTTTTTTGCCGACTGAGTAAGAAACTTGATCCGCATTAAAACAAATCTTTTTTCTAATCGTCAAACTTTGAAAATTGAAAAGTATGGATAAATTATGAATTGCTAAAAACATGAAGCATCGAAAAATCAATACTGCCATTAGCATTGCTATATTCAAAATTTTTTGTCAAAAATTTGCCATAAGTTGGACAAAGACATGCCATATTCCTTGTAGTATCTGGCAACCCTGTTCGTAAGTGAGCTCGCTAGTAAAATGTGTTCACGAAGCAGGTGCTTTAGCCTTGGCAGTCGCAAAAATGCCTGCTTTTGTTTGAATGATGCAAGAGTGAATTTGAATCAAGCCTGCTGTTTTGAAATCGTACAACGTGTTGATTTTATCTTACCAGCTCATCTGTGCAATTTTTGCTGCTTTTCTGGAGCTCGCAATGCATCCCCAAAGACCTACAAAAATGCTGTCACTGTCACCTAATATAAAAAACAAATAGTGGCAGCCGGCAAGATTGCAATAACTACAGAAAGATTGCCCTCCTCTCAGTGGTAAGCAAAGTTCTCGCTCGTGTTATTCTTCCAAGGCTTCAGGAGCCAACGTGGGTTTCGATCTCGTCTTTCAACCGTGGTAATGACTTTTACATTCTGACAGCTCCAGGAAGAATGCCTGTAACAGCACAAACCACTAAATGTCCTATTCATATACTTCACAGAGGCATTCCACATGGTGTGTCGAGGAGGACTGAGAACTGTTCGCAATTCTGCAACGACTTGGTTGCCCAGACAAGTTGCTGTCTATTATCAATGATTTCCCCTAACAGATACAAGCCTCTGTCCGTTACAACGGCTCCACCTCAAAAACATTCCAACTTTCCCTGCGTTACACGTGACTTTAAGCAGGGGTGCGTTCTCGCACCTACTGTGTTTTCAATTTACTTTTCGGCCATTGACTTTGTGGCCTTCCGTCCACTTCCGGCGTTTTGTTCCACTCACGTAACTCTGGAAAGCTTTTCAGTCTATCTCGTTTCCAAGCTAGCTGTAAGATCCACCATGTGTTTATACGTGAAGTACTTATGCCAACGACACTGTCTTTGCTGTCCACAGTAATGCAGATGCACAAATACTGTGCAATTTCTTTGCAGGAGCCTGCACCGGATTTGGTATGAAGATAATTTTGAGCAAGTCAGTTGTCCCTGTTCAAGGGGTCACTGACACTGTGACCATCAACAATGTTGCCTTAAAAATTATTGAAGAATTCTGCTAGCTTAGATCAAACATCACAGCATGTGTGTGTCCCTTATTTCTGAGCTAGATGCAAACTCCCTCTACCATTGAAAAAAATCGAGTCTCACGCATCTCAACAACGGTAAAGTGCATGTTGGAATCCTGTTCTGATGATGCAGGCGGTATCAAATCGTCTGCAAAATACAAATAGTTGATCCTGCAGTTGCCAACAGTAACACCCTCGTCGACTCGGCTATTGCTGTCTAGCGAATTTATACAGACTATGACGACAAGGGTGACAGTGCACACCCTTGTCCGAGTCCAGCATCCACTTTTAACGGTTGTGATTTTACGCCGCTGACACGGACATAAGCTCATGAACAACCTCTGACTTGACGGCCAGTAACCGACACGACAGCATTCAATAAATCCCTTTTTGTGTCTTGCAGCAAAGGTTTCATGAAAATACTCGCGTGGAAATTGATATTTCGTCTTCGCAACTCTAATCTTTATGTTTCAAATATCCACGGCTCCGAACATTTGAGGTTTAATAAAAATAAAATTGAGCAGATTAATCTAACTTATCCACTATTTTGGATTCTATGCATTTACGCATTAATTTGAATAAATGACATTCAATTATGTTTTACCAATAGTTTTACTTTCTGCACTACCTTCGTTTTTCTCAAAAAATCCAGGAAAATGGGAACATTTAATGTTTTAGTAAATTACATCTTTCGTCCCACCACACCAAGTCACAATATGTTAACCTTATACAGACGTTAGTACACTGAGAAATTTTGTATCTAAGGTCCACCTTGTTTGCAAGTTTCAGAAACACAGCACTGCGTATTGCAAGTCCTTTCCGTTGGAAATCTCGCGAGTGTCCTTCAGACGAAACTAAACAAGGATGCTTTGTCAGGCCTTGTCAATCCATAGAAGACAGACGAAAATCTAATTTAACCTGTGGAAAGGCCTGGCAGCGGCGTTTTTTGGAAGAACATGAAGGTCTGGCAGTTTCATGAATACAAGCAATTGGTTGTGTACTTGGCATATCTTTCGTTTCAACTGAAAAAGGTTGTTACTTTCATTGCTTGGCAAACCTCTGCTTGGCAAACCTCATTCTGTGTTTTAAATCTATGAGTGTGCTGTTTTTCGGTAACAGTAAGATAATGATTTAGAACGACTAATGAGCACATTGCAATGTACATTTGCAGTTTCCTGCCATCTTACATTTGGTTATCCTTATGGTTTAAGAGAAACCTGATTGATGGAAATTCATATCAAACATATCTTAGAACAGGAATCTCAAACACCCAGCCCGCAGGCCACATGTGGTCCGCGAGGGCATTTTGTGCGGCCCGCGATGCTTTTTGGGAATTTTCATATAAGTAACATTTAAAGTTGTTTTGTTTATTCACCGGTTTTTAAAAGTGCTTAACCAGCAAGTGAACAAATTCCTTTAAACGAACGTAGAGACGGTCAGAAATGATTTGCCTGTAACCCACGATACCTTCCGCAGGAATTAAGATGAAAAAACTGTTTCTACTAAGGTTAATGTACCGCCATTGTTGCGTCAGCATCATAAGGCGGTTCGCAGCTTGTCATAATGCGTCCCTCAGGTTACTTTATGAGTCCTAATTTGGCCCTCGGAGCAATTTGAATTTGAGACCCCTGTCTTAGAATGAAAAATACCTTAAAGTCCCGCTTACAGCGGCTGCAACAAATAAACCGGCCATTCCTGGCACTTCCTTGAAAACTTTGATCACTAACAATGGAATCATCTGGTCTGGACTTTCAATCATTCCTGCTTTGATTGGATCGCATCCCTCAAAATAGGCATACATAATCAAACCACTCACTGCCGACAGTGAAAGGAAGATGAATGTCGCAATGTATGACACCGCAGCAGCTCTGAGAAATAAACCAAACTTATTTTCTAATTCTGAAACTTTCTAAACAGAGAAACAGCGTGGCAAAAATATAACATCGATTAAAAATAAATGTGAACGCGCACAACGCAACTGTTAGAAAATGAAAGTTTTTAACTAGTAGAATTGTCCTTATCCTGCGATAACACTCTCAAATATTTGACAAGATTTTTCTATACTTTTTGCAAGTTTCTTCAATCGTTGCAGTAGCAAAAGGAAAATTTCTACGACGTACATATAAAGCACTTTTTTGGAAAGTCAACGATTTAAGGGAGCNCGACAACGGGAAAATCATACTGCCATCTACTGCAANCTCTGATGTTGAAGTCCAAAAACAAGCCAGGGGCATCATGGCTTTTGTTTAAACAGGCAAATGCAGAATATTTACAAAAAACTGAATCAAGAAAGCAAACCCTTACATCCTGGCATCTTTCACAGTTTTACAAGCAAGGTATCTCTGGGTGATTTGTTGGTTAATGCAGACTCCTGTGCACCAGTTGATTCCCAGTCCCACCATGATAGTCCAGAAAGTATAAGTCACTGTTGGATCAATGTTGAAACTAAAAATTAAAGGATCAGCTGCAATCAAGAGTGACTGTGGTGAATGCAAAATATCAGGCATATTAAAAACAAGTTTTACGTTTACAGATATGACTTGAACTCATGTTTTGTGTTCAAGTTAATCCCCGCAGCTCTCCGCACACCGTGCGCCTGGTAAGAAGGCTAAAGTACCAATATGCAAGGTTGTGGTAAGACCCGGTCGGGAGTCGATCTCCACGCATACCAGCACCGAAGCGGACGCACGTATCCAGTGCCGGATTAACAATAGTAGCAAATGTAACAATTGCTACGGGCCCCGCGCTTTTGGGGGCCCCGAGGTCTTCTGTAACAAATCTTATTTATTACATTAAATATAAGATTTTTTTCAGTATAAGAAATCAGTCTTTTGCTAAATTTTCCATAAGTAGTAGCAAAGGTTTTCAATTACAGGCTGTCTGTGTGCAGAAATTTTTGTTTGATTCTTTTTCTACAATTGCGTATCAAAAGGCATAAGATTGCGGTCAGCAGTGTTGCCATTTTAGCTGATATGCCGCTAAATCTAGCAGGATTATCTCACTGTTAGCTGTAAAGTTTCCAATCTAGCAGTTAACTGATTTTCTAGCAGGATTTTACCAACCCCTTGACAGGTTTAGCAGGTTCAAATTCCTGACCAACAACCCGTTTCAACAGTTTTTCAAAATGAAAATTTTTACACCTTCTTCATTAAAAAATATTCTTCTCTTTTATGACGTTTTGATTGGGTAATACCATGCCAAACCACAACCAGCTGTTTGCAATTATTTGGAATTTTTAGTATGATGCAACGAAGCTGCTTAGTAATCAGATAGTTTGGTGAAGCTTAAATTATTTGCTTGTGTGCTTAGTGAGCGTGTAAGGTCAAAAGACAACATTGGCAGAATATGTTTTTATCCCATGACACGATATTTCCAAGCGGTTCAGTTACGCTAATAAGTAGTAATGTCTAGTAAAAAACTTCCTGGTAAACCAAAGCTGCCAAAAGTTTCGACATATATGGTTGCAAGATTCGGAACCTAAAAGTTGTCTCAATGCCATCTGCCTATCCTGCTGATTCAAGAACAGCCTTTTGCGAAGTTTGCACTTTGCGATAACGCAATCATAGCGAAACATTGTTAGCTTGAAAGGCATAACTGGTAGCAAAAGTACTCAGGTAAGACTAAAGAACTTTTTGCATGCATCCTAATGTAACGCAAAGTTTTTACAAATACCAGCCTTAGAAAGTTTTAGGGCTGAAGCTATGCTCAGATTGTTTATCGTTGAGCATTTTTCTACTGTATGAAAACATGCAGTCATTTGAAAAAGACCGTCAAAACCTGTGTGTCATACAAAAAAAAAACGAGGTAAGCTGCAGTTACGTTGCTCAGTATGTTGATTGAAACAAAATCGTTGGGCCGAAAAGTGTGGTGGTCAAGATCGGCATTTTCAGCCCGCGCACATTGAGAGCGAGTGCAAGACGAAAAACTAATAGTCCTATGTTGCATAACTTCATGGGTTTCTTTTAATGATCTTAAAAATAACATATTTTTTAACAGAATTTCACTGCTTTTAGCAGATTTTAGCTGAAAATTTGTGACAAGACTTTTAGCAGAATCTAGCAGTTTTCTGTGACACCATTTAGCAGATTTAGGTCATAACCATCTGGCAACATTGGTGATCAGCATGATACACCCAGACTGTCATTTCACGATGCAAACTGGAGAGAGCATGCAGAAAGTAAAGCTAGTAGCACGGACGCCTTGCCTACACACTTTGTTTTAGCATGTGTTGAGGTGTTTTTTCAACTTAGGGCCCCGCGCTCTTGAAATGCTACAGGCCCCGCGCAACCTTAATCCGGCACTGCACTCCCCACCAGACCACGGGCTGGTCACGAGCGCGAAATTGAGTTAGATGGGCCCTGTGGAACAGAGATGATCGGACAGTGGATTTTTACTACCCGATCCTATTCTGTTTTTGAAAAATGATACCCGTATCGGTATCCGAACCGAATCCTGTTTTGGTTGAAATCATACTATCCCTATCCGGATTTGTGCTGTGTCTATTTTGCCTTGTTAGGCAAAAAAGCTAATGGAGCTATTTTGCCTTTAACTGATTGGTTGAAGTAGTCACATGACAAGTTTGGAACGCATGTCCTGTTTAGTTGAACATGACATCTGTAACAGCTCAGTCCCATGCATGGATGATGGTTGTCGTGGTTTCAGGGCTGGCAAACAGTTAGCAGCTTCTTGTTTGCATTAAGTGAACTGTAGGCTAAACCCTAACTTTAAACACAGAACCCCTAAACCTAAAACTTGACCCTAAACCTTGACCAAAAGCCCTGATCCTAAACCCTAACCATAAAGTCTTAAATCCCAACCAATTGTCTATGCGTATTGTACTTGTTACAATGTTACATGACGAGGGTGGTAATGGGGTGGGAACGCGTGGGAACGGCGTTCCCATATAGCCTACCTTTTTTGGTGTGGGAATGCGTTCCCATACTTTTTTGCACTAGTAACGGTACTTGAAGATGTGGGATCTAAACGATTACATTAAAACATGGCTGCGATCTCACAGACGTGCTAGCGACACGCAAATCCGCACCGCTAGTCAAAAGTCTACAGTGAAACAGGAAGGTCCAATGTAGGAGGCGTTTGGCGTTCCCATATCACTTTCTTTAGCACTACACCCCTGCACATGACCACTTCAAACAACTGTGTTCAAATGAAGGCAAAATAGTCCCAGCACAGGTTTTGCTTAATGAAGCAGAATAGACACACTACCTGAATGCGTTATGCCACTTTGGGCCCAGACATGCTTATAAACAGAAAGTTAGACATATCTTGCAAGCTTGGCATATCGCGTGACCTAAGTACTTTTCCAAGTCAATTGCATTAAAAAGCACGCTGAAGTTTTGTCACACAGTCCCGTCGCCACGGGGGGCTTTGGTGGGCTCAGCCCTTCCAAAACAAAGCTCCAAGCTCCCCCGAATTGAAATATGAAACACTATAAAACAAGTGAGGTTTGTTCAAATTTCAGAATGTCAAGCCCCACTGCACAAATGTGAAGCCCCCCTATACAAGCTTTTCATTAGCCGTTTCCTTGTAACAATGGTTAGATTTCAACACCATCCATGAGTTCACATTGATAATTTCATTTATTAATCCTACCCATTGTTGCAATTTAACTAAACCTAACTACATAGCAATGCTAGTCTACAAACCAAAATAGCATTCAGAACAATACACTGGCTTAAAATATGTCATTTATATTGAAATGGCTGACAAAAAATTCAGTCTAACAAGTCAATGTCACAAAACGACAACTTTGTATATTATGTTTAAAAAACAAAAAAGCTACCTGGCCTGGTATCATCCAACAACCAGTCAATGCAGGCTCACGTAGAATACGCGTGAAGACTGCAAGGTCTGGTGTAGACTACAGCCCACATTAAAAGAGCTTGAGTGCTCTAGCTAGTCTAGACCACAGATCACAATAGGCCTACACTAGCTAGCATTGGCCCAGGTACGCTGCAAACAGCGTCCTTAATGTATAGGCCTACTGAAAGAGCCCTATCTTGCCACACCAGGAACAGATTCATGCTGACAAGCTTGGCGTGTCCAATTAGTAGATTAAGAGGGGAAATGGGATTACATAATGGTACAGAGATTACACCATAGACAGACTCGGAGTCATGGCACAGAAGGCTGAAAAGATGCTTCTAAAAATAATAAATGAAAGATTGTGCAATGTGCAACTTTTTCCAAAAATCTAAATCCTCGAAATATCGATAAAAGCGTTTCGGATATCCGGATCCGTATCGACTTCGGCGCTGCTAATGCTACACGTCTGGAGTTCGACTGTCGGCCGAGTCTTACCAAGATCGTGTAAATGGATACTATAGCATTCTTACTAGGCGCACTGTTTGTGGAAGCGCTGTGAGGCCTTTACAGAACGCACAAAAACGAGTCAAATACTGTCAGACCTTGTAAACACTCAGTGGTGGCGTTACAAGACCACTGTAGTTATAAAGTGCAATCAAAACACTTTCTCAAAAATGTTAATAGTTGTGACGCATGAAAGACAGTCTGAATAGCTACTTAAATGCGCAAAGCTAACACATTGTTAGTAACCACAATTAGTAAGAAGAGGTATTGACAAATTGTTAGTAATCACAATTAGTAAGACGAGGTTACACTCTTAACAATTAATGGATTTCCAAAATGTGTTTTAGTGTATGTGACACTTACAACCATATTTTGCCAAAATTATTTGTTTTCGAGAAAGCTTGACTTAAAGTGCTGATTGAAAAAGCCTGGTAATGTGATTCGAGTCAGAATAAATAGTTACACCAGTTTAGCATCAGACCAGCAAACCATTTACACGTTACACTAACCTTCATTAAACTTAATGTTTTGATAAAAATCATTTCTGTCGAGGTCTGTCTTTCTTTCCAACGGAGCTGGGCAGTAGTGAGCTACTAAAAGAGCGAGCAACTCTAGCGAACTAATTTTCCAGTAGCGTTAGCGCGAACGCCGCTCTTTTTTGAAAAAAATAACGGATGCGGTAGCGAGCTATCACCATTTTACCGCTATTCGCTATTCGCTACTTTGGCGTGAGTGGTGGCCAAAGGAAGAAGTTCGCAAGAGCTCTTCCGTCAGCACACGTTGATAGTAACTGCTCTTCTCACTG
>JGI24021J15306_10009019_pt1 | contig 12314 bp, 14 predicted proteins | sample Ectturendosymbi1_FD_15306 | JGI IMG/M metagenome (IMG submission 15306)
CTCTGCTTATGACATCACTCATAAAAAACCCAGACCCCCAACCAAAAAATTTTTTTCGAGTGCAAACTACAAGACTTGCCGCGTCTTTTGACACTTCGACCAGGTCCGTAACCCGTACAGGAGCGGAGATATTCCCGCGCAAAGCCACGTGCGATCCAGCTGTTTTTTTGCGAACCGCTTGAATTAACCTTGACGTCAAAGTGTTCTAATAGATTCATGGCTGCGGTTTTTGCATGATGCTCATATAAAAAAGGTTGCATGAATCATCAACGTGCCATGGCAGAAGTTGAGAACTTGCAAAGCGTTTGTAGTTATAGTTTGACATAAAGTTCAACAGCACAATATTCGTCCAGGATTGTCGTCAGCCAAAGCTCATCAGCGACATGTAACTAAAACGCGGTTCAAGTCACACTTAACAAGTAAACCGCATTTCTGGATTATGTTACCTCGAATGCTAACTGCAGCAAGGAGTCCCAGGACATCTTGAAAAGGTATTGCGTCAGCAATGATGGAAGCGAAGGGTGTGATTTCGAGGTGAGCCACACTTGAAAGTGAGCCGCTTGTGACGAAACAGTGTTGCTATTGGACGCTTCGCTGCGCCGGCTGACATTGCCGACTCTGGCCAATTGAATTTGCAGTTCTTCGAAAAACCTGTAACACGCGAAACAAAAAACTGGCTAATCACAACGTCTGACTCAGCAGCAATTTAAACAAATACCCTGCGAATCGCTCAAAGCGTGCTTTCAATTCTTGGCAAGTATGGCGTTTTGAAATATCGCGTTAGGTTTCGTAACACAACATTCTACAGCTGCTTTTTCTAAAGTACTTAATGGTATTTTAGAGTTGCTCAATCGTTACTGTTTCGAATATACTGCTTAGCAACAGCGAGATCGCCAAACCGTGACCCTTACGTTGCTAAACTCAGCAGTAAGTGCAAGATTTTGTTCAGTGCAAATTCACAGAATAACTGTAATGTTAAGTTTCATCTACAAACCAGTGCGATTACTAAAGCAAAGGACGCTGCATTAAGTACTAAACTAACCACTGAGGTTTGACTGCTTGGAGTTGATATATCTTAGCGTTTAGAGGTTAATGCTGAAACTTATACCGATGCTCTGTAAATCACAAACAAGTTGAAACATTTGCTTTTACATCTGCCGCCAGGTGCGAGAGGAATGTTAGTGCACGCAAACACCAATTAACAAGTCAACCAGCGTTAAGTTGGAACCAAGCAGTCTCAGGGTCACAGTACAGGCAGTACTGATGGAGGCATGAACAAAGAAGTGTAGGGCTTCTGTGCGATTGCAAAAGTTAATAACAAGATGCACACGAACTAACTTTTCCGACGAACTAACTTTTCCGGCGCTAGATGCAGACCGTGGATGAGAGCCCAGCAGTCCTGCGACAAAGCACTGTCGATGCATCGGGTCGCTTCGTGTTGGTAACCATCACCGAGCGTGACCGTCTCCATGGTAACTTTCAACCTTTATAAAGGCAGTTGCTTAGGACTGAGCCGAGAACAATGTGTGCGCGAACTCACGGGAAGATCTCAAGTAAGAGTGGGTTATTTCAACTACGCCAAGACTACCACGATCACTGGATTAGGAATAAACTAAAGGCCAATCTACACTGAGGAGTTGCCAGGAGTAGCCGCGCACGATTCTTGGTTTGTTTTGTTCAATCGGGTAATTCTGCGCTCTTGCACGGCTCGGCACGGCAACTCCTGGGCGCAATAAAACAAACAAAGAATCGTGCGCGGCTACTGGAAACTTCTCAGTGTAGATCGGCCTTAAAGCACAAAAACGCCAACTCTTGCTGTCGTTGCTCGCAAACAGATGCATTGAGAACTATACACGGCAGCTATGAGTGCCTAGGAAAGTAAAAACACCTAACCAACAACGTACTTAATCACCTGTCATGATAAAACAACGAAAAAAGAACACGTAAATGCATATGGTCTACTAAAAAAAAAGTTTTACTCGTGGTATACAACATACACCTTTCCCAGATGCATAATCAAGGTGTTACTGGCTTGGGTAATTTTACATTACTCAAGTCAGGGATTGAATTTATTCCTGACAAGCGGTACCTTTGCATGGCAACGTGGATGTTCAATGGCATCAAATGTGCACCAAGACAGGATAAGTTGAAGGGTGAAATTCTTTGACGGTTGATTTGAAAAATGACACGTTAGGTATTAAAAAAGCGGCACACCCCAGTGTCTTAATCCAACGAAACCCAGTTTACCTATCAGCCAGGTGCTTAATGGCATCGGGTGGTTGCATGGCAACGCGCGACTTCATTTCCGGTTCGTCGTCATCAGGCAACAGAATAAGAATTCCCAGCGTGTTTGAAACGTCTTTGAAAAGTGTATCAATGTCGACAGCGGGTGACGAAGAATTGACCACCTGTAAGGATAACGTTATGCTCAAAACAAGTAAACAAAAGAAACAAATAATAATTAACGCAAACAAACAAGTCAAGTCTCTCTTGTAATTAATTTCATTTTGTTTATTTGCCAACGTTTCGCCCACTTATTTAAATAGGATTCATCAGGAATTGCCTTGCGGAAGATTACCTGAACAGGTGGGCGAAACTCCGGAAAATAAAAGAAATAAAAGTAATCACAACTCACAATAAGAGAGACTTGATTCACTTGAAAGTAAACCTGGTGGCAACTGGCAACTGCCACAAAAAACAGGTGGCAACTGCCACGAAAAACAGGAGCATATATAATGGAAGTCTAGTCCCGCAAAAAGGCCTGTTTCTTTCGATTTTCTCATGCCGAAGCTTTCAAGAAAGTCCAACAGAATTTCATGACACACACACGGCCCATGCCGACGAAGATGTTCCAATGGGAGGCAAGAGGCAACACGACCGGACTCCGACGAAGATTTCATCCGCATTGGAGAGTTTCCGAGCCTTGGCCAGACTGAAGCAAGTTCCAATTTTTAAGGTCTTGGTGCGACTAGGCCGAGATTCGAACCACGTCGAACCACGACCTACCGGACACGAAGCGAGCGCTCTATCCACTAGGCCACATATCCGGCAATTTCATGACAACTGCTGTATAACATGTCGGTTTCATTTGTCCTTGCCTTGCTGAGCGGAGTGCTGGTTATGCCTCCGTTTACGTAAGCCTCCAACGCTGGTTGATATCGATCGGGACGAAGAGTTCGGATGAGCAGGAGACGCTGGAAAATAGTGAGCTCTTCGGAGCCATCTGATCCATCTGACAGGGCAGGGAAGTCCTCGGTCTGAAACGAGAAATGGATTTAAGAGTGGACGTTTGTCTAAACACGAACAGAACTTATCGAATGGTAGACGAAAGAGAAAAACAGAGTAGCCTGATCAATGTGATCATTGTCCTCTTTTATAAACCAGCTTCATTTTGCTATTGTAGTCAGCAAGACATCGAAAACATCAGGTTAATTATCCCAATCAAAAGCTTCCGCTTCTACCAAAAATAGCACGTAGTGAAACAAGAAAGCAAACATGATTCGGTAAAAGGCAAAAACGTTTTGATATACCAAAAGCCACACAATCACGTCTCCAGGTGTCACGAGGAGCGCATCCCTTCCTCAGTGTTTGGTGAGAGGATAAACGCAGCAGGAAACTCAAATTGTTCACACAGCACAAGCAGTAACCTCAGGTTGCGGCAGGTTGTACCACTTCTTCCACGCCTCGGAGTTTTCAGCCACCCGGACACATAAGCCTTCCAGCGGCTTCGGCAAAACGGAAAAAGTCAAGAGGTCCTCCCACCGGTCGGCGGGAAGCCAGTCCGGGACGGTGGCCTCCGATTCGAAGTCGGCCAAACAGACGCGCGTCTCCCTCCCGAAACCCGGGTTTCCGTGCACAACAAGCGTCAGCTCCTCCTCAGAAAACGGAGGCTCTTCCGCGTCAGATTGGATGTTGAAAAGAGTCAGAGCGGTGACAAGAAGACGATGTTCCGGATAAACACTGTCGTAAATAAAGCACAACCACTTCATCCAGACACTAAACGATCCCTGACACACAGAACAGGTCGCCTGAACCATGGATAGTAATGGCCGTCGTCGTGTATATGAATTAATCACTCGCAATACAATCACTTTCCAAAAGGGTTGAGAGATCTAAGAAAAGCTGATTCTCTAACAGCATGAAGTGTCAAGAACTTTGTTCAAATTGTTCAAAAGAACTCACCTCGTGTAAATATTGGCAAAGACGCGCAACGTCAGGTTGTCAACTATCTCTTGAACCTTCTCGTTCGGAAGATTCTCGTGTTGCGTTGCCAACACATCCGGGACATCAGGAATGACAAGTCGGCTGTTGTTGCCAGGATGGAGCTCAGGTTCGCCGGAACTGAAGTGCGCGTCAGGTTCTTCACCTGATCATATTGAATCGAGACTCGAAAATGTTCATGTCAAGGCAAAAAAGCGCAAAATCATTACAAGGTTTGGCGCAGTAAGTTGCCACAGCTCTTTGTGCAAAAGTGGCAGTAAATGACGAAGAGATCAAGCAGCCAATGAAAGTGATCAAAGTTACAAGGTTTTAGAGCGAGGTTATCTCAGCAAAAAGATTAAAAATTTATAGTAAAACAGCCGCACACTGCTCACCAGACAAAACTGAAGCCCGGAATTACACAGAAAAACTCGAAAACCCAACCGGCAACTACTGCACAGTGTCACAACCACGGGGACAAGGCAACTTTTATAAACCAAGGGCTGAACCTGGAGAGAGCGAAAAGTAGACAGCATGGCTCTTAGCAGAACAGGGAAACAATGATTTCGCGAAATATGAACAGGTCTTAACTTTAACGTATGAATCACACTTACTGGGGACAGGCTGATCTCCCGCTTTCGGTTTTTCACTTGACTCAATCTCGTTCGAGTCATCTTCATCCTCATCCTCGCTTTGCTCCGCAAGAGTTTGAACTAAAAAAGATATAAGCGAAGCGTTGCAGTAAAACTTCCACTGTATAGTCTTAACATTTCTGCTCAATTTTTTTCAACAATCACGAATCGACTATAATAATAACTCTCCAAAAAACCAACTTGGCTACTTGGGCCGCTTTTCTGCAGATTTTCCAGTTGATACGAAATACGTCGCGTAATAATTAGTTCTACTGTGCGTAATTCTAATAAATGGACGTTCTGTTGTGTTCAGAGATCCATTTCTATAATTCTTCTTCGGTTTTCATGTTTCACAGCAGAAAGTGGAAATCGGGCCAAAGTATTTCCTGCATTTGTTGGCATTCAGCTGATTTGAAGAGAGATAAATGGACACTGTGATACTTCAGTCAGAAAACAGAATGTTTCTATGGAAATCTAGTGATCAATCTTAATAGATTCCCAAACAGAAAAAAAGTCTAGAAAAATTCATATGGCAAGCCGTTGGGAAACTCCAAAGTTGAGTTAAATTTAGTGTTCCACCTCTCCTTCCTTTCCTTCTTTTCATTGAAGAAGACGCGCTTCCCAGTCGGAGGCTCGCTTTTCTACGAGCAGCGAGTTCCCGCCTCTTCTTCTGTTCCCCATCTCCGAGTTCATCCAGTTGCTCGTCTGTGTCGGCTTGCTCCAGGGAGACGTCGACATCCTTGAGCGTGAAAGCTTTATCATCCAGTTGCTCCTCGTCAGCAAAATCGCTTCCGACCGACGAGTCGAAAAGGTGAAGGAAAAAAGGAAGAGGAATCTTCAAAAGAGCGGAAAACGCTAGTTTTTGTTAAATTAAAAAAAAGAACTTCGGCGCTATTTTTTTCTGGCAACATTTCCGTTAACCACTTTCAACCAAATGTTATTTGCACCTAACTCTTTTCGCTAAATAAGTTGACGGTGGAAATGAAGATAAACGTAGCACCATTCTATATTCAGGACACGTGCCAATATAACCCATAACGTCATGCATTGACCCTGTGGTTACGAAAGAGAAGCTGCTGCAAATGAGAATGCATGGACCTGAGCAGCAGGCAAAGTACGAATACAGCACAAGCTTTGAGAAAGTTAAACACCAAAACAGTTTTAATTGTGACAAAACAGAAGACGAACGGAGTAAAGGCGCAAACTTGCTTGAAGTGGAGCGAGTTTTTCGATGCATCAGCCTCACGCATGACGTTTGTAGAGAAGTTATACCAATAACAACTGAAAGTCCAGAACGACACGCTAAATCAAAACATCTTGTAAAACAATACAAAACATCGTCGGAAGACAAGTTTAAACCAGAACGGGTTTTGAAGCTAAACCAGTATGCCCACTGGGAAGCACATTCTAGGAAGCGAGAACTGAATATAAGCCGCAGAATTTTTTCTTAAGAGTGGGATGTACTGCGTTAAGGCGGCAACCTGCACTGTGGAAAGACGCAACCTTTACTAACCTCTACTATACGCAGAGACCCCAACGAGAAACTGGGAGCTAACGAATAGGTAACAACTGTAGCAAACATTAAAAAATTTACTGACCATGCTCAAGTGGTTCCACAAATCGAGTTAAGGTATACCTGATAGTGAATGTTGAGGGCAGGTACTGCTCTGCAAGTTGAGAAAAGGAGGGAGGCCCGCTGAGCTATTGGGTAGAGGGCTTCTGTGAAATTATTCAAAGTCGCCAGCACCTCTTTGGCCTCTTCAAGTTTTTGCGAAACCTGGTGGAGACAGTGACAACGCTTGTAAGTCTGCAGTATGTTACAGTCTGGTTCAAAATCCTTTTAAGGCGTTTCAAAAATCTAAAACATCTGGCAGGAAAAAACAGCATTCCTCGCAAATTGTTGTCAGGGTAAATCGTTTGAAAACAGTTCTTGCAACTATAGAAATTTTTGTAGAGACAAAGTTTACATTGTAGAAAAAACGGCACATCGCTGTCAACAAACCATTGTGGCCATGCTGCCTCTCTCGCAGAATAGTGGACATCGTAGTTAAATGCATCAAAACGATAAAGTAGGTAATTAAGACAAGAAAGAAAAATATGCCAGAGTGGGAATATATCAGTTGGAATGACATGTTTGCATAGGTTTTTTCTTCACGCACTCCACAAGTACGCCAAGTTAGATGTATGTTAAATAGGTTACGCGTACTTGGCGATACAATTTTGGCCAAAGAGGAGAATGCACCACATTAAACCACAAGCAAATTAGATTCAACTGGATAATTTGCTAAGCTTGGTGGAATGGTCCAAGCAAAGACGAATGAGACTCGAAAGGATGGCTTGGCTGGAACAATAACCACAAACTTTCAAGCAGTACGCAAGGCTATGTGTCTTCAGCCATTGATCAGAGACATAAATATGAACTACATTTACCATAGGGCTTTACAAACAAAAATAAAGTCTGAAGTTTAGAGCTTCAATGGACTCGAGTGTCACCTTTCTTCAGAATGTGCTTAGTCCATCAAAGGAACGAACAGTATAGTGTAAAAACACAGCTAAAATGCAACTACCAATCGTACAAACTACACGTGGAAACGGTGAAGGAAGTGTTAGGTGCTGCTCAAAAAGGCATTTTTGATGAAGATCTAAGTGTGGAATTTTTTCAAAAAGTTGGTGCTGTATAAAATATTTTTAGCTGGCAATTTGTTTAGTGATTTTTAAAATGGCTGATGAACACTTAACTATAAACATTTTTGCTCTAACACTATTGGCGCTTAATTCAAAAATACGGATTTCACCTCTGCTTTAAGTTCTACAACTTCCGACAGGAACTTGGTCGAGTTTTCTTTGGTTTTGTGGTCATCACCAGTGACAAGCTTTTCACACAAAATAGAGTCCAACTGCGACAACGTGTGGCGATGCTGTCGAACAATACGAGCCACATGACGGCGCTCGCGGTAAATGTCGGGTCGAACGCGCATCAGAACCCGCAGCAGAAGATCTTCCTGTGGCAAAAAAAGCAACAGACAAATGGCAAGAGTATTGGGATAAAAAAAAACGGAAACGTTGAGAAATACCATCATTGGATTTTACTGTGTTTTTCAGACATTACAGTAGTAAATTACAGTGCTCATCGATATCGAAGTTGGTGAGATGGTTGGAAAAGTAACAGCTTGAAACCATATTTAAATAAATTCACTCCCAAAGAGATTTTATGCAACATGATCAAACGCTTGTTATCACCTGCAGTGTCTCTGCGTTTGATACGTAGCTGATCGGCTGCGTCGCTGCAACGATGTCAGGATGAAAGTGCGATGATGTCATCTGCGTGGTGGTGAGGTAAAGCCTAAATGTAATCACATAGGTTATGCACGAAACAAATAAAAAGGACCAACTGATCCTGAATCATGAACTAGAGACATCTTCTGAAACTGAACTAGGCGTCCTTATCTGAACACTTTACTATAGTTTACCTGAAAGTGTCTGGGCAAAGAAGCCTTCTTCCTAAAAACCGGACAGTTTGCGATTCGTCCGAACGCTCCGAACGCCGTCCAGCGGTATTGGAGTAATGAATCAATGGACGCACGAGGGCACCCGCGTGATGCTCGCAGTCCATCAGCATGAGAGTGTGTCCTGTCAGATGCGATGAGCCAAGTAAATGCAATGCAACCTTTAGTTTATATCGCATTTAAACGATGTCCGAGGTATTTATTCTCTGTATCACTGCGGGCAAAATCCACCAGGGTTCAAACTTTAACGAAATGCGATGATTTGTGAAGGTCTTTGGTGAATAAACACGGCACTGTTGAAATAATGCTTGCGGTGAAAATCCTACGAAATACAATATGTGCAATATTCAAGAACATACCTCCGAGAACCGCTTTTTCAACAGCGGTCACGTGGGCTGAATCAATTTTGGGAGCAAGATTTACTGGGGTGATGTTGCGATTCTGACGTAGGTGGACAGCGCACCAATCAGCGCCTGTCAAGTAGGGATCGAGAAGCAAAGGTGGTCGCTGCCATGACGACAGCATAACAGCTGCATTTTGAAGCTGAAAACGATGGGCAATAATTTCATTTTCACTGAAGCAAACTTCACAATCTCGACAGAAGATTTGCTTCCACAACATGTAGTTCAATAGTACGCGCATTCATAACACTAATCAACAATAATGGTCGAACGCGAACCAGGCAAATGTACCAAGGTCAAATAAATTCAGTAAAGCGCCAATGTTGGTCTTGTGCACCACATAGACTTACGCAACGCTGGCTCTGACAGCAATTACAACCAACCCCAGCAAAACGACCATAGCTACATTATTCATCAACCACAACAAACGCCAGGTCACTCCATCACCACACCGTGGCCCTGATCGCAGTCATGCTAGACTACCTGGGATAAGCTTCAGATGAATGAGGCCGCGTAACCATGTTGCACTGCAAAACTAGCAATTTAAAAATTACTGTAATTAAAGCTGATGTGACGCTCACAGGTCCAAGTGACGGCAACAAGTTTACTGCTAGAGATCAGCGCAATAGTGTATTAGTGGAACTCGCTGCATCGGCCTCGCCTAAACTGGTAATTTGCCTATAGTAGCACCACTTTTTATCACCATGTTATGTTCGATTACAATGGCACTTACGGCTACAAACAATGAGTGACACACTTCCGGCATATAATCCTTGCTACGGTGTTAATCTTTATTCCGACGTAACGATCTCGGCTTCGAAACACGTTACACAGCTAACCTCAAGAAGTAACTACATGTACCACTACTTTTCATTGGCATTTACGTTTATTTGATAGTGTATGATAGTAGATGGAAAAAATGATTACATAACACACCTCAACATCGAAAAAACGCTTGGTGTTTGAATGGTTTAAGGCAGTGGTTCCCAAACTTTTTTGCCCTCTGAACACTGCAAGGTTATTTTAAGTGAATAAGGAAGCCCCGTCACAACTGCCAAGTAAACGTAAACGTTTTTTTTTTTCACCCAAAGTGCCGTTACTAAGGTTTCGTACAGTAAACAAAATAATGCACAATAAAAGTAACTATAAAGCAAGCTAGATCAAACGACATAGGGGTGCCACACGTCCAAGGGGTTAAAGGACATATCAGCAGTTTTTGCTTAAAACTGGAAAGTATAGCTCGTGGAACCCTTTAGACTTGTCTGTGGAACCCTAGGGTTCCGCGGAACCCTCTTTGGGAAACGCTGGTTTAAGGTAATTTGCCTATATCTGCAGTTCGCGTATATCGGCACTTCTACATCCCCGTAAGGTACAGATGTGGGCGAATTCTACTGTGTAAGTATATGTTGTGGCACAAACATCGTTTTTATGATATGTATGTACTGGTATAGCTCCCACCCAAAAAAACAGCACAAAGCTTTGAATCTATATTATGCATAAAAACTACTGTATCCAAACGAAAAGTTACCTGATGATGGGCAAAATCCTTGGTTACCCATTCCTGCAGAACTTCTTCGCCGACTAGGACTTTCATAAGAGAGCTTAGAAAGGCCTGGGACAAAAAAACGCAATCAGTCATTGAAGTTTCGGATAAATGAAACTAAAAACAATTCAACTACTGCAATGTCCTGTGCCAAGCAGAAGGTTTAAAGTGATGGGGTGGCTGTTTATGGAAAACAAATTCACGCAAAAAAAACAGAGCAGGCTTGACAAAATCACTCGGAGAGATCCTTGCTTAGAGGTACAGTGAACCACAGTAGCTTTCCCGACGATGTTAACACAGTCACATCACCTGGTACTCAACCGGATCAATGTATGGAAGATTCTCGACCGAGTAAGCTTGCAGTGCGACACCTTGCGAGAATCGGCTTGCCGTCGTTTCAACTTCCGGCTGGCTGGGATGTTTTTCGGACACGGGCTGCTCATCTTGCTGTTGTTCTCCTTCAGCAGATACAGGCTCATTGTTGACATCATCGGCTTCGTCATCGGCGTCTGTTTCTTCCGCAACGGGAGGCAAGGTGTTCAATCCGACGTTAGAAGTATCCACTGATCGACAAAAAACGCAATAAAAGATGGCTTACTTTCAACCTAAACTGGATCACCTTCATCACAAAACGGAGACAAGAATCGTTGCGGCAAATAGCTGATCGTGTTTTAAACAAACCTTTGAGGGCACACGAAACAGAAAAAAGCGAACTACACGCAGGCGTGCCTGCTGAAAAAGCGGCACATACTCTCGAAATTTTCGTCGGAGTTTGAACGGCCGATTGTTTCAGTGGCTTCCTCTTCCTGCGCAGTCGCCATCTTGCCAGCCGCAATTACCGCGTCCAGTGTCGCGTCACCTTCACTGACTTTGCGCGGACTGACGTCCTGGATGTTATCTGAAAGACAGGAGGTATTTCTTGGATAGAACAAGTTAGCAGCAGTTAGAACGGTGGCACCGAACATATTCCGCTTCGTTTTTAACGTGTTTTAAGACTGGCGTTGCCTTGATTTCATGGGCTGTGATCTGTACGTGATACTGGTCAGTCTTTTTGTATTCACGTCAGAACTTTTAGTGAATTCGACCCTACCTTCCATTTGACTAATGAAGACTTTCCTGTCTTATTGGCTGAAACGTCGGCGTCAATTTTACTTACAGAAGTTGAGCAAACCTTTATATTATTTTACATTTTAGTTGTATTTTATCAAGAAAACAAAATATGGGGTAGTGGCTAAAAACTTTTCACTACTTCAAATAAACCGGTGTACAGACATTTGATCACGATCATATAACCACTGACATTTTACCACCAAACAGTTAATCACGCAGACAATTAAACACCCCGACATATAATCCCTTGGACCAGCTATGTCCAACCCAAATGGCTTACTGAGCCAAAAAGTATGTCACTATCTTGACCAGGGCCGCACATTCAATGACATATTATTGAGGGCCGCGCATTGAATGGCTTACTTTAATCTTTGCAAACTAAATTTAACTCAAACGAATATACTGAAAGTGTTCAAATCCTAACTGCAATAGCAACAAACGTAACAGTGTCACTGAAAACCACCTGCATCAAAAATGTCAAATTCAAAATTATCAAAACAAGGACAGGTTGTCAGTATGTAGGATACTTTTACCACAGCGAAAACCTAAACTGGGCCGCACAAAACCTTCGACTGGGCCGCGGGTTGGACATAGCTGCCTTAGACACATTACCACTAGACAGATCAACACGCACACACTTGGTTACTCTTGATGGCAAGCTTTGAGTACTACATTTATTTGTACATTTCCTTTTATGAACATTATACAGTTGCAAGAACACAGGCACGAACGCCAGTCGCTCACCGTTGACGTCAAGCATGAACTCGATCACGTGACCTTTAACAGGATCGGTGGAGTCGAACACAAGCGGTATTCCCCGCTCGGCGAGACACTGGGGCCAATCCACCGTGAGCAGCATTCTTCGGAGAGTGTGAGGATAAGCAGAAAGGTACGTCGCGAATCCAGCGGAGACGGCGGCGGC
>JGI24021J15306_10009022_pt1 | contig 12312 bp, 12 predicted proteins | sample Ectturendosymbi1_FD_15306 | JGI IMG/M metagenome (IMG submission 15306)
GCGATATGTAATCGTTGTATCTATATGTTCCATTGATTGCTCATGGTTCCTCAGACGCTCAAGAGCGTGCTTCCAGTCGCAGATTCCTTTTCTAATAAGGAAATGCACACATTTGTCGTATCCGCGCACATCAGTCTACAAGTGAAACAACAAATAGAAGTTTGTGAAGGAGAAAAACAAAGCCAGCTTCTATCAACTACTTCGCCGTTGTGGTTCTGGCGATGAATAAGGCTTGTGGTGCATTACCATTAACGAGTTTCTGTTTTTTCTGTGTTGTGCAACAGTATGACTTCAAAGTAACTTTTGATCACAATGTCAAAGGGAACGTGTTTCATTTTTCAATCAATATTTCTTCATTTCTTCCGGTATATTGGCTGACCAGAGACCGATATCGTTGCTTCCAGTGATAGCGTCAGCCACCTCATCTATCGTGTTTTTCGATGATACTTCTTGGCGTTTTCCTGCTACTGGACCGCTGGTTAAACTAGGCCTATTCTCATCGTTACGTACATCTAAGTCTGTAACAACATGTTCCACGATTTTCTGTCCTCTTACAGGTTCCGCAAAAATGTCTTCGCTGGACTTCACTGACACTCCAAATACCAGCTTGAATGTTTCTTGGCTTAGCTGCAACTTCTTCCTCTCTGATTTTTGCCTCTTGCTTTTTTACGTTTTTTTTAGAACCATTTGCATAAGCTCTACACTTGTAAGGGTGACGATCCCCTTTATTCTGTCCTTGTTTATTTAATAATAAGCTCAATAGGGCTGCCAAATTTTCATCGCAAAAAGGGAGAACAATTTACCCTTATTTGAGTGTATTATCTACACTTAATAAGTCAAATGTCAATTAGGCCTATTGATACGTTTTAAGCGTTGAAGTAAGACGTACAGTGTGGACGATTTTTCAGTCAAAACACACAAAACAAAATCCTTATTTACTTGTTCTATTTAGCCCATGAATATTTTGCAGTTTCTTTTCAGAAAAAGGGATATTTCAGACGTACATTTTCATTTTTTTAGCATGAATGATTAGCTATAAATACTAGAAATTACTACACTAAGCTGCAGTATGTACAATACACTGATCAATGTATTACGGTTCATCAGCAAAGCTAGTACATTATAATGGAAGGCAGCCAACCGCACTCTAAAATGCCGAAGTCATTGAGACACTGAAACAAGATTTACCACTGTTATGTAACGATTAATGTTAAAGTATTCCCGCCTTTCCAGCCTATAATTAACTCAACTAAGGCATAGATTAATTAGACACCTTGCAGGCCCTCCCATAAACTAAGCAACGCCACCAGCACCTATCTTGTTGCAGTTGTGTAGGCACAGCTTATCCTGTTGTACGTAAATACAAAATACCATAGCCGGTGACGTAACTGACAGGGGGCATAGGGTCGAATTTCCCCCCTCTTCGCAAGCTAAATGTGAAAACCGAGCCCCCACCTAACTTATATTTCGGTTTTATTATTGTTTTGGTTTTCAGTAGGTTGTTGTTTTTTTGTATTTTTCGAATTATTTTCCGGTGATTTAGGGTTTTACTTTTAGTATAACCATCCTCGTCCAGATTCACCATCATTTCCCAAGTTTTCATCTGAGTGCTGGCCAGTGGACCCCTTTTAGCTAAGTTTTCACCCTGGATCAAACCTCTGGTTGCGCCACTGATTATGACTATGTCAAATAATAAAAGCAAAAAGGAGGACATTTTGACATTTTTTAATGTCCTCGGAGAATATTTCATTTCTCATGAAAAACGTGGGCATGTACTCCAAAAAGAGGGCGTGTGGTAGCCCTACTTAGCAATGCTACTCATATGCGACCTGTGCAAATCTGAGAACGGCAGACGCAAAATCTACCAGAAACGAGAAGAGACGTAAGCCAATGCGTTCTGCGTAGCTTTGCCTTGCAGTCACTAGATTCAGATACCTGACCGACTTGCAGGAAACCAATAAGTGTTTGTTTCGTCAGAATGTAAAATAATATTTAAGTGAAATACTGCCGTCAGCCCGACCGATAAATTAATAAAGCCTATAAACAAACTTTCCTCAACAAAATGACTAAGTGGCACGCACATGTCGTACATATGGCTAAGCATATGAACATGGTGGGGGTCCCCTTTTGGTGGGGGGCCCTGGGACCAGGACCCTTGAGCTCACCCCTAAATCCGGCGCTGGTTCGGCAAGAAATAGCGGAAGTATTATTTTCGATTATCAGCAAGTTTTTCAAGTTTGCAGATTTCCGGCATTTCTACGTAGCTGTAGAGAGTTGAGACTATAGGTTGAAGTTAATTTTTGGCACGTATCATACTTTTCCTGCACCACTACGTGTAGGCGTGATCCTGGATTCTGTAATCAATGTTACTTTTCCTCTTGTGCTTGTTGCTAGAATTGCTTTCTTGCCTACAAATATTAGCAAAAATCTAAAAAATGGAAATATCTATTTTCAACCATTATACATGTGTTTATTGGAACTATTCTGAAACAATTAAATACATTAGATCGGAATGAAAGGAACGTACCTAAATGCAAGTGAAACCGCTACTCCACCACCTGTAACCATTCGATTCATGGGAAGAGTAGTGTTCAGAACACTTGCAGCAAACAGCAGGACCACTTTAGCTCCCTTTGTGCTGCCAACAACCGATCTCATGTTTATTATCAACAGGTAAGTCCACCTGCTTCCTGTAGTTCATTTTGTGAAGTTATTTGTTAGAGTGGCCCGCTGCATCTCCAAATCAATATTCGAACTTCTCGTCCGGTTACATTCGTCGCACTACTAGCGTTTGACGTACATTTACACCCAGCCAGCGTCTGCTAAAGCAGCTTATTTAATTGCATCTACTGTCGATGATACCACCTTATTTAAAAAGCGATAGAGATTGTCCGTGCTGTCATGTCTTGCTATAACTCTTCCTTCCCATGCATTAATCGTAAATGATCTAATCTCTTCGGCTTATCGTCACCTGAATTTGGGGCTAAACAAGATGTGAATTATAGGTAATACATCCGCACCAATACACAAAGTAAGGATTGCTTAAAGAGGTGGGAGGATCTGTCAGTTGTCTCAGAGGAGCTTACTTGACAAATCAACCACAGTTTTGTTGACCTCGTGAAAGAAAATGTACATCAGACTTGAGAACAGAATGTTTTTTTCGGACCTGTATCTACTTCAGTATATATTCGTGTTTTATTGACTCGTTATGCGAGGTGTTGAAAGATCGCATTTATATTCGAACGTTTTAACTCAATTTTGCTATGAACTCCTCACGAACCAAAGCTTTCAGTAAAAACAGAATAGATGTAGTTTGAAGCAGCATTCTACAAAAAGCATGTGGTGAAGATTCTTGACACGCAATGCTTTGGTCAACGTTAAATTTGTTTTTCAGCCTTACCAGCTCGAAGCCGTCGACGACTTTGCCTCTAAACCCGTTCAGCAACAACAACAACAACAACAATAATAATAATAACAATAACAATGATGGTAACAAAACTAAAACCATCAACAATNATAAAAACGGTGAGATTGGCACAAGCAAGACACCAGCCANTCAGATTACTGGTGTCCGGAATGACAGTATCAACAAAAGTGAGGCAAACAAGAACCGTGTTTCTACCTTTCCCACCACAACAAATTCAAGAACATCAACAACAGGAAAGCATTTTTTAAGAACGGTCACCACTGTCAAGCCTGCGCAAACACGACCTCGTCCCATTCCCGCGAACAATGTTGTAACCAAATATGACTATGCTGCTGTCTTGCACAAATCTATTTTGTTCTATGAAGCGCAAAGGTCCGGAAAGCTTCCCTCAAACAACAGAATAACTTGGCGAGGAGATTCGGCATTAAATGACAGGGGAGAGTACAACGAAGACTTGACAGGTAATTCATCAATTGGCTGCAGAATCGAGACATTCCTTTAATTAATTGCACAAACACTATGGAGTCATCCGGATATCTTACGATGAAACCGATGCGCTTTATTGTTGTCTTATAGAAGTATTAAAAATGTGATTAGATTTATTGAAATAAGGCCTACCAGAGCTGCTCTGTTTTTTCGATTGTCTATTCTGTACATTTCTAAACTAACATGGAAAATATCTGTCTTTTNAGGTGATGATATGAAGTGGTGAACTAGACCTTTCAGGATGGTTTCAAATCTACTTGTTTGTTTGATTTGCACAAACAAAATTTGCCATTAACCCAACNAATTTTTAACTTCTGCTAAAATTATCTTGTGTTTAGGCTTCATATGTATTCTGTTTGATTTAGTCGCAATATTCAGCATTGGTAATTATGTATTTTAGTTATTCTTGAAAAAGCTTCTTGCAATCTTCCCTGATATCAAATCCATTGCAGTTTTTCAGCATTTTGAAATATCTTTTTTGTTCAAGGTGGGTGGTATGATGCTGGAGATCACGTGAAGTTTGGTTTTCCAATGGCGTACAGTCTCACCATGCTTGCATGGGGAGTCATTGAATATTGGGACGCGTACGAAGCTACCGGTGAGCTGGGCCATGCCCTGGAGTCTCTACGATGGGGGGCGGATTACATTGTCAAAGCTCACGTTTCTCCGTTCGTTTTGTACGGGCAGGTAAATTGTTTTAGTTGAACGAGAAAGAGAAAGGTTCCTCTCGTTATCCAGTATTTGTGAACAGATGGTCATTCTTCATGTAATACCTAAATAACAAGAAACAAAAAAACTGGAGTGTATGACGAGCTATTGTATTTCTTTTTAATTCGTGCATGTCTTCGCGGATGCATCTGTTTGTGAAAATAAACTTTTTCAACAGATCGAAAAGAAATACACAAGTCGAACCATTAAGCACAATCTGCCTTCCCTGACTTTAGTAAAAAATGTCGCCGCGTATGATAAAAAATGACGATATCAGTTGATTATTCGAATGACAAATTCAGCAACAATGCAATTTTGAGTTTATTTTCGCTAAGTAGCGACTGAGATAATAAGGGCAACGATTAAATGAAGAATGTCATGCTCATATATCTGTTGATTGATATGCTATAGCCAGGGCTGCCATATCATCCTTATTTCTAAGAACTGACCTACGTTGAAAATCTGTGGCTTAGAAAATTTTTNTGTCCTTACATCTAAGAACTGTCCTTATTTTGAATTGCATCCTTATTATTTGTCTTACTTTCCAGNGGGCAATGCGTTTGTAAAGAGGGTGTTCTCCCTTGCTTCGGCACAGTGGAATAATGAGAGAAACAGCCTTAGCGAAAGACAGTAAGTCCATCTTGCAAGCAAAAATAAACTCAGACAAGAGCTCTAGTGAGATGCACCAGGTAGTCTCTAAAGTCTGGTTTAAACCAGACGCAAAGCGAACCAAGGACTGAACGCAAAGTGAGGGTGATGTGACCTTTCTTCGCGCAGAGACCCGCTTAGATTGAACGCGAATGTTAAGCAGAATGTGCTGGTCGCGACTCTCGGGGAAGCATCCATTTAGCTGTTGTGTCTCTGAAGAAGTTTTAATTGGACGGAATTTGTGATCAGTTGTGAGGTTATATAGCTAGCAAAACATTGAGGAGTGCCATGTGTGTAGATGTATATATCTGTATATTTGTATTATATATAAATATGTACCTGACCATCCACTATGTAAGAAGAGCAATGCACACTTTCTAAGTCATGTCTGGATCGTGCGATGACACATTTCGCTGGCCACATTCAAAAAGTAGGCCGCATTTTGTACCAGCTCCAAGACCCTTTAAAAGTTTAAAGAAGAAAAAAGTAGGCATTGAAACCTGTAATGACTGATGTTTCACGCCTCGGCATGCGGAAAATTGAATGTTTTCTCCTTCACTAAAACAAACTTTTGATTCCCTGTTGGCTTAACCTATATCTAAGCGATAGCAGGCAAGCGATGGTGTGCTTGTAGTTTAGTTGTATTCAATACAATTTTACCTGTGTTTTGGGAATTCTGCTGATACCACACCGCAAATGCCCCAGGCAATTCACGCGAAAGTCACGAGAAGAGCGAAAGAGTCGCTCCTCGAGAAACAATGACGCGGCACTTGCGAAATGAGCGAGACGTGAATTAGGAAATTTCCCATGATAATGAAGAACCAACTCTTGAGCGATAATTTCGCGTGTCGCGTTTGCTTTAAACCGGCCTTTAGGACAAACCATTGCCAAAGCAGATTTTTTCCAGTACCAAATATGATTGATGAGTGAATGCATTTCGTTCAGCAATTTGTGTTCCTTTTTTGTTTTATTTTGTCACACGTTTATGCGTTCCCATTTATGTTTGGACTTTTATTGAGTCCAGATCAATGGCAACCCTGGCTATAGCGTATTTATTTACTGTTTGTCACTTCGGCAATCTCTTAACAAGCTACCTTCTAACTACACTTGTTTTTTGCAATCTACTACAGTATAAGCTCTGNGTTTTAATCAGTATCAACAAATATCTGCCCTTTTCCAATATATCTACTGTAATTAATATAGGCGGATACATTTTGCTGCCCCATAGCGTATGTTGTCCCCAGGTCATGGGCATTAACGCCAGTGCGCTGCTACACTTTTTCACCGACAAGCACTCATATACTTCAGAAAAAAACTGTATAAAATTGCAACGGAAGCAGTTCTGCAGAAATGGTATCCTGTTGTTTTGTAGGTCGGGGATCCTGAGGTGGATCACAAATTCTGGGGACGGCCTGAAGACATGAGGGGGAAGAGACCGGCGTATAAAATTTCAAAAAAACAACCCGGATCCGACTTGGCCGCTGAGTCCGCGGCAGCACTGGCCGCAGTTGCGCTGGCCGTGCGAAAATCCCAAAACGGTAAAATTAGATTGCGCTTTACCTGTGTCAAGAGAAGAAAACAAACCGCAAATCGAGAAGGCGATTCATTTGAATCCTGCACTACCACAGAAGCGAGTTGTGTTGCACGGCATATGGACGCCCGCCCTTTTTTTCACTGTACTGAATCTTTATTTCAAAGTAACGGTTGTAACCATAAAGCCACGATAAAGTATGTCAAGCGATAGTACATTATACCAACAGCTTCATCGTTGACTGCTTGATCTTCTGTTGCATCCATTTCTGCCTAATTGCGTTTTCGATCTGTTTTGAACTCCACGATTGAAGCAACAAGTAACCAACTTCATCCTGAAGAAAATATCATCATAGTTAAAGCAGTACAGGCTCTTTGCATCGTTTCGAGAACAAAACTGCCTATTGGCTGATTAAAAACACCTCTACCATGAGTAAATGGATGGCTATAAATTTCCAACTTCTGATGTGATTTTTGCCTTGAAGCAGATTGTTTTGTGTGTTGCGTGTAATCAATGCTTTTAAAATTTTGACTAAAGGTCGAATAACACCGTATGTCTCGAATTTGCTCGAGCACGCCAACAACTTGCTGGTTTTTGCAAACGCTTTTCCCCGATTGTATCACCAATCCATCAGAAAGGCCGCAAAGTATTACAGATCTACAAACTACAAAGATGAGATTGTTTGGGCAACGGCTTGGATGTATCGTGCTACAGGCAGCATAAGTTTTCTCAATTCCGTGAGTAAGCATAAACTGTGTTATACACAATAATTAACGAAGTTATCGCTATGTTTTCATTACAATTTTGTAGTGCAGTTGTTACAGCTTCGTCTGACTAAAACGTTTTATTCGATTAATTATTCATCCAGTTTCACATCCGTTTTACTTTTGGGGATGGTCGCGGGGGAAGTGCCGTGAACGTTTCGCAAAAATCTAATCTCTGCCGCTTGTACTTGAGATAGCANTCTTTCAGTCATTCATTACACAAGATTCGTGACCATAGGTGAGGGTCGGAACAAAGATCTATTTAATAACCGCCGTGTTTCAAAGCTCCAAAACTCCCCTTTATGGCCACGAAGCGACAAACTTACGTAAAACTGTNTTTTATCAATCCGTGTATCAATCTCTTTGTTCCGCCTTCCACCACTGGTGAACACGACCCCAAGATACTTGAACTTACCGACCTGTTCCAGTGTATCCCCTCTTGCCACTTGAAGCGCGCACTGCTTTGGCTTATGGAGGGACGCAATACCTCGGTGTTTTCAGTGCTAAATTTTCATTCCCTCTTGGTCACACACAACAGAAAACCGATCTAGTGCATGTTAGAGACCCTGTTGAGAGGTGAAACCATTATCAAATCCTCCACAAAAACCAAACGGTTGATCCTGCAGCTCCCAACAGTGACACACTGACGTAGAGCAGTTCCAGCACACCCTCTTGTCGGATACCAACACCCACGGTGAACGCTTGTATTAGCCCCGCCGACACGGACACACACTTCTGAATAGGAATATAATGACTTGACGGCCAGTAACAGGTGGCCGTCAACACCGTACTCGCGCAACACCAAAGCTTTCACGAGGAACGGTCGTATGCTTCCTCAAGGTCGATAAAACATGCTTAGACGTCTTTGGCATCCTTCCACGATTTCTCGAAAATTTGCTGGAGAGTGAAAATTTGTTCTGTAGCGCTACGGCCGGGAAGAAAACCATACCGGAGATCATCATCCAGCTTTGGTGCCTTTATTTTGCGGCATCTTTTTTCAAGGCAATTACACCTCTCCAGGAGGCTAAAACGAAATATGCCCAGGAAGTTACTGTATTCACTCCTGTCTCCCTTTTTGTGTGTGAAGATGATTACCACATGCTGCCAGTATTCTGGTAACCTTCCAGAACACCAGGCTACTTGAAACACGTGTCAGTCAAGTAACTTCTCAAATCAAGGCTCTGAAAATTTTAGGTCGGATTTCATCGTAACTTGCAGCTTTCTCAGCCTTCAATGATTTCATTGCTAAGAGGACTTCAGGTGCGGTGGTGGTATTTATTCCCTCAAATATGCCTCCTGTGTGTCGGTGATGTAATATAAAGATCTTTGAAACACTCTCTCCAACTGCTAAGGATGTCTTTCTCATTTCTGAGAAAGACAGCATTTTGATCTTTGGCGGATCTAGTAGTATTAGATCTTCTGCCGCGAAGATGCTGGACGGCTTCTCAGAACCCTTTGTCGGTTTGCATATAATTGTCCGAAATTCTTCCAAGATTGCGTTTTGGACTTTTTCACCTTGAGGGTTGCGGACGGTAGCAGGGAAGCGATGTTCCTGCTTGCAATGAGTAGTTTATGGTCAGATTCCCTTTTACGCCTCGTTTTCAAGTCTCCTGAGATTATCTATCTGCGCTGTTCCCACTCGCCTCCCCAGATGCGNAGCTGGCGCAACGTGGGGCNTCCACTTGTGGATAGACGGTAGGGGGGGAGATTGTCGTGAAATTTTCGAAAGGACCACTGTTCCTGAAGCTAAAACAGGGTCCTTGGTCACGTGCACGGGGACACATGCGCGATGATTTTTATTGATATTGTACATTTCATTGTAATAACTTCCCAAATTATATAGTGTTGGACAGACCCATCGTGCCCTTTACATAGCACATTTTGCGATATCAGGGAGTTAAGGCCTTGCTGCCAGCACATTTGTTCAGGAGAGACCTTACNTTGAATATACTGCAAGCGCAGTTATGCGGCAATGACTACACCTGAAAAGAAGCTTTGCACTGCGCTATCACTTTTTTAGNGGACAGGGTGAACGATGTTTTTGGTTAGTTTTTCCTGCCGAAAACACCCGTTTTTAATTGTTGAAGTTTATCTTTGCCTTGATCATTTGAGTTTATCGTTTTAGGTATTGAGCTTTTGCATAACCTTTTTCTTATTTTCAAACTGATTTTGCTAACGTCTTGGCCGAACTTTTATGCTCAGGCGAAAGGAAAATATATGAACTGGGCATTATTCGACATTCCAAAAAATCTCATGTTTTCGTGGAACGAGAAAAGACCGGGACTGCAGATGCTTTTAGCACAGGTAGGCTTTTCTCATATACGTTTAAAAGAGTGAATCGTAACGGGTGTTTGTGTACGGGTAGAAAAGTAGTAATAGCCTTTCTGCAAAAAATCTTTCCTTGTTATAAGGTTACTGGCCAAAATGAATCGTCACCGTGTTTTGTTTTTAATGTACTTTAAATTGACGCGCATCTTTTGTTTTTTCTGCATACAACTGCTGTCTTAGTTATTCAGCCATCACAAGATGCGTTACAAACTAATCCCTAAATAAATCTTGGAAATTGCAGATCATTTGTTTAAGAAGGCAGCTTCATTTCTTGACGTTATCCAAATCTGACACCATTTAAATAAATTTTCTGACTTACTGCACCTTGAAAATTATCGTAGTGTTTATTAAAGGAGTTTGCAAAACTGATCAGTACCCTTAGTCTTGCGCCGGCCACTTTTTGACCAAGTTTGCAACGCCATAACTCGCCAGCCGCTTGAGCTAGAGAGCTGTTGAAACCCTTTACGGATTCGGCACGTCTTCTAGTTCAGATTGAAAATTTTTTTTCGTTTTGGGTTTGAGGTTCCCTGTGGGTGACGTCATAATGGGGGAATGTTTTCACGCCTTTTTGACTGAGGTTACCTGGTCCTGTGCCCCAACCCAATGAGCCATTTTCTTTGGCTCAAAGTTTTTTTAGAATCTATAGACTATCATCCGAGTCTTTAGAGCCCTTGATTGGCTTTCTACCATATCTGGAGTAAAATTATGGCTCAAAAAACAAAAAATGGTAAAAAATCCTACTCCCACAATCGATGACCCTGGGTATATTACACCCATATGGCCGTAACTCGCCAGCAGATTGAGCTAGATAGCTGTTCAAACCCTCTATAGATGGGGAAAGGCTTGTAGTTTAGAATTAAAAAAGTTTTAAGTTTGTGATGTCGTTTTTTTGTTTGTGTTTAGATAATGGGAGGATGTTTATGCATATTTGTTTACGTTTGGGTGACGTCATCATCCCCTGGGAGCCGACCAATCGAATCGATTTCGTGACTCAAAGTTTTATTGGATTCTAGGCTATAACGCGTATCTTGAGTGGTTTTGATTGACTTTGTAGCGTTTCTGGTTCAAAAGTAATGGCAAATAACCAAATATTAATTAGGGAAATACCCCAGGTATTTGTGAACAATTTGGGTTGTTTTATCCATAACTTTGGCACCAGAAACGCTCGAAAGTGGTACAAGGGCTCTAACGACTTATATTATAGCTTAGAATCCAATAAAACTTTGAACCACGAAATCGCTCATTGGAACGGCCGATGACGCCATCAACCAAAAATCCCAAGTCCAAAACTTAATTTTTTTCACATTCTAAACTACAAGCAGTCTCTAGGGGATTTGAATAGCACTGCAGCTCAATATGTTGCTGAGTTATGGCTGGCCAAAATTTTCCCTGAGAGGGCAAATCATACCTTTCGAGGAACTTCTTAATTTTTGTCCAAAACTGTGTTTTTTGAGCCATAATTTTGGCTCCAGTTATGCTAGCAAACCAATCAAGGACTTTAAAGACGCGGATTATAGCCTAGTTTCCAAAAAATCCTGAGCTAAAAATGGCTCGCAGGGTTGGCGCTCAGGGCCAGGTATACTTGGCGAAAAAGGCGAAAACATGTATCGTCACCCACAGAGAACCCCAAACCCAAATGAAAATTTGCTTCAAGTTCAGGCTGATTTAAATGCCTCTGCTCACATTTCAGTTGCTTACTAGCAACGAAAGACAGCATGTCGCTAAAACTCATAAACCAATTCTCAGTATGCCTCAGGTTTTCTTCAAGAGTCGCAATCGTTGCTACTCCATGCCTTAGGACAGGGGTGGTCAAACTACGGTCCGCGGGCCACAACCGGTCCGCCGACCAGCTTAATCCGGCCCGCCAAATACCTTGCACGTTTTTTTCAAGCACCACGTTTCCGAGTGTTTACAGCAGTGCAACAGCATCTGCTGCTGCCCGTCTCTTGTTGACTTGTCTGCCGCAGCAGCACTTCGTTGCAAGCAGCGCTATAAAATGTACACAAAATCTTGTTACTTTATTGTCATGATTGTACTAAAATATATTTTAACAACTTATTTTGCATAGATTACGTAAATCGCACTGTATCGTGCAATCCAGCGGTCAGGCAGTTGCAAATTCGGCCCTCGGGTTAAAAAGCTTGACCACCCCTGCCTTTGGAAGAAATAAGTGCAAAGACACTAAGATAAGACTTTGACAAAGTTGGTGTGAGCCGGAACACTGTATTATAGAGAGGATTTCCCCTTGAGAAAATTCCGAAGTGAGCTCGGGAAAGGACAATAGCCGTTGAGTTGCCCAGTGGTCAGCGGCCCGACTCTTCGCGTCCCTTAGATTAGTGGGACCCATAGAAGTTCCCAGTAAAAATCCTGGGTGTCCCCAGGAGCAGTGTTTTTTAAGGTGTTTTGAGGGACCAAAATGG
>JGI24021J15306_10009024_pt1 | contig 12312 bp, 8 predicted proteins | sample Ectturendosymbi1_FD_15306 | JGI IMG/M metagenome (IMG submission 15306)
AAATTTGAGTATTGCACGTGCAAATACAGTGTACCATCGCCTTAGTAAGTGATGCACAGATAAAAAGCAAATTGTCTCTTGCCCCTAAATCATGATTGTCACGCAATGATAGGAAAATAGTTTACAAAACCTCGCGGCATTTGCCGTGCAACCTATGGTCAGCCATCACAAGAGACACCAAAGAAGATCCGTGACCAGCCAATTGATGGAGAATTGTATGTACTTTCTGGAATGTTGATTATGATTGAAAGTGTTCTTTTTAGTTATCTTGTCAATGCAATACAAAATCAGGCGCGATCGACCAGCTGAGCTTCGGCGATCGACTTGTTGGCCACCTGCTGTATTTGATGGTTTATGGGTCTCGAGTTACTAACTCGATGTTCACTTTCAGCATTCATGTTTTTAGTTGTCAATTTTGTCATGGAATAACGTGGTTTCCTGAATATACGTGTTGATTTTCAACTTGAATTATTACCGTGATGAAAACCCGGAAAAGCACAACGCTGAAAAATATCTAATGTTCGATTTAACAGATCCATTGCAGGTTTGAGCAAACACTCAGAGTCGTCTTTAACATGTGGGCTTCATTAGCACTTGTCAAGAGGCCCCATGCTGATCTGTTCATCAAAAAGCTTACCGCAGATAAATTGTACTGCACTATGCTTGTGATAGAGGTCAGCACACTAGGTTTCCGTGGGAACATGATGTTGCGATATAGTTCATCAAAATCGGATGTTAACGTAGTTTGTGCCGGAGGTATATTTGCTTGTAGCAGTAGGAAGTTAATGCAGTCGGTTGGGATCCCCAAAATGTTGGATAGTGTTGGGCCCTCTACGAGTTAAATCCGTTTCTAGAAGTTATCAGCAATGCGAAGAGGGTCGATATTGGGCCCGCAAGCGCCCAAAGCAATTTCGGCCCACAAGCGCCCAAATTCATTTCTTCACATTGAATGTTCAGTTCAAGTTATCTAGTTTTTAACATGTCACTTTGCGGGGCCCCAAGCAAGCCCTGTACCTGCTATCGTGATCCCTCGTGCCCCCTTTTCACCGAGCCCTGCTTTCGACCATACATGCGATGTGCCAAACGCGCCGCAACGATCAAACAACCGTGCTTGCATTCACAGGCGGAAAAGATTGGATGTTTCAGGGGTGACGCACGGCAAGATATCTGTCGAAACTTTCAAACCTTGTCTGCTGCCCAGCAAATGTCCGTTTCCCAGATACTGAACTAATTTTAACTCTTGCCGCTGTGCACTGCACGTCAAATTCCCTCGTTGTGTGGCAGCAGGGCTTGCGTAATTTGCGTCCGGGTCCAGAGTACTTGTTCGCTATTGCTGCAGATAGAAATAGCGATTGTGAAGTCGCAGAAATTAGCGAAATAGGATTGCAACATATTTGACTTTTTGAAACTTTTCAGGCATAAAATCATGGTCAGGTTAGTGGATTATATGTTACCGACCATTTGATAAAATGCGTCAAAGTGCATTTTGAACCGATTTTTCCTAATTTTTTAAACAATTTTCACTTGTAATGAAGTGTTATCACATGAATATTTCAATTGGCAGGTGTTATTTTATTATTGAAACAATGCAGTGGGCACGAATATAGAACCAAAATTGCTTGCTTCAAAGCTACAATATATAAGAAAGTCGGTAAAAAATACACATAACTTCCGCATCACTGGATTGAATAATACACACACAGAATTATCGACAATTAGGTGTAGACACTAGCAACCCGCTACTGCTTTGCACGTATTATTCAACTTGCATTTTTTCTGTTTCAAAGTTCTAACGAAATTACTTTGTCCGGTGTCTTTGCTGACTTGGAGATGAACTGAAAAAAGTAGATTATTAATTTTGAACTCTTTCAGTACTTTTTCCAGCTCTGTCATTTGTATTTGGGCGTTCATACCGGCGTGAAGGCACTAGCTTTTTCTTTTATCTAGTGTACCTGATTCGACAGAAACTTTCAATCCTACGGATCTTTTTGCAATCAAAATATCTTAAATCGATGTTGCCCAAGTTTTGAAGCGTTTCGCCGTCAATACGTGCACCAGTTCATTTAAATACGTCGCTTCCTGTCACTGTCACATCCGAGGTTAAATTGTTTTTTAAACGACACAGAACTGGCGCCGGTTTTTCGATCGAGGCGTTTAACATGATTTAGCTTGTGAACAACGCAGGGCCGCCTTGCGTATGCTCATGTCTGTTCTCTTCGAGACCGGAAGTGTTTCTTTCTTAGCGAGCTATTTGTTGAAGAACAAGGGCTCTCAACATGTGCACTTTCCCCTCCACACCGCATTCCACAACATGCGCGACTGTGCTTCAACCCTCAACTGTTGCTGCGCGACATATTCAACAAATCAAGCTGCGCGGTTTTGAAGCGATGGTACTGTAAACAGTCGTGCACGTCTTGCCTATCGGAATGTTACACGCAACAATCCGGATTGTGACGCAGTTTGCTTGCTCCGGGGAAGCGCTTCTTGCTCTGACGAGCGTTCTGATCGTTCAAGCATGGCAACCACACTCGAACCCCACCAACGCACGCTTTGTGTAAAATCAATAAATTACATCTCTTACGCCCCAAAACATGTTTTTTCAACCAGGTTGTCGAAAAATCGCCAGTCTTCCATTGTATTTCGCTGCAGGACAGAGATATAAATGATGACCAGTGCACTGTCAGTAGCAAATAAAGTCAAACATAGACGACATTACCGAGTTTGGCCATTGTACCAATATAACTAAAGTTAAAATAAAATAGGTCAGATTAAAAATTATGCGTACAGTATCCTAAGCAATATGAGGTAAGCAAAACCACCACTCAACACAATCAGGGGTGAACTTTGAGGCTGGTCTTGAACTCAATTTTTTAGGTCTTTCTTGGTCTTCGCGAAGTTTTGATCATTTTCGGTTGGAATAAATTGTTTTCTCTGTCAGAGAATGAATTCCTCCAAGCATACGTTTTTGAGCCACAAGAACACCTCTTGATATTTAGGCACCTAAGTGAAGTATTCGGTTGTCTGCGCAATAATTGTGACTTCTCATCGTTTTCGCCATCAATTTTCACGCTGACTTACTTTACCTGACTGTTTGCTTTTTTCTTTATTTTGTTATAAGTTGGAAATTTAACTGTTTCTCACACAAAAGATGGGTGTTTTGTCACTCGGTTCGAAAGGTTGAAACCCTTCGGTCGAGCTGATAATCAGAAATCAACCGGTTTTGCTCAATTTTCGGTCTGTGTCGATAAGAAGACTGGTTTCATTGAGTAAAAAATTTCGGAAGCCTTTGAGAAAATTAAGCCAAAACTCCGCTCACCTCAAAGGTGGCAAGGAAAAGAACGTTTGGTTATAGTCGTTTTGGAACGTCACGAGTGGTGCACGGGTGCCCATCTTCGCTTACTCTGAGCCGCGAATCACGCAGCTGCTGCACTTCTGCAGTGAATGCTGCACTGGTGGGACACCAACGGCAGCACACCCTTTTCTCAGCACCCGAGCACGAGAAAGCAACGTTATACCAGCCATCGATATGCCCCGACCGGGAATCGAACCCAGCCTGCCAACTTCACTGGCACGTGGTGCATGGTCACCCTACTACTGTACCACGACTAATTTTAACCTGGAAGTACTCGCCTGATATCGAAAAAATCTAGAGCTTAAAAGCACACAATCTCAGGGTTGACATTGTCGGTCATCACAATTTACAGAAGGGGTCTCCAAACTACGGCCTGCGGGCCAAATGCGGCCCGCGAAGCCATTTCATCCGGCCCGCGAAGCCGTTTTGTCAAAGATAAAAAATGTATTACGAAAAACGTTTTGAATTGGTAGAATAGAACATTTCCCGAAACGATCACATTACGCAAGACGGCCGGCCCTCGACATTTTCTGTATTAGCTTATGTGGCCCTCGGACAAAAAAGTTTGGAAACCCCTGATCTACAGTAATTTTACCGCTGTTATTCGTCGCAATCGTTCTGTTATGTTTAAACGTCCGTACTGTTGCGATAACAAGTTGTTTTTGATGAAAAGAGTTGTAGTGGTCGTTTTTTCTCTGGTTACAATTGTCGTGGATATACAGAAGAACGCTCGTGGTGCATTTCAGTTTGGTGGTGGTGACAGAAGTTGCAGGTTTTAAATTAGTCGTTGATGTGGCCCAGCATGTCTGACGGGTGACCCGAGATCTTTTCCTCAAGTTGCATCCGTTGTCTGAATAGATGCAAATTAACGGTATTTCACTTCAAACAAGCTTGTGAAATGGAGCTCCTTCCCTTGATTAAAAATATTTTCTCCATTCAATTTGCGCTATTATGGAATTTAAAATATATAGCGAGAGGTGTTGAATACTGCCGTCTCTGTTTGGGCGATTATGCAACAAATGACTTCAGCCGCATATCCACAATCTTTTTGTTTTTCAGTTGTACCGTTTGTTTTGTAAATATTCTCTATTTTCAGTTCTTGTCAAGAGAAATGCTTTCGCAGCGGCGGAAGCATAAAATAACTTGTTATGAAAAGAGTTTGCGATACGAGTAGATTTTGACAAGTTTAAAATCTACGATCTGATGATTTATCCCAATGGCCGCATTTCGCTTTTATCTGCTACTTCTTCGCGTATGTTCCTGCTGGTTTTAGTCACCGCTTCGCGTGCGTTTGCTAAGTGTTGCCTTAAAAAATGCATGTGAAAAAAATGTAAAATGATGTTTCTGTTTCAATGAGATGTAAGGTCTGACGATGCGTAGTGTTACGTCAAATCGACTTCCTATTAATAATTTGCGATTGATTCCTTCCTTGTTCCACCAATAGAATGAAGTTACTGAAATGCATGTGATAATCTTTTCCTAAGACTTTGGTTTGAAAATGGGAAGTTTTTCTGATACTGCAGTGCTTCTTGTCACCTCTAAACAGGGGTACAGGCCGCCATTGCGTGATTGGCGTGATTGCATCAGTGCTCTGAATGCGAAACCATCGATCGCATCTAATGCCGTTGCTAATACGTTGACACGAACTGGTTATAAGCTTCTGTGGCGAAACGAAACGCCTAAGCGTGGATTAAAACCGCGCGATGTGAGCGAACTCACGCGTCAAGCAGAATTTCATGGCGCAGTGATCGTGGCACAAACACGTTAGAACAGCGCGCGTGCTGATGTTGACCGGGCAAAAGTTTTCAAAACACAGCCCATCTTTTTTCGTGGCCTTGTGACGTCAACTCGCTGGCTTCGCAGTAATCGCGTATGTTTTGTGAAAGCTTCGGAACCACAACAATCAGGATGTTGCGAAGTTGATGACAAAACTTTTTTGCGAAAAACACGCTTACATTGCCTAAGACGCTCTTGTTTGAGTCCGACTATTCAGTAAGGATGTTGCTGGAAAGCGGCATCGGTATGTCGTAAACAACACAACTTTGTCGAAATTTAATGTTCAGCAAACATACCTTTGCAAATCGGAGAAGCTAAACCTCTAGCTTGCAAAATAAAGAGCGGTGCGAAAATCCACCCATTTACAAACCGCATGTTTCAAAGCGGAGGATTGTTTAATTTTGAACTGCGTGCAAAAAGCACCAAAAAGTCTCGTATTAAAATGCTATGCTGAGATGTTATAATCCAGCTGTCGCCAAACCAAATTCGCTGTGGATTTTACGCTTTTGTAAATGTTGGGTTTCGCGTTCAGTCTGGATGTTTATGCAGATTAGACTTTTATCTATGTTGTTATCAGCTGCAATTTGGAGGCTCCTGAAGCCATTCCACGTCGTTCGTGTCTAATACGAATGCTGCGCACTGAAGAAGTAGCTGTAGCGAAACAAAATGTATCCGCCTCGTAGATGTTTCTGTAAAAGGAAAATGCTGTATATTTCTATCAAGCGCTGTGTATGACCAAACAAACATGTCTTGTTCTTTTCTTTAAACTTTGCATAACACTTTTGACGAAAATAATAACACAACGTAATTTAATGCGAATGGCTACCCTACCTACTTTTTTCGTCTTATGGCGCCTTTGTCGTGCAATCAGAATTTTGCAGCACTTCTGACAAGTAAGCGGGCTGCCGTATGCCTCATAAGATCTGTATTTGGTTTCAAGAGTTTGTTTAGTTTGTCTCGTGTTGAACCGCGGCACTAGTAGCCTAGCTCAGCGATAACTTTTCGTGTTACTGCTGCTGCACCCTGGTCGGAAACCCTTGGCAGTAGATTGTTGTTCGCTGCTTACAATTGATTCGTCTTCATGCTGATGTTTATGTATTGCTTCAACAGTCCTGCTGTAAGCTAGGCGTGGCGCATTCTTCATCGCGGGTCAAGTTCTTAACACAAGTTGTGCAAGTTCAGCAGCTGCTGCTGCTTTACTGCCATCGGTTGCCTTCATCAGGCTTTGCATTGGCTTGATGTCGCGACTTGATACGTCTGGCTGCTTGTACCTGTGATCGCAAGCAATCACATGTTTGCATTATTGCATGGTGTTCAAGCGGATTTTGACATCGTTTCAGGAGTTCGACCCAGCAACGCAGGTGGCTGTTGACCTACAGTGACGTGCTGCCTAATCTAAAGGGGTTTCCTGTCGGATGCCCGGTTAATCTATTGTGCAGTGTTTGAATTAACCCAAAAAAAGATCTCAAAACCTAAAGCTGCATTCATGCCAGAGGTCGAGTTCAAGCATTTACGTCCGTTGTCGTATTTTCACTTATTTTTTCGGGGGCCTTTGCTCTCCGCCTGACAAGTCACCCGGCGTCACTCATGCTCATTGTTTTGACTTGTGCGCTTGAATTCTTAGTGGCGGAGTGGTTTTGCGTGGTTTCCTTGGAGCTTATTGTATTAATCCGTAAAACGGAGCTTCCCGACACAGGTTCTGACCTTTGCAGAGCCCGTAAGACCTAAGCTTGAAAGGTCGCCTACGTCCGGGCAGCAACTGATCAAGAACGGTGACTGGGGTAAGCCTGGCTACGGTCGAAGTCGTACGTCTTAGCGAAGTGTTGAGAATTGCTAGTGAAGCGAAAGACGCGAAGGCTACATATTTAACGGAAAGCGCAGATATAGTTGTTTTGCTGTCGAACTGGCAATCAACTTCTGTTTCAAGGCGCAGTTAAGTTTTTATGGGGCTTCCTGCAATTCAGTGTTTCCCAACCTTTTTAGGTTTGCAGCACCCCACAGAAAAAAAAATGCGGCACCCAGTGGCGAACCCATAGCAGTTTGCTTTAAAATTGAATGACAGTTTGAAAATGTGTTTTTAAATGCTACTCTGTATTGAAAAATGTCTTTTCTTGGGGCATCCCTGATTACTGTAAAGGCACCACGGCTGCGAACCACTGCTGTAATTGGTTTGTGCAACGAACAACTCCAGCAAAAGAACTCCTGGGAAAGGCTGTCCCGATGTTGAGGATTCGCGCCTTTAAAATTCGCTGTTGTGATTTCGTACGCGTTTGTCGAAATTAAGAGCGTTTTTCACTTTGCTGAGATTTCCGGTGAGCCAAACGCAATTTTTTCCTATTTGGTTTCAAATTTGAAAAATCAAACATAAAAGTCAGTGTTGTTGCAATCGCGTTCCCGCGGAGAACAAGGCTGAAAGAACGTTTTGTTTCAAGAAAAAACTCTGTAACAAGCAAGTAAAATTTTGGTCAGCTCACAAACGCAACGCGCTTGTGTTAGTTCGGTGCCAAAGTTTCTCAAATGGGAGGCCGCTACAACCATGCCGCCAAGTTTGGCGAATGTTGATGCAAGATCCTACACTAGATCATAGAAGAAACTGAATAAACCATCAAAACAAATTAAAACGTCTTACAAGGATTAATTCCTACTTGACAAAGCAGTGTCCAACTTCCGCTTACGTTGCAACGATGCTGCTATAGCCGACAAGTCGAGAAGCACTGTGGCGACCTAAGCTGTATGTTTCACGACAGGCTATCGTTTGTGCACAAAGCACAGTAGAGTCGGTGTAACTCATTTGCGAGTCGTCAGGACCTTGAACTCTCTCGGGAGCGCCGTGGTTCCGCAGCTGAATATCGTAATTTCATCAATTATTAGAGAGCGAATGTCTTAAAGAAAGCTACCTCCGCACTGAACTTCACGCCATCTGTTCCAGCGTAACCGCTGAACGAGCGCGTGCGCGAATCCACGCTGACGTGTGTTTTCATCTTGTGTGCTGAGGTCAGGCGGCGGGCAATCAAAATTTAGTTCTGTGGTGAACCATCTCCGAGCGGTTGCTCGTTAAAGTGAAGTCCACCCTTTCAGCGTTTGCTTTATCTCCATGCGAAGCTGTGAAACTGTTTTTGTTTTTTTCCCTTTTATTCGCTGATTTGCACACCGTCACCATGGTCGCCACGGGGGGCTTTGGTGGGCTTATATCCCCTAAACAAAGTCTAAAGCCCCGAAAAATTCAAATATAAGACACTATAAATTAGTGGAGGTTTTGTCAAATGCTGGAGTGTCAAGCCCCACTATTGCAGATTTTTGGCGACAGTTCTGGGATGTTGCCTGGTCCATCATTTGTCATAATCGCTAAAACGTTACGCCTACACGACTGCATTCCGATTCTTTAGCGTATCTGACCATGTTGAGACTTCCTGCTGTATTTGCAACAATAGTGAAAAGATCAGCAGAGCTAGGTACGCCGCCGTGGCGGTCACGAGGGACCGGTGGAATTTTTTAAAGCACACATTCCGTCCATGCCATAGTAGCCGTTGCTCAGGACCGACGTTTTAATTTGTTTTGATGGAGTTATACTTCATATGTTGATGTGCGCGTTTCTTGTACTTACGAATTGCATTTGGACCGTAAAGAAAAGTTTATATAGTTGGGAACCAAGTTCAAAGCGTTGCAGTTTTGACAAGTACTCATTTATGTTGCTGTGATCACACAAGGCGCCCTTGTCGAAATTATTTTGCAATGAAAAAAGATGACAAAGCGATAACAGAAATTAATTTCTGTATTTTCGCGACTTGGATAATAAGATACTTTTCGGATTTTTACAACTTTTCAGGAATTTACATTCAAACAGTTTAAAGGTCACAGGTAACGGCCTAGGGTTGCTGTTGACGGTTGCCAAAGATCGTAATCGTCGTTTACGACTGTAACTGTCTGAGCGAATAGTGCTCTTAATGTAGACATTTGCAAATCGTCTGCAGTATGAGCAGTTTGGAAAATAAACTTGTTTGCGACACAAATTGCAACACTATAAGTTTTTGTCCGTGGGGAATTTCTGTGCAGTCCAACTTTAATATGTTTGTTTTTTTAATCAAATCCCTTCTATACTGCGACTGCCATACGTCCAGACTTTCTCGGACATGTCCGTAATTTCGGTGTTAAAATTTGTGTCAGGAAATAATTTAAAAAATACTCTAATGTCCAGAATTTTGACTGTTTCTGAGGATCTAATCATTAGACCCTCTGAGAAATATGAATAGTGACGATTGGGAGAGAAAAACATGCCGTTTTGTATTTTATCTCTTCATGCCTATTGTCTAACAATTCTGCGATAATTTCTCTTCTGTGACAGTGATTGCTGTTTTGCGATGGAGTGGTAGTTGTAAGAACATACTAAAAAATGCCGCATAGCGCTTGTTTGTTGTCGCGAAAAGTAGCCATCGGGACTGTCAGGTATTTTGCTTCTGCAGATATGGTAAGCCTATTCCACACAGCCTAACGTTTCTGTTTGCATCAGCTTGGAGTTAGACTGACTCAGTAACGATTTAAAGACTGGTGGTTAATGGTTTTATGTCAAATGAAAAATCGCTTTTTTTCTTTTTCAAACAATGTGTCGCTCGAGCCAACGTCAGCTGTTCATGTCCTGACTTGTTGTAAGCAAAACATGTTTTGCACTCCCATCACTGTCACATCTTTCGGCGGCTTTCGCTACATGCAACCATGCATTCACCCTCCTACCGGTTCGCTAAAGATTTTTCTTTAGCAGTAATGAATGGTTTCTGATGTTCAAGATCAGCGACGATACGCAGCGGATTGTCTCAGTTGTGCAGCATAGAAACAAAACCTTGACGTTTGTCCCGCATTCCGATCCCCGGCAGCGAAGTGTGCTTGCTTGCTTGGAATTTCTCGCTCGCACATGCTGGCCTGTGATATTACGTGCATTCTACACGATTGACGCACGCCCGTAACGTTATCCGAAAGTTATGCGCAATTATATACTTTTATCGGCGTTGAATTCCGTTCCTTTCTTACAGGTACATGCAGGTCGTCCACCGACGAGCACATCGCATCTACTTCACCCATACAACCGTTGGGACTGCCATTCTTCTGGCCTGGGTCATACCTTTGACCATCTTTCTCGTGGTTCCTCTTGTTAGCGACTGGTCTTGTCGAAAAACTTGCAAGTGAGAGCTCAAACTTTTTGTCGCTGTTGCAGTTTTGTTCTCGAATTTTTGCTTCAAACTCGCAGTTCTTGCAAAGCCTGGTTCAATATAAACCACGTTCAACTCGTTGCATGAGGAAGTTGTTCTTAATAAAGAAGAGGTTGAATGTCGGGTCGTAAATGCTCTCTTTCATGCAATGTTTTTATAAATTATGATCTACAGACCGTGCATAAAATTCCAACAATTAATAAAATATTTATTGCCCATGCAACCGACGAGACATTTTATTTGAACGCGGCGCATACATTCGATGGTTGTGAAGGTTTTCAATCAAATAGGGTTTCTGTTTTTCAGTTGCCTGTTGATAAAATAAACCCGTGTTGATCGAAAAAAATACTGCCGAATAATAAAAAGGCTGCTTCTCAAGGGAGGGTTGTTGAAAAGTCTGTTCACGACAAAAAAAGTTTGTCAGAAAAGAAAATGAACTGACAAATATGTTGAAATTAAATAGATATTATATTTGCCCCATGTAACACACCACAATATGGACACCATTATTTGCGCGAACCACGTCAATACGGTAATAGGTTTGTTGGCACACTGGGTGTAACATGGTCTCATCAATGGTTGCAATGGAACCAGTGATTTTGCTTTAGATCTGCGACGTCTCGTATGTATGTCCAATGCATACATTTAACAGAGCCTCACAAAATAACGTTCAAAGAAGTGGAGCTGTGATGGTCACTGTGCCTTCTCTTAACGGCGAACCATTCATTTTCTACCCTTTTCAACAAAAGCGTGTTTGGTTTTAACAATGCTTTGAAAAGTCTAGTGGCGACTGACCGCATGCTACAGACCTGATTAAAATACGTCAGGATTTGTCATGGTAATGTTTGTAAAAGTGTTTTATGCTACCCTGCATGCATGGGGAGTTGAGGGGTTTCATCCAAGTTGTTCGCCGGCGTCTGCCCACGCACGATCATGCTTCGGCGTCCGCATTTTCGTGCCGCGAATCCATGTTGGCTTTTACCGCTACCACAACAGATAAAATCGATACCCGTCGTAAAATCCACTGATCCCGTTCTCTCCGCTTGCAAACTTTGGCAGTCGGCGCCTGACGTCTCTGCATCAGATCATGATGTATTACGGCAATGACGTAAAGCGCTGTCACTGACGCAAGTCGTAAAATGCACCGTGGCTATAAATGCGTACGGTTGATTTACGAGGATCTGCAAGTCCGCTGCCGCGTGAAAATTGGTTTCAAAGTGGAAAAGTGATCTTAAAGCATATTTTAAAGTGCGTTGCGCTGACTGACAGCGAAAGTTGCTGAATATCAAACCGCTGTGCAATCACAACTGTCCATCACGCCGCTCCGCAGACATGGTTGACACATCAGCCAAGCGTCGTGCGCTAAATCTGCAAGTTTAACGGTTTTACTGCAATTGGAGGAGCGCGTACGGGCAGTGCTTCTCGGTCGTTTCCGCCGTTCGATCACCTGAAAATTCTCATTGCAGCATTTTATTAATTTTTGTAGCGTCTGTTGCAAATTGGAACTTGGAAACGTTATCCTTGCAAGCATCGCTCACGTTTGTGAAGTAAACGGGTTAGCAGCGACAGTTTCGCCTGCTCTTGAAAATTTATTTCTTCTCTTATGAAGCCCATTTAGCAAGGATCAACCTTTCGATTAATCTGAAACTGAAATGACGCGGAGCTTAGTGCAATATTAACAATATTTGTAAAGCCACAACAGTAACCCACACCAAGCGAATCGATCGCAATTTATTGCGTAAGGAAACTAGTTTCGTGTGTTACAGTCCTGCGCAAAAGTCGACATATGAAACAAAAAGAAAAAATTACAACATATGAAACAAAAAGAAAAAATTTTGTTAAAGAGAGAAAAAAGAAAAAAAAAGAAAAAAAAAGAAAAAAATTTTTTTCAGGGTGTCTCACAATTGTTGAAACAAAGCGATTGGGCACAAATCCAGGATTTTAAATGATACCACAATGATGATTACATTTATTGAAAGGTGA
>JGI24021J15306_10009025_pt1 | contig 12310 bp, 7 predicted proteins | sample Ectturendosymbi1_FD_15306 | JGI IMG/M metagenome (IMG submission 15306)
TTGTTCAGCTCCATGATTGAGCGGTGTCTTTAGTGAATTAAAGCCTGGTTTTCCGCTGATAGTGTTTAGTCGGATTCGCAGGCGAGTGCACGACACTAGGTGATCATCCGCGTCTTGAGAGCCCTTGATTGATCTTCTAGCATGCCTGGAATCAGAGTTATAGCCCCAAAACCCCGTTTTACCCCAAAATCAGAAAATTGCAGAGAAAGCATGAGTCTCCCACTGGTTGCATGCGCGGATAGCGATAACTCGCCGCGAGAACATGATAGAGAGCTATTTGAACCCTGGAAAGACCCGTGAAGACGTGTAGTTTGGACTGAAAAAAAAAACGTTTTGAGATTTCGGTTTGGGGTTTTCGGTGGGTGTCGTCAGGGTGAGGGTAGGTTTTGCTTTTTTTGGTTTTTCTTTTATGATGTCATCGCCCAGACAATGAGCCGAAATTGTGGCTCAAAATTTGGTTGGATTCTAGGTTGGAATATGAATCTTTACAGCCGTTGATGGACTTTCTAGCATTTCTGGTGCCAAAGTTATGGCCAGAAGACCCCAATTTTATTGAGGAATATGGTGATTAATTTTAGGGGATTTCCCTAATTAATTTCTGCTTTTGTGCCATAACTTTTATCACCCTCTAAAGACTTGTAATGTAGCCTAGAGTCCAAAAAAAATTTGATCCACAAAATCGTCTCGATTGTTCGACTCCCAGGGGATGATGACGTCATCCAAATGTAAACAAATATGCATAAACATCCTCTCATTATGTAAACATCAACAAAAACCCGAGATCTCAAGCTAAAAATTTTATTTTGCAGTGTCAGCTACAAGTCTTCACCAGTCCTTAGAGGGCTTGAACAGCTCTCTAGCCCCAGCACTCTTCAACCGGTGTGCACGGTGCACCGTAGGGTGCACCAAAATATGCGTAGGGTGCACCACTAAGAAAGGGTTCACAAGGTGCATCACAAACTTGTCACACTAAACAGATAATTTTTACAAAGCTTTCTGTTAGCAAAAATGAACCATTAAGCAACCAATCACTTTCAGAATTTGACCGAGACTTTGCAGATTCTAAAGTGTGGTGCATAAGCATCAGACCATGTCAAGCTAATTGTTGTAATTAGTTGATTATTTGTGATTCATAAGCAATGGACAACGAGCCATTATCAATTGAATTATGTAGCTGAGTTACTAATTTAGGGGACTTGCTTATTTAGACCCGGGTACTTACAGGCGTGGGCGCAATTAGGGGGGGAGACCGGGGAAGTGTCAGTAAATAGGGTGCATGAGTTTGAGTGTTTAAGCAAATAGGGTGCATGAGTTCGTCAAAATATCTTTAAGGGTGCACCGTAACAAAAAAGGTTGAAGAGCACTGCTCTAGCCTATTCTAGCGGCAGATTATGGCCATATGCAAACTGTGTGTTATTCACCCCAGGTTAGAGTTTGTAGTGGTGGAAATTTTGACCACCTTTTTTTGTGGCATAATTTTTGCTCCAGATATGCTAGAAAACAAATCAAGAGCTCTAAAGACGCGGATAATAGTCTAGTTGCCAATAAAAACTTGAGCCAAAAAATTGGATCATTGGATTGGCGCCTAGGGCCGGGTGAAGTAGGTCATAAAAACACTTAAACACCTCCACTTGTGACGTCTCCCATGGGTGTCCCCAGACCGGAAAAAAATTTTTTGAGTCGGAACTAGAAGACTTGCTGAATCCGTAGTGGTTTTGAACACCTCTCTAGCTGCAGCAGCTGGCGAGATATGGCCAAAAGAGTACCGGCCACTGCAGTGACCGGCGCGGGCGTTAAAGGGTCTTGAAATGTACGTTTTGCATAATTTCAGGAAAGGTAGAAATACGAACACCCACTTACACTCGTTGTGCTTTAATAAACATGATTGGTCCAGTTCAAAATATTGCTAATAGTAAATAAAGCAAAAATTATTCCAAGACATATCTTGTCATATCTCTTCGCTTATCTTCTAATCCTTGGCGTCAACCTCTTGTGCAAGTAACGTGTATTTGGTCTTATCAACAAGGTCAGTGTCTCAATAAAAGTTTGAAGATGATGTAGCTTATAACGAAAAACTAAAATTGCAGTAAATAGCGGTGCGGTCTTGTATCCAGGATGTTTGAAATGTAGTGGGTTGACCGACCCTTCTACTCCTTTGTTTAGACGTTCATCCTACGAATAGTATATTGCGTGTCTCAGTCACGTTTTAGATTCCAACCAGTCTATGAGGAAAGTACAGAAAAAAGTTAAAACAGAGATCTTCCATAATGAACTGACAGGCAATTGTTGAAGAATAATGGTAAGTTTGAAAATTTTACGTTTTGTGTTTCAAAGTGCTTGAAGAGAAAAATCTTTTTCAACACTCTTTGTGTCGGCGCTGCATGTAAAGCACATATTCTGATTGAAGAAAATAGAAAACATAAATTCGTCGTCTGATTGCTTACATGAACAGTCTTAAGACTAAAAATAAAAATAACTAGGCATGTTGTTGGTTAAACTGTCTTTACAAATTCAGAGTACAAGCAATGTTCACAATGTGAGTTGGATGTAGTTTCATAAAAGATATTATTGTCTTTCATTGTAAATTGTCTGTTATTTACCGAAATCAGTATCGGGAATTATGTTTCATTGAAAAAATCTGCAACAATATTTCAGTTACTTTTACACTGCAAAACCAGATTTACTTCTTCAAAGTAATCTGGAAAAACGATGCATTTTTCTCCAGGTTGTTTGTGGGAAAGTGCATCACAAATAACATCGAGTTTCCATTCCTCATCACTGTAGTGCTCCGTCAAAAACTGAAATTGAAAATCGTGTAGGAAATGGAAACGCAACACAACAACAATGTGTTTTTACCAAAAACAGAAATATACTTTTGCAGAAATGGTTACATGAAGTTGAAAAATTACTGTTGTTAATAAAAATATAGATCTTTTGTCACATGCCTAACAAGGAAATGAATATCACTTCTGCTATGCGAAAAATACCGTTTTGACTTAACAAACACAAGTTTATTAAAGTTAAAATTTCTGCAAACCGTCTCAGATACCTCCATCAATTGACGAGGAACATCCATGTTGAGCCTATAATCAAAACCTAGACCACCTTCCTGAATAGGTCGACAGATGCTTGAAAACCGGAATGTTTCTTTGCAAAATAAAATTTCGAAATGTTATTTTGAAAAAGTCACTGCAAACTGATGTTTTGTGCAAAATCATAGTTGGTTTTAGCATCACACGGCCACTACACTAAAACTGCATGCCAAATTATTCAACAAACGGAAGAAGGTCGGTTAACTGCAATATAGCATTTTTGCAAAATTTGTCCAACCTCCGCAATAGTTATGACACGAGGATAAAACTGATGCAGCATCTGGTTGGCCAGCATGAGATATGACATCGATTCCAAGTCTGGGCTCATTCCAAAATAATCTCGATAGTCGTTGCCAAATTTCCAGTCTAATAAAGTGCAAAGCCATCGTTATGCATTCCTTGCATATTGCTTCATGAAAATGAAAATATTTACGTTGTTTCCCATTTTCAAGTCTTGATGAAAATGTGACCATTGAAATCACAACAAAAAGCAAAAACGGTTGTTTCGAGACTTCTGATTTTCAGACTAAATTTCTTTTGCACTGCGATGAAACATAATTGAAGGATCATAGCAGTTAGAACATAGTTCTCTCCTTCGGTGGATATGAGTGACCCAATCAAGCAAAGTTTATTGGGATTGAGGGAAAAGTAACGGGTAAGAACACTAGGTAATCCAAATCGTATCTTTTGAAAAGATAACATTTTTTCTAGACATATTGGATTGTTTAGATTTGATTGCGATGTTAACCGTGACCCGATTCCCTCACTCCACAGTTCGTGTCTGATTTGTTATTACTAAAAAATCGTAGTTGCAAGGAGATTTTAGGGGTAGTCAATTTTGTCAAACAATGATTTCTCAAGATTGTAACGAGCTGACTGAACAATTGTCTTTACTACCAGACCATTTTTATAATGGCATTTTTTAATTTCAAAAAATGCCTCCAAGGCATCAGAAAAAAACAAGCTTTTGTCTCAAATGCATGTTTCACTTTGTCAAAACTAGTTCAAGAAAACATTCAATACAAGTGAAAACGTGACAAATCGATCAAACTCAGAAAGAAAAGATACGTTGTTCACATGGAATCTGCAGTCATATATACCTTTTGATCTCAGATCAAGGTCTCGGTTATTGTTAAAAGATCATGGAAGTTACTCCTCTAAATTTAAACCCGTCAAAACAAAACTCATCCAGGTAGTAGCGCAAGTTGGACAGAAGGCAACGTTGAACTTCACGTCTGATGCACAGAAAGAAAATTATATGACTTTCATATCTATACAAATCAATTTGCTTTGTTATGTGCAGAATAACTTGGTGAAGTCTTCAACAAGAACATACTTTGAAAGAAAGAAAACCATATTGTCTGTGACCTATATTCTCATCTTCACAAATGATTGATTGGAAAACTTTTGTGAAATTATGCTGATCCATTCTATTGCAACTCGACAAATGTCCACTGCTGTATCTTGCAAATATTATGACAATAAACTCAGATCTTACTTTGTGACGTCAAATCGCCTTACACGATTTTCATCTGTACATCTCCCCCCATCCTGGACGAAAATAACACTCATCGGTCCGGCCAAACAAACCAAGGTCCTCTAGTACGTTTTCCGAAGCAAGAGCATGCATCACGTCCATCAGGACATAGATTCCCATTTCGTGAGCAACATTTATGAGTTCTTTTAACTCGTCAGGCGTTCCGAGGCGACTGCGGGTGCAAAGTTTAAGATAAAACAAAAATTGTTATGTTGATTTCAAGAGGTGGAAAAGCCATGCACTGTAAACAGTTTTCAAGATGTTTAGACATTTTAATAATTCCACACAATCAGTGAACATGTCGAGATAGCTGACCTCCGACACCAAGGACAAGAAATGGTTGAATCTTCCAGATGGAAAACTACAGTCTTTGTCAAAAATGTTCAGGCCAAGGCGAGACAGAGACCTGAATGCTTGAGGCCGAGACACGAGATATGAAAATTTGTTGTTCCGACAATTTTTTTGTGAATTTTTCATAGAAATATTTACATTTCCTCCATACTGTATTTTGTCAAATTTCTGGCATTCTTGCCCATTTTTTGTTTTTTCCTTTCTCGATAATACCACACACAGTCAACAAGTTTGATTACAGAAACATCACCAAATTGTATCGACAGCACATTTTTATTGTCAAGTCCCCAGTCTCAAGAAAAAGACTCACAAATCTGGGCCTATAGCCTACATCACTAGAACTGAAAATTTGACATATACAGCATCACTTCATTTAGGGTTTAGATTTGGTAAAGGCTTTGAAAGATTGCTTTGCGTTCTTCAGTAATGTCCATTTTCAGGTAAACCAGGTACAGAACCCTCTGAAGCGTGTGCGGCTCGGTTGTGTTCGCACACGTTCAATGTGGGATTGATCCGCGAACCTCTGGAAGGATGGATTGTGACGCCATAGATGTTAATTCCGCGCCAGACGAATCGGCCAAAGAGAACTCCTACTTCCATGTGCATGGAAGTCACTTATAAGTGTCGCTTGCTTGGTCTTTCCTTTCTCCTTGCTTTGGCTGTCTTTGCTCACATGTAGAGTTCGTGCTAGCGTGACTGCTACACCTCTTTTATCCACACGTAACAGTTAGCAGATTACTAACGGATGTTTCTACAAAATTGTTTCAGACCTTGCAGACCAATTATGGACACTGAAAAATGAAACAATCTCAAATTTACTTGTGTGTATTTCTGTTCATAACTTGGAGTGGCAAAGAAATTAGCAGCTTGAGAATCGCACCTGTAACAATATGGATGATCCGTAACCGCCATCAACAGAACACAGTTGTAGCCGATATCACGAACACGTGGCAGGACTTTCTTTGTGAAATATCGGTAGCTCGACATATCTGAGCTTTCGGAAATTTTTCCGAGATGAGCTTCGTAGATCCGAAGGCGATCCGGTTTCACGGCGTGAGAACGACTGATCTGATTAACACAGAATGTCTGAGGAATTAAAAAATGTTTTACTCTGTTGCTGTCTAGCTAATGTGGAAAAAGGAAGTCAGGAGGATGTAGTTTCTTTGAAACAGTAAATCTTTTTGGTGTCATACCTGGCGAGAAAGTTTGTTGTGAGGTGGATTCCAGAATAACCATTTATAACTCGATCCACTTTGAGTGACGTATCTGGCCCTGGACGAGATCCGTTCGTTGTGTTTCGATCGAAAGCTGCAGAAAAATATACTTTTGTGAAAACTCCACAAAACCAAATGTTTTCTCTGAGTTTTACAATTTTTTAAACTGTGGTCGCAATATAATACTGCACTAAACATACACTTGTTCCATCATTACATTTTATTATTGGCTTGTTTCCTTTTTTTCCTTTTTTAGAGATAAATGTGCTTCAGCAGATGACTTTTTCATTGATTTTCATTGAAATTGACAAACAAGAGATTAGCGTGAAAACAATCCTAAGAAATTCTACAAGATTAATCAAGATTAATCAAGAGCTTGGAATGGGCATTTAAAATTAATCAAGAGCTTGGAATGGGCATTGAATAAAATACTAGGAACTGGTGGAAAGTGGTTCTGTTTTAAGCTTTTTGTACTGACACACATGTAAAAGAGTGCAAAATTGCCATGGATACAAAAATTTGATTTGTTTCTTCTCGTTTGTGAGAGCAGTTATAGCAATTTACTAATTTTGGCAAACTTACGGCATTTTACTTTCGTATATTTGAAATTGCCTGTTAGAGGTTTCATCCTGAATTGCGTGCTTGTAGCCTTTCTTATCAATATCAAGAATACTATTGCTCTATTACTTTTTGATCCAGCTGGTTAAAGATAGTTCTGGAAATAGTTTTAGAATAAATTTATTACTGTTTATTGTTGGCTCTCAAAACATGTGCCAAATGTTTTACTTGAGCTTGCATATTTAGCTTCAGTTAAGCTCAAAACGACGATGTAGTTCTCTGTTCAAGAAAAATCCTACTTTCAACTCAGTGAGATGAGGAAGTGGACAATTCCCGTCGTGTTTGGGAGGAAGGAACAGCTCCCATTTTCCTTGTCCGACTGAATTATATGGGATCTTCTTCCAATTGTCTGAAAAATGAAAATGTTGAGAAATTGGTTTGTGGCTATTATCGGAAAAAACGAAATATCTGTTTGAAAGTTTGCGGACGCCTTCGTTGGATTGAATTTTTCCAAACTTGTACTTACTAAATTGTCCTTTGAGAAAGACCGCCTTCGCATTCGGAATCCACTCCTGGCATTTCACCCCTCCATCATGGCCAACGACAACACCGTAATCTCTATGGCTTCGGGTAAATCGATCAAACCCTTCCATATTTTCGATCGACATTTTGTTTTTTTTGTAAAAGTCCATACCTGTAAGAAATGGTCGATGCAATCCCATTGTACTTTTGAGGAGACGAGTTCATGACAGGCTTGTGAATTTGATCACTTGCAAGATGCACTAGTGATATTAGTTTTGTTTCAAACACAGATTTTATTACGAAAAATTGTTTTCTGTTTTCTGCATCAAGTGATGTTTAGCAGTCACACACAACGAATGACGATGCGAAACAAACTAGCAGTTTACCTGTCAAGTTGAAATAAGCTCGAAATCATTAATTAATCAACTTTCATCGTTTGGAGGTTCTCTTCCGAAAATCATACTGAGAGTCTTTTCTTCCATCCAAACACCATTCACAATCGGGGCAATTACCTTAACAATTGTATAAGTTACCAATGAAGTGTCTTACTGTACGGGAATGATGATACGCACTTGGAGATTGACTAGATACAGAATTTTTTTGAGACTTAAGAATTATGACAAAATTTGCGTTTTCTTGCTGTTTCTTAAAATCTCAGACAGTCGTCACATGCAGACTTAAGTTTACAGTACATCGAAAACTGAACTAACTACCAACCGCTTTCGAATTTCTTTCTCAAACATCCGAAGTTGGGGATCAATGCGGAGCAGATTGTCAATAGAAGGTATTTCCCATCCCATGATTTCGTTGTTGCTTGAAAAACCATATTTGTTTCCTGGTGATGATAGATAACTGATGTCTTCAAAGCAAAAGAGATTTTGCAAATTCGATGTAGATCAGTGGAAAGTGCTGGGATGCTGAGAGTAACACTGTGCTTATATACCCAGTGTTGTGAGAGAAACGATTCTAATCAAGTCTATCATCACGTTGAAGTTTTCATTATTGAGGGTTAGAGTGCATGCGATCACTCACTGCTGCAGTTTTGCGACATTCCAAGAAAACATAAGGATGAGCAGAGTCTCTTTGTGACTACATTTTTGTTAACAGTTATGATGCTGCGCATTGACGTCATTAATTCAGCATAAATTGAATTCTTATGCTAAGGTTGATATAGATGTTGTTCATTAATTTCAGATTTATTGTCAATAAACTTTCACAGACCATCCTGATCGCATTATCTGCACTATCATACAGATAGGCTACAAACAGCTGATTAGATATTTGTTAGTTTGATTTGTTCGAAAACTTCTTGCAGCAGTGATTATCAATGTTTAGTTCCTGGAGTCGAAAGAGATGCGATGGATCAAAGCTCAATGTCTGCCCATGTGTAGCGCCGGGTTCGGGCTGGTGATTTCGGGCTCAGGCCGGGTTCGGGCCTCAAAATGACGCCCGTTTACGACTCTGCGATGATTTTGAAAGTTTTCTGGAAATGGGCTTAGTACGCAAAAACATTCATCGAGATCAGCATCAGTGTCTCCCTCACGCCGGAAAATTTATGTAGTAGAATCAGTGGACATTCTAGAATTAAAAAGGTGGGTGGGCCACCGCGGAACCAAGGAAAAAGTAGGGGGGAACGTAAATGTCTATCCTTCATGGTGATTTTCCGTTGTTTTGAAGATTAATTTGCTATGATTGGCCCTTTGAAACCCAAAATAGGCTTGTGAATATCGTAAAATATGATCTAGCGTTATTATTCACAAGAGACACCTAGACGCCACTCGTTGCAATCGCACACTTGCACTGCTATGTCGAACATTCTGTGCTAACCATGCAACTTCCACAGCACTGCACATGTAAAACAGAACACCATTTCCAGTACACAATTGTGTCGGCCCCACATGAACGAAAAGAGCCGCACGAAAGTAAAAACAATTCACATGAAAGTGAAATGGTTCCAAACACGAATTCCATCCTGACACACACACCGGTAGGCTGTTGATAGCCAACTAGTTTCGTCAAAATATTCTTGCTACAAACTAAATTGGAAGAAAATAAACCATCTTCCAACAGATTGGTGACTACTGAAGCAATTCCTATCACAAGTGTAATACCCATCTGCAGCGTGTATAGGGTAAGGACTATTTAATGCGCTGTACAGTTTAACAACAGCGAGATTTCGGCACCAGTGGCACCTCAAGCAGCATAGTCGCGCTGTAAATAGGGGTGCATCGGCGTTTAGGGCGTGTACCTGACAGCAAGATGCAACAGTAGGCCAGGGGCGGATTCAGCCATGTAAGTTTAGTGGGCTCGATTTCAAACAGTGAACCGCAAAATGGTCTGATATCGTGGATGCTGTTTTTCGGATTGTACAGAATTATGGTGAATAAAGTTATTTTCGTAGTTTTATGGGGGACGATCACCCCAGTCGCCCTCCCTGGATCCGCCTCTGCAGTAGGCATGAGATTTTCTTTGCAGGATTTCCCAAAAAGGGCTTTCATTTTAATATCCACATTGAATTTTCCTGTAACTGATCCTCAAACGCTGACTATCAAACTCTGCGTTATTTTGTGACTATCTTGTCTTAAGCAGAACAGGCACTCCATCAAACAAGCCAAAAGGTAGCTTCAGACAAATAGACAGTCAGCAATGCGATTCTCTCACAAAGCCTGCACAGTATTCGTCGGAATTTCATATCAACATCAACTTAATGCGATTTAATCATTCGATTATCATGTCGACTGTCCAATTCTTCAATGAAGTCATCTCAATCTAGTTTTTCAGCTCATATCCTTTCAGTTGAACTTAGAGCAATCTTTCAATGGTCATGGAATTTCTGAGAAATGTTTTCACTAATTTTATTTTTGAAAAACGTCTCTCGCACGAAGCGCTGATGACGGGAAGAGTTTTGGCTATTAGCAACAACTTGTATGAACAATCAAACGCAGCTTTGTAAGAAGCTACAAATGAAAGAAATTGTTTGAGCGATGCAGGCAGCTGACTATCTAATTCTTTAATCAAACAGTCAATGACTGAATAGAAGATATTGCTGTACACATGGCATGTGTCAGAAGCTCTTTCGCCAGTGGGTCCCTCACAATAAAGTCTTCCAACATACGATTTATTTTTGACCGCTTTCGTGGAGCTGTTGATGAAATCTTGCATTCTTGGCAAAGTCTGCAAGCCTTCTCCGCCTACTGTTCAACCACGTTGAGGTTGTTTGGGGGTGACATATTAAGTGGGAGGATAGGTTTAGCCTTGTTTCGCCAAAGTTTCCTGACCCAGGGCGACAACAACCTGGGTAATTCTTTGATTGTTTTTTAATGACACTAGGCTACAATCTGCTTCATTTGAGGCCTCGATTCAGCGAACGAGTTTAAGGGGGACTGGGAGGTTTTGTCCCCCCAACGTTTGCACAGGGGGACACAATATTCTTTGTCGCCCAATATTTTGTGATAAAATATAATGAAATTGTACAAATTTCATGGTTACATTGCTGTTGGGAACGCCAGCCAAAAGCCAGGGAAAGAATAAGAAAAATAGACATTATCACTATTATCTATAGAAACAGTCAGTTGCATACCTAGTGTGGCACTTCCCTTCTAAAGAAGAAGAACAGCACACGTTTAGAACAACTCCGCGAGAGCACCGGCAAATTTTGATCGGAGTGTTCAAGGCACGCCCAAGTTGATAATTTAAGAAACTTAGACCCACCCGTTTCGCTCGACCCGCTCAGTTTATCACAATAAGATTGTATTCACTCATGGTTTTATTAATATAACTTCAAGCACTGCGAGGTTACGAGAATGTATTCCGAAACAACAGGGGTTATACATGCTTTAATATGCGTAATCAACGTTACTGTAAACAACAGGGGTAAATGCGGATTCAATTCTTTTCATGGAGGAGAGAGCAATCCAAATTGTCAACCACATCATGGCCACTAAACCATAAATCTCTACTGGGTAATAGGATCGCTTGATATACCCAATCAGACTAAACCCGCGTAGTATGCCCACGGTCGAGTTTAGTTGCTAAGCCTGGCATACCCACGACTGACTCATGTGAGCCACTGCAGCTCCTTATCAGTGCTCGACGTTCGACGTCTGGGTCACGTGACAAATCTCGGCTAGCGCACAGTGCAATATCGACATCTAGTAGTCGCCTATGGTTGGCGTTCTAACGGCGATTTCCGAATAAGCGTTTCGCGACATATTTTTATCTGTTTTCATCAGGTGTGAATGTTTTCTATACTATCTTAAGTTACTCTCTCCCCAACTGTGACTTACAATACATATGCGAAGTACAAATTCACAATACACCAAATACGTACGCATGACAATATTCCAATGAATTGGTGTCTTTAGTCGTTGTTGTCTTCCAGCTTCATTCGGCTTGTCACGAATCCGTCGGTAAACTTCTAAGTTACTTTCTTCAATTGTTTTCTTCAGTGATCGAAGTCTTCTTTCGTTGTTATTTCAGAGTCACAAGACGTTTCATGTTGAGGAGCCAAGACGAACTCAACACAAGGGTATGTCAGGCATGACACGTGCCATGGGCGCCCTTTCGACGGGGGCGAAAAAATTGCTTGGCAAAAATTAAAATTTTTATTTACAGGTTGCTTAGAGCTAGATTTTTCCATCGAAATTTGGCTTTCTGATCGATCTCCAGGACCTTTGTGGCAGTCCTGACGGTGAAAAACTACAATCTATGTGTGAGAATTTAGGAGCTGCGTGCAGTTCCGAAGTAGATGGCAAGCAATTATTCGAGGAGATTCTTGATTGCGAAATACTTGTATCAAGTCGTTCAACTTAAAGTCATAGCCTCCTGAAGTAGGGGCGTAACGAGGGCCGTCAAGGGCGGCACAATTCCACGTGCGCCGAATCACTATAGGTCCGCTGAATCACTGCGCGCGAGCGCGGAAAAGTCCAACGATATCACAAGCATGGGCGCAATTTGGTGGGGGACACGGGGAACGTGTCCACCCACTTTTTTAGACGGGGCGACATAATATGCCATATTGCCCCCCCCCCCCTTTT
>JGI24021J15306_10009027_pt1 | contig 12310 bp, 6 predicted proteins | sample Ectturendosymbi1_FD_15306 | JGI IMG/M metagenome (IMG submission 15306)
AGAAAATACACAGATATTATGGCCTTGCAATGCAAAGATTGTGGTGACAGAAAAGCGTTAAAATGCCAAGAATAGCCCAAACATGATAGCATACTCTTTTTTCATGAGAGAAAATAATGCATGGTTGCTAATCCTGAAATTGCCTTTTCTGTGTTTTTCAGAAGTAGCTACTACCAGCAACCTCTCTTTCTCAGCACCAGCAATAGTTTGCCATTATGTTGGTATTCCAGCATCCCTGGAATCTTTTCTCCATTGTTTTTGTATCTTGGTGGAAGGACTCTCCTTGCTCTTCCATCATGCTTCTATGTTTCCAGAAAAAGTTTGCATGACTATGAAGAAAATGTACCTTCACACTCATATTACACCCTAGTTGTTTCTAAGAATTTAACAGCTGTTTTAAAAGATTGTGGTAGTTAATTCTGAGGAAGTTTTTGACAACTGCTGTGAAGGACTGCCAATCATTTTTTTCAGAATTGTCATGGTGAGTTGAAAATAGTTGTCCTACATTAAACGTCGTATCTGAGGGCCATCAAAAATTCTTGCCCTTAACTTTTCTGTGTTCAGTGCAAGGAACTTTATACACAAATATGCAAAGCAGTCACTTTCCCTATTTAAAAACGGTTTCATCAACATTAGTTTGACATGAGAGGAGTAAGTAGCACCTAGTTTGGATAAACCAAAGGGGAGTGTAGGCCTATAATATTTCTTTCGCCAATCTCTAATCCTTCTCTCTTTGGCCAACTTTCCTTAGTCCAATGCTCCTGGCGAGCCCTGCGGTCTCACAGACACTAGAAACAGGGAAATTTTGTATATCCACTTTGTTGGCCGACCAATATGCACAAATTCTTCTAATTCACCGCAAATCATCCAGTCATGCTCGTCAACTATGGTACCAGGCACAGACTATTCTAAGCTGGGATTGTAATGTAGTTACCACTTATCAATAGGCTGCTACTAACTCACTCCCTATGGGCTGCGTAGTTCAACAACAACTGATGAAGCATTTCAGCATCTAAAAGCACCACCAGTGATTACAAAATCTGTTTTCAAGTTAAAAATGGTGGGAGTTAACTTTTGAAAATTTTGGTGAGATTTTTCAACGTTTTGCGAAAAACTGCAAAACATATGCTCTGTAGCGGCTAATCCTAACGAGATGGACAAAAACAGATGCACTTTTTGGTCTCAGCACCCCCCAAAACCCCCAAATCTGTTACAAATTTCAAGTCCCCAAAAATCCTGTATACCATTGTAATCATTGTCTGAGGTAAGAAGTGCTGTTGTAATTTGTAAGAGACTGACTGACTGTGCTTATAAATATTGTGGTAGAAGTTTTTTATTTGTAGTGAAATGATATTATAAAGTTTTAAGAGTGAGACATATCATGGATAATCACAATGCACAGAGATTATATCAAGGTAAGAATTTGTGTTTGGTAAAGAACCGTGTGATCAAAAATCACTTGAAGCAAGAAATGTTGTGATGAGAATTTGTTAAAAAAACTTTCAGTGAGAGAATGTCTATGCAGCTGTAAGGGTGATAATTGTAGCTTGGCCAATGTAAGTCATGTTTATGTGTAAATGAATTATATTCAACCAATTCATTGGGAGGAACATGGCAGTAACTATCTAAAATATTAGCAATGTACGTAATTGAATCTTTGTTTCTGCAACTGTTAAGGCTATTTGGCATGAATAATAAAGCTTGATATTTTTGCATAGGATTCTGATTCATTGCAAGCTGTAGTGGTTTGTAAATGTGTGCAGATTGTGAGTTACAAAGTTTTTGTTTATTACTTGTAATACTGAAATCATGGATAAATCAAGTGTGCACAAACTTGATGCTCATGAACTGAAGAAATACCTTGTTCCAGTCATCCATGAAAAATTAGAAGCAGACATTGAAATTCACCAATTTAAGTATGAGTTTCAAGTTTTTCTTTCACAGTGCTTTTAAATTTACCGAGCTGGTAATACACAATTCAAACTTTGGAAAACTATCTTTTTGTAATTACTATTTTTCGGTTGATTTTTAATTTAGCAAAACTGTTGTCTTTTTGTAGCCTTCTTTGCTTTTAGATGTAACAGAAATTAATTAGTTCCCACAAAGGTGACTAGCAGGTGATATAGATCTCACACTATTTTAATAAGATTGTAGGATTGAGGATGCATAGTGTTATGTGAAATTGATTTCCTATGCAAAAACAATTGCCGGTGGGTTCACTTGTTTGTCACCTTTTTTGTGGAGACTAGTTATATACTTAATTTACAGATATGTACAAGTTTGAATCATCGCAAAAAGAACAAAACAAAGCCCTGTTCGCTGATTCCTCAAAAGCTTGCAGCAAACCTAAAGCTTTTAATTGTAGAAAAGTTTTGGTGTTAGTTCACTAATGTTTGTTCTTAAAGTTATTTCTTCTGATGAGTTTGATGATGCAATTTCTTGACAACCAATATTTGTGCACCAGTAGTTTTTAAGCTTATTTTTTCGTGGTTGATATTGATAATGTGAAGCACATTTTAATGCTGTAGAATGTTTTTGATTGTGTTCAAATTGTTAAGTTTCTTTACAGGAGTGGACAGTCCAATCCCACGTATTATGTGAAGTTGGGCAATGCAGAAGTGGTGCTTCGTAAAAAGCCTCCAGGGAATCTGCTAAAAGGTGCACATCAGGTATGTCATTGCAGTGAATGTTGATATGTATTTAACTCAAATTGACAGATGACCCTTTTCTCATTTCATCTTGTAACGTAAAATTTAAGCAGATGGCCAGACTGGTTGTAGTGCAGTTATGAATGTTGTTTGAGAAAGTTGGATTTTGTTTTTTTTTTGTTTTTCTCTTTTTAAATAATGAAACAGTTCACTTGGTTACTATTAGCAAGTCCTTTTCTAGCAGTCCTGACTGGAAATAGGAGCTGTTTGTCATGGAAAGTTGACACTCAGAAGGTATACTCGACCCAACGTTTTGATTATGCTTAATAGTTTATTAGCATTGCACAAAGTATTTTTGCTGGTCATAGCAGAAAGCCTGTCAATACTGAACAACTGCCGAAATTAAGTCATAGTATAACGCACCACATTAAATTTTTTAAAATGTACTTTTTTAAAGAAAGAGTAACGTTTGTCAGCTTTATGTAGATCAGTGCATATTGTTAACACAGCTAGTAATTTATTACAACTTCTCCACTGACCTGTAAAATTTGTTGTTTGCAAAAGCGATACTTGAGTATGTTTTCAACATCTTAATGAGCCCATTTATAGCACCAAAATGAAATGCATCCAACATGTTCTTAGACAGATATTGTCGCAACAACATCTGGATCCTTTACAGACTGCAGAGTGGATTTGACTTTGTCCAGTCATAACATATCGACGGATAGAGCTAGAGAGCTGTTCAAACCTTACAAAGATGCGGAAAGTCTTCTAGTTGTGATTAAAAAACATTGGGAAGTTTTGGATTTAAGTTTTTTGTGGGTGACGTCACAATAGGGGTACGTTTGCTAAACTTACTGAACTTCAGAAGTCCTTTGCTGTTTCTTTTGACCTCAGTTGATTTCAGCATTCATGAAGACAAAAAGGGAACGAAAGAGGTTACCAACGTTACAACAAGAAAATTTTTATTGAGACGTGCAGATGTAATACTTCGCAATGCTTGTTTTGATAGTAGAGATTTGTCTTTTCTTCTAAGTTTTGGCTGCATCATCTTGTGTAGAATTGTTTTTAGCTCGTGGTGTTCAGTGATTACAGCGTAAGAAGTTGACAAATACTATTCTGTCTGCTAAGAAACCAAAATTCGTTAAATTCCCGTCCGGTTCTGCTCCCGATAAGAAGTTTGTTTACGACTCTTAACTCTGTTGCGGTTATATTTATTTTAGACCCAACTGTGGTGTTTTTATTCTTATGTTTCTGTTTAACTCCTCATTTGTGACATTAGGTATGTCGGTTTCTAGATCGATCGTGAGTATCGAGTGATGCTTGCTTTGGGAAGAGCAAATTTTCCTGTTCCTCGCATGATTGGTTACTGCAAGGATGCCTCAGTTATTGGCTCAGAGTTTTACGTTATGCAGTACTTGAAGGTTAGATTTGTTCAGTTTTGGGTGACAAGTGGTGGTTTCTAGAAAAATAATTCTTTTAGAACAGCCTGCTTTTGCTGTGAGTAGTGAAGTTGGGTAAGGTTGTTTAACCTACAACAACAATGTTTAACATATCTTTAATGCCGTACGACTTTTGATTGGTTTCAGGGAAGAGTGCTTGACTTTTCTATGGCTGGCTTATCGTCTAACCAGCGTCGGGACTGCATGTTTCATGCTGTGAAAACGCTGTCCAGATTGCATGGGTTCACTCCGTCAGCTCTTGGCCTTGACGGCTTCGGAAAGAGCAACGATTACTGCGGCCGAGTGGTGAGCTGTGTAGTTGATTGCGTTAAGCATTCCTTACTGATGAAGTTTGAAATAACCTCTGCTTTTTAATTGTATGCACGCTGATGAACAAAATCTGAATAATCACATAATTCAACTCTACTCAAGTCGAAGGCCTCTTAATGCCAACGACGTGCTGCTGCAAGACGGCATTTTTGCCACAAGAACCCTTGTTTGATATGACTTACCACCAGGCAGCAGTGGTTCTGAGTGTGATGAAACGTCGTATTTCGAAAGTGATCGAAGCCAGCTGTTTCATTTCTTTGCACACTGCTGTCAATCGGCGTGTAATGGCTTAATATTTACTGCAGCTGAGAACATGGACTCGGCAGTACCGCGCTTCTGCAAACAAAGATATTCCAAACATGTCGAAACTAATATCATGGCTGCAACAGCAGCTTGGATTCATAAAGGAACAGACGTGCATTATTCACGGTGATTACTCAGTGAATAATATTATGTTCCATCCGTCCAAGGTATGAGCCACCGAGCGACATTTTTGTATTGTGTCCTGTCCAGTGTATGAATTGCAAAAAACTTGGTTTGGCCTGGGACTTTTTACGAATATTTAATACGTCGCCTTGAATTGCTAAAAATTATTCACTGTTTCGTGTACAGTTTATTTTCAACGTATTAGCCTGTTAACGTCCAACCACATTTCGTTGCTATTTTGCAGGAAAATGCTCCATTTTTGCATCTTGTTAATGAAATGAACTGCGCCTTGAAGTATAATCTCTCATCCCATATCAATTTACTCTCGATGTGAAACTGTTTAGCTTTGCTGCTATGTAGAGAAACCAAGTTTATCATGAATCAGTTTTTTGCACAACTTGAAACTTTTGCAAGCCCTGTATTCAATCATTCTTCGTTGACTGCGAGTATGCCGTCGCACGAAGGATTGTATGTTATCCATCACCTCTGGTGGAAAACAGATGTACCACCAACGGCCCAGATCAAACCAATTAAACCGGAAATGGCTAACCTGTTGTCCAAAGTTTGATGTTTTGAATCCCAGGACTTTAAGAAGATGTGATTTTGTTAAAATCATCGTTGTGAATTACTCATTTTATAGATTTAGTTTTTTTTGCAAGATAGATTGCCACTTACACGTCTATCAGCTATCACTTGCATCATCTATGGGAATTTTTCGATGAAAATGCCAGCATCACCTTGATTAAAAGCATTAGTTCGTTCTTCGTAAAGCGAACGCTTAAGTAACTTGAGTTGGCAGCGTCTTTGCAGTAACTTGTGGTAATATACAGAATAATCCTTGTGGCTTTAAACCCACGTGTGGAAACCCATTCCAGGAAAAGCTAAATGTTTTATGTGTCTTGTAAAACACTTGTAAAAATCAAAATTTTCGAAGTCACTCGATTTATTGTAAGTAGTAACTACACGGTTTCTGGTGCTTTTATGTGAAAAAGTTGTTTAAACATGTCGTATTGTCAGGACTATCATACTGTCCTTATTTCTTAGAATTGTCCTTAATTGTGACTTGCGTCTTTATTTTTTTCTTATTTTCTGTAGCGTTACAATTTTAAATAAGCAATGCCTGATAGACATACAGACATTTCCATCTCATCTTACATTTTGTAATCAAGGTTTTGTGAAGTCATAAAATCAGTGTTATCTTGCAGCACAAAGACGTAACGCATTATATGGTATTGTTAACACTCTAAGCTGTCTAGACAGGTTAGGATTCTGAAGAAGATTAATTTTGCAGTGAAGGCTTAGCATTTAATTCAGGGTTCCCACGCGGTATTGAAAAAGTATTGAATTGTAAAATCGGTTTTCAAGACCTTGGAAAAGTGTTTGTCCAAAACGTGCATAAAGTATTGAAAAAGTATGGAAATTCTTAAATTCAACCATTTGTTTATTCAATTTTTGTCCTTCACCGGTGATCATAGTTCTGCAGATGTTTTTTGCATTGTATTCCATGAGTAAAATATTCGAAAAATGAAGATAAGTGGTTGTATTAAGTCTTCTAAATTATTACTGAAAAGGTATTGAAGGAAAATGTTTTTTGAAAATGTATGGGAACCCTGTTAATTGATTGAAGAAATAAGCAAGCGAAAAAACGTTTTCGGTGACGATTGCAAGAAGGAATTTGGAATCCACGAGTTTTTCTAAGAATAAGACATTGCTGAAGCAAATTGTGCCTGGAGATGAACATGCAAATATATGATTCGACGTTAGTCGTTCATACAGAAACAATTTCACCAAATGTTGCAGTTTGGGTAGGAAAATCGAATTTTCCCAGTTGGTTGTATATCGATGGTAGCTCCGCTTATTGTCTTAATGGCATTTTACTGCTCAGTAAGTATGTTAACATAGCGATATGCGCAAATTTGTAGAGCGTTTAGACTGTGAAGTTAAAGGCAATGATATTGTAAGGACATCTTGATCTTCTTCACCACCTTTGCTTTGTGAAACTTGTGTAATTTGGCTAAGTAAAGGATGGAGAAATTAGTAGTTCGGTCTTAACGTGGTGCATCTAGCGTTTATGATCATATTAACTCCTGAATGCATTGTTACCGCGGCAACTCCTTGCACGAGCTGAACTTTGACCACAATGTTACTGAATCTTTGTGTGTGTGGAAGTCCAAATAGTTTGGAGATAAGACGAAAACAAGATCAGCATAGTACAGTATTAAAAACAACGGCCAAACCAAATGAAGTCAAAGGCGCAATGTAGACGTTGCCGTAAACCGTGGCCTGCTTGAGATATCTTAAGCAGGCCGCGTTTAAATACTGCTACCGTCATCAGTACAGTGGAAAACTGCAGTGTGCTTGCTGCTTTTTACAGCCAATAGGGAAAACGTGGCTGTAAAAATGAACGAAAATCGCGAAAAATTGATGTCAAAGACGTGATGGCGTGAAGCGTGAGCAGTCGCGTGGGTCAGCGGGGGATTCCCGCCTCTGATGATAGCGTGTGACTAACCTGTGCCACAGATTAAAAATGCAGTTGGAGGTAGCAATGAGCATTTGACCTCCTTGCTTTGGCATCTTCGTTTTAAGATTCTACCAAAATTATGCTGTGTTTGGTCTTGGCATGTCTTGTTTCCTAAGAATAACTTAAATTAAATCACTGTTTTCATTATGTCCGGTAGTTTGTTTGTTGCTGATCGTGTATAGTTACCTACTGACATAATGACAGCAAAGGGAGGACAGATGAGTCGCTGTCTGACGAAATCAGTTTCAATTTCAGGTCACTTTGCAAAATAAAGGTTCTGTCCTTCGCCCTAAATATGATTCTGGACACTGAGGATCTGGTAAAATCACTGTTTGAAGCTACGCAAGCTCGAAAAATCAAAACGTTGAACAAATGTTAAGTACCTAACAAGCATTGCCGACTGGTAGTTAAAAAACGCAATGTATTGATACCGTACTTCAAACTTGGTGTCTCCACTACCAAACAACACCAAATTTAAGCATATGCATAACCTTGGTATAGCAACCTACCGCAAAAACTCCTGCGTTTTCAGAGCGAAGTGCTTGCGGTGCTGGACTGGGAATTGTCAACCATCGGACATCCTCTCATGGACTTCTCATATTTTTGTCTCCTATATCATGTACCGCCTGAGTTTTTCGTCGTTCGACAAGTTACAAAAGAACAAGTTGAGTAAGTGGAGCTTTTGAAAGGCAGTCTTTTCTTTATATTTTAGCCAAAGTCAACGTGTTAGGTTCCGGTGTTAGATTCATGAATTTTAAGCGTACCTCTTAAATTTACCTACACTTCCTAAATTTATTTACCAAATTGAATAACAAACTGCAGGTTTCGCAAGATGTAAAGAAAAATGTTGTCTTTTTATTTGGTATATTGAAAGGAACTTGTTATTTATATTGTATTAAATGTTTACGTGCTACAGAATGATTGAACGTATTGCAGTAATCTAAATATCCAAGTATATCTCCGTTAAAACAGCCTGAACGGCATGTATTCGACAACCGAAGCTCAGAGTTTGGCGATTTTTTTTGGTGGGTGGGTGTATACTTTCAGCAAGGTCTCCTGGAGAGAGAGACACACTGATTTCAATCAGTGTGATTTCTTTCTAAGAGGCCTTGCTTTTAGTGACTAGCTTATTGTGGAATGGAGCCGAAAAGATTGTGAGGTTTATTACTGTAGGGCTTGCAAGTGCACTTAATGGATCAAACGGAAGCCGGCAACAATTTCTCAAGTTACAATTTATTATTGGTTGCATTCCAAACCGTTGGTAATATTGACTGCACAACTGATTGTCGCCACTCACCGTGGGTGATTTTGAACAGCTTGGTTATTTTACCCCTTAGGCCGTAGGGTATCAACATCAAATCCAGCGTCATCAAAGTAAGCAATGTTTACAGCCATCAAAACAGGAAAATTTGTTTAGCCGCTTATCTCTGAAAAACCGAATAAACGTTCGTATGCAAGTCATCGTATTTTTTTCGTCACAAGCAGCACTCGAAATCGTGGCAGGAAGAAAAAAAATAAATTGACAAAAATTAGGAATTGCAACACAAAATTGAACGTAGGTTGCTGTGTGTTTAAACTAATATCTGTTATTGTGTCGGTAAGCTAATACCAAGTGAAGAAAAACGAGAGTCACACATCTTCCTATTTTGTCTATTGGAGTGAGGTACTGGGTAAACACGCGTTGACTTCGACCTTAATTCGAGGCGTTTGATTAGATGAGAAACGCTCAGATTCTACCTTCTTGATTTCGGGCACTTTAGACCTGTGGTCTCCGACCTATGTTCGATACCGTTATATAAAAAGGGCTGCAACACTCGCACCCAACACCACTATCCTGTTCATGCGTTAAAGCCTTGTTCGTTTTCCTCAAGCTAAAATTAGTAACTAGCAACAGTGCAAAGACATCTGGGGTAATCGTTATTAGTTGTAAGTTTTTGTGTAAAATTACATTTTTTCTTTGTTTTTTGTATGTGTGTATGTGTGTTGCTTCATCGCGTATGGATAAGATTACAACGCAGTTGGTGCAAACGGGCGGTGAAGCCAAACTCCAACGCACTAATTCCTTTCATATTCGAAACAAGATTTTTTACAAGAATTGTGAAATCACGATTTGTTTTATTAATGCGTTTTTTTTTAATTCAGACAACTTCTTGCTGATCTACCAAAAGAGGAGGAACTGGTCCGTTACTACTGCCAACTTACGGGAACCACTTACCCGATCCCTCACTGGAACTTTTATCTGGCATTGAACTTTTTCAAACTGGCTTCCATCACTCAGGTACCGACAGCGTGCTCATGGTGCTTGCTGTTAGTGTCGGACGTACGTTTAACGGCGTGAAGCGTTCGGTTTATGGAAGTAGACGCGTTGCTGTGGATTGTGAATGAGGTGTGGTCATTGCGTGGTGCGGTGCAGTGCCAGGGACCCGGTTCTGGCCGCAATACTCGCATGCAGCCTGTTTCTCATTTCAAGCTTACTTGTTGAAATCGCAACAGGTCCAGGTAACTGCTCGCTGGCACAAAATTTTCAGGCTGGCTGCTCGTCATCCCTGATGCTGTTTCATATTTTGGTATGAGAATCTAGTACTCCCAGGTACGCAGCCTCGAAGTATCCCATTTTGATAGCAGGTGATTTCTTTGCAGGGAGTGTACTCCAGATCTCTGAAAGGCAATGCAAGCTCACCTTATGCTGAAATTTTCGGTGCGGTGGTTGAACCCTTGATTGACGCCGGCTTGAAAATCTCGAAGCGGTTGGTACTCAGTGTTACTAATGCAACATCGATTCGAATTTCATCTGTTACTTTTCACTAGTTAAAAACTGCCACGTAGTTATCTGCCTCCACGAAGGTTTATGTTGTTTTCTTGTGTTTTTTCGTTGTGATTCTGTGGTGAACACCAGACGAACGATCACCGCAATTCACAAGATTGATTGAAACATGTTACCAGATTCATGCAAGCTCATGTCTCTTAAAATTTTTTACGGAGGTATTTAACTGGAGGGTATGATCTCTTTTTTACTCTTGCTCCCTTGTTTTTGCAAATAGCTTTCAATGCATATGAATTTATTTCTTGCCCTCTTCCTTGTTATCTGTAACTAAAGTACAGTACATTCAAGCTGTTAACATATTTGGAAGTCATAGTGGCAACTGATAAAAGGGACGATGGTGATTATTTCAACAGCCAAATGAAAGGAATATGGGAACATATTGGACAAGCGCTTGGGGTTCTGAATTACCGAAAAGGTTAAGAACCATTGTTTTAAAGGGTGTGGTGCCACTGGCAAAATAGACGTGGTAACAATAAGAATGTCATTTACATTTTTACTCTTTCCCCCTTTACAGTTTACGTACCTTCATGGCGTAACCCAACGTCATATGGTAGTTGGCAGAAAAACACACCGTGTGTGAACTGTGAATGTAGCTATACCTAAGGCTTAGGGCATTGGACTATATTTTTGTAGAGGGGTATTTCCGTGAAATACTGGCTCTACTTCTGCTAAGAATATTGGAAAAGCTCTTCAAATTAAAACCCTAGTTCTAATAAAATAAATGGATGTAAAACGTTCTGCATGTAAGCGTCAAACTTTTACGCGACGATTCTCTCCAAACCAACAAACAAAAGACACGTCACTGTGATGAAAGATTCCACCAACTCTCACAGATATCTGCTTAGTTTTGGTGCTGGAGGTGTCGACGGTGGACTTCAGACTTTTTAAACGTATTTGCCGATCGGACAGCGTGGTCGACTGAATAACCTTTGCATGAACCTAATTTTCATTGATAGCTTTGAAATGATGAGGTTGCAGTGATTGGCGTATTGAATGGATAACATGAGGCTATAAGGAGAAGCAAGACTGTCTGCTGATCGGGTACATGTCCCTCGTAAGAAGTTGTTTTGCTGTAAATAATCAGCTCAACAACGATGGTGGATGACCTTCGTTTTCTGAAAAATTCTGCTTGGGTTTCTCACTCAGACAAAAGTATGTGCTGTGACGATCATTTAAAAATCGACAGATAAGAATCGTATTGGCCTTACAGATGCATGAAACTCAGCAATCGTATAAAAACGCATGTGTGGATTGCTTTTCGACTTTAAAATAACCGCACATTTTGAATGCAGAGCCTTCACTTAGCCGTTTGGCTAGCACCGCAAAAACTGTTTTCTGTAAATGATTAACTAGATCATATGTAGCTGCCCGTGCAGTTAAGTCTGCCCATGTACGCAACACATTTATTTCGTCTCGAATAATAATTCTTATGCAGAGCTTAGGCTGCTTTAAATGTCACAAAAACTGCTTAATGCCCCAAACCTGAAAGATGTTGGTCAGTGTCATTCGCTCTTAAGCATATGTGCACCAGCAAAGTATCAAGTGTTGAACATTTGATCTCTGAAATATTTATCAGTTGACAGTCCTTATACTAAAGTACATCGAAGCTTCCGGAAAAGGGGTTGTGCGGAACGGAATATAGTTGGTCTCGGTTCTAACGCAACGTTTCTGCTAAAATTAAGATCGAATTTTCCGAAGTTTATGATTCCCTCCCAGGGTGAGGCGAAACTGGGAGCAACTCTTGCCCAAGGTTTATTTGTCGATCTTTCGCTCGTTGTTGAGTGGGACTAAATAAATGCGCTGAAATTATGAAAGTTTCAGCATGGTCTCCGCTTGGTGTAAGTGGCACGCTTGTCTGATTTGAGAGCGCGTGATAAGGTGCAAGAAAATGACTAAAATAGAAATGCAGGCGGATCATTACTACTCGGAAACAGAGGGTCTGCAATTAAAACCAAAGGTAATTGGGCATCTATCTGGCAAAAGAAGACTATTACCCCGCCAAAGCTTTATTTTGCTTTTGCGCATTAATACTCCACGTACGTATGTGGAAAAAAACAATAAATGGTTGTTTTTGCAATTTTTCCGCGTTTGTTTTAGGCGGAAACGTCCGTTGCCAAAC
>JGI24021J15306_10009028_pt1 | contig 12310 bp, 6 predicted proteins | sample Ectturendosymbi1_FD_15306 | JGI IMG/M metagenome (IMG submission 15306)
AAATTAGGCGCGATCGACCAACTGGGACTCGGCGATCGACCGGTCGATCGCGATCGACGTGTTGGCNAGTTNCNNTGGCCTATAGAATCAATGCACATACCACAAATTGTTCTACCAACACCATCCGGGCGTTTCTAGTTCTGTGATATCATCAGCTGTCAACGTCTATTTTTGTAGATTTACATGGGACTGCCATGTAGAGAAAAGCGAAACTAACGTCTTAAATATGATCTTTAAGTGTGGATAAAGGATCTGGTATCACTAAAAGCAACTGATTCAAAATTGATTCACAAAACAGTGAGCAACGTATGTGCAAAAACATTCAATGCAATGAACAGCTTTTACCAGCATCGCTCTGTCGGTGTTTGGTGAGAAGTGGAGTTGGAATGAATTTTTCACCACTTTCCTGGCATATTTCCCCTGCACAAGAGAATCGACGTGCGTAACAAGCATTTACACAAAATAAAAACAGGCATTTCAAAGCATGTCACCAAACAGATGTCATTTCACTTTGATAACGCAATAAGCTATCTGCATGACGAAAGAACTAATAGACATGGCGACAGTTTTGACAGAAATGAGCAAAGGTACAAAATTGTTTTAACTTTGTTCTCCCAACAATAAGAAAACATTTTATCGACGACTGAGCGTTCTGGGCATGGCTGTCCTTTCATGGCGCTTTCTCTAAGCATCGCTTGGTTGGTTGATCAAATTAAAAGAACTGCTTCTGCATAATCAACCAGCTTGCCTGAACGCTGTTATAAGTCGAAGTCATTTAACAATCAAATTAATGCCTTGAACAATCAAGTTAATGCCTGGAAACCACTTCGCTCAACGCAAATAAACGCTGCATCCCGTCAAAAATGCAGAATAAAGGTTCCGAAAACGATTACCGCGTCAAACAACATCTTTGAACTGCGATATCCAAGGATGGGGAGATGAAAAGAACTTTTGAAGCAAACGCAATGCCAAGTTTCGTCGGTATTCATCAGCATTACTTAACGATCATGCAATAATCGTGATCAGCATTTTTTTTAAGTCCGTGGTTTCCACCCTTTGTCATAGCCTACACCCATAAGATGTTTTACTATATTCTTGCACCTCGTAAAATCTTCACAGATAGCGATGATTTCTATGATCAGTTGGACAAATACAGGGAAACTTTTTACTAGTGACCTATGGTTGGAATCTCGCATCCACGGTTGGGAAACCCTGCCTTGTGTGTAAACAATTCGACCCCATATCGCGATTCATCGGTGTATCGGTCCTACTAACAACTTCATCTTAAAGACACAGTACCTTACCAGCATCAGAGTACGTATGGATTTCTGCATGGGATTGCGTTTCATGCAGTAAAAACTCTAGATTGTTTTCCGGTCAGACCTTATTGAATTTCACTATATGTTTCTTCTAACATTTTTCGGGATGAAATGAAGTAACATTCTTTCAGAAACAAAAACGGTAGGCTCCTTAAAATATTGTGTAACGTCTTCACCGCCACACGCGACGAGCTAGACTTAAGCATGCATCGCCGTAACAAGAAACACGCAAATACATGAAAGAACACGAGGATATATACGTGGCGGCCGTAAAAAAGTATACACTCGATGGCGATAATACATTTACATTGATGAAACACAAGCATAAACGGCATACGAATGAATGACGCCATCACGATTATTATAATTTATTATAATGTAGTGCTGCGAAGCACCAGGGGCATTTAAGCTGCAGACCTCCTAAGGACGAAACTACTCACAGTGTAAAAGAGAACACTTTATAGCAGTAAGCAGTCTTTTGCTCTAGGTGTAAAGTTCAATATGCGCAATGTCGTTATATAGTTTATTGAAGCAAAATGCGTTGCAGGCAAGGTCAAGCTAGAGAAGAAAATGGCTTAACGTTGTCACATCGAACATTTGCTATTTTCACACCTTTAAAAATATTCGAGAAAGCTAGAGAGGAAATGTGTCAAAAGTGATAAACTAGTGCAGCACTGCAATGGTGGCACGGAATTTAAGCAGGTAAGGTTTTATATCTGATAAAACGAGAAAGTGTTCTGCGAGTTAACTATCCTTCAAATCAAACGAAAAGTTGAAGCAGAAAACTGCATCATGTTATGGAAGAAGTTATCGGATCCACATGGTTGATGACCAAATGTTGACATCGCCTTTCCGATTACAAGTGAAATGTTTGAAGGTATAAGATCGAAGCAGTCACTTACACCGCGCTTTCGCTTTCAAGTATCTCTTGCCAGTGACATGCTGCAGAACATGCGAAGGTATTTTGTTGACGTGTCGGAGTGTTAAAGCACAGAACAACTGGTGCCTGTAAAAAGCACTGAGCAATATTATCGAAGCAAAAACTACTGGTGTTAATGAAAACAAATACTGTAAATAACAAGTTATTCAAGCCTATAAGGCATCATGCGATATATTAAAAATAACAGCATTCTGCACAAACCAGATAGCAAAAATATAAAACTTTCGATCATCCACAATCGCTTGTTATGCTTGTTCACAGAGTACAAGTTTTGAAACGTGAAGGGATGGGTTTAAAAACCGATTTCCGTCGTACTTCGTCTTACGCAAAGTAGGAGTAAAGGACTTGGTTTATTCGCAAAGCTACCAGACATGTTTAAGATAATAGTTTCCACAAAGGTGACGCAGCGGAATCTGCCCGCAAATGTTTAATAGGAAATCGCTTTCATGCAACTCAGCGCTCTCTCAGTCATGAAATCTGCAAGCAGTGCTTACAGATGAAATGCTGAAGGACTAAAGCAATATCAGAGAAAGCAAGTAAACTTAAGACTAGAAAGAATATATCAAAACACAAGCTGCGGCAAATAAAGTCTGGAAAATCTTTTTCACTATTTAGGGGCAAAATTTTTGAGAATGACTCTCTGCTGCACAGAATTGCACTTCTTCATTAGGAAAAGTTGGTTTATAATTAGATGCAAAACACTTTTATTAATCACTACTAAAAAAACTTCTAGCACTTACATACCGAGTGAGATTAACACTTGCCTCATTCGACATTCCAATACTGGAAAATCTGTCGGAAAGTTTAGCGAATAAGTGGCTCATGTCGCTTTAGCCGCCACGCGATCTATGCCTACGAACTGTTTGCTTGCAGAAACACTGACATGAAAAAGTGACAAGGTTCATGCTTAGCTTCACGTGAAGACACTTGACGCAATAAAACGCATTCAACTGACATAATGCATTACTTACTCATGTCCCTTTTTTATGCTTCGCTTCAGATGTGGTTCATATTGATTGTAGTTGAAGTCACATGGAATAGACGCTGTTAATCTTTTGTACTTTTTTCCATTGATATGTTGTTGGATTGCATCTTCTCTGCAGGGCATTTCATGATTCGTCACAAAGCATCTAACCTGAAATTTCACAAATTTTTGATCGACAATTCCACAGCAAATGTATCACATGAAGCTGGTTTGCGAGCTTGTTACATAAGGCTCAAGATAACAAAAAAAGAAAAAAGGCAGAAGTGATGCAGCCGAAATTTCATCCTTCGAGGCCAAGACTTTGCTTTAAACTTTGAAACTGAGATGACAGGGAACTCGACCCTTCAATGTCCCAATGCTCTTTCAGGAAATATCATTCGTCTGAACTTTGAGAGCTGCAAAAAGGTTGAGAAGATTCCTGCGCCCACTAATGGATAGTTTGATTCTTTTGAAAAAAGGTTTTAAAACTCAACTGGGGTTTATTTCTTTTCGTGCAAAGATTGCTGGTTTGCATGATGGTTTACAAGGAGCTGACAAACCCTGAGTCTGACAAAATTTTCCTAAATGAAGGTCGAACTTGGAGAACTTTATCATTTCATATATTTTGCTGAATATACCCTTGCTGTTCACAGTTTTATTAGTTCAACATCTTCCTGTAGCTTGTCAAGCGAAATGCCTGACAACATCACTTTCTAAATCAAAATCATGTTTTTCTAACTTTGTCAGGTAGGGCAAAGTTATAATTTTACCTGCTTTGGAATATCTGCAGTTTAACAGTGTACAAGCTTTCACCGCAATTATCCTGTACTTAGCAAGTCATTTTCTCATGCATTTCACTATAAATGAAAAGGAAAATGCTTTTCCTACTTCCCAGTGACGGATATGCGTCAAATTAATCATCACACTTCTGGTTGTAACTAACTAAAATTTTAACAAGTATCTGACTAATCCTGCTTTATAATGCCATTTACAGTTCCATTCCAAAAAAACGAACTAAGATAAAAATGTAAGTGTTCATCAGCACCAAGTTACCTATTTGACCAAGACAGTTGATGCTTTGATTAGAAACAATTTGAGAGCTTATTTGATAATTTGCATCTTCATACAACTTTTTTCATCTGCTCACTTCACATGTCTGATGCTTCTCTAAGTCTTTATTTTCCTTCCACTATGTAATGCTTCTGTATGATGAGTGAATGCTAACAGTTGCTGGTGCATTGTTTCAGTGTTTGTTCTTTTCAGTTTTACCTACGTGCATGAACTAACAATTACCCTGTTATGTGGTTCATCTTTGTGATTGTGTGGCCATGAGTCAAAAGACATAAACAAGAAAATAGGCAATTACAACTGGGTGCAACTGTAATTTGCATTGTCCATGTCAGGCTGATTTTGCCCTTGCCAAACTCTAATAAAACCTGGGCAAAGTCAGCATATAAAGCTTAGATCGCTTGTACAAAATACAAACCCAGCAGTGTTTTACAAGTAAATCATGACAAGACATCATGAATAGAACATGGTAGGGATAACCAATATCCACACAGGTAAAGATTTCGAACCAACTAAAAAATTAATAGAAAATCAATTTCACATAACACTATGCACTGTCAGTTCTCATCATGGCCTATCCCGTCATTGACGACAATGAGCTCAGTACTTCTCCATTTGTTATGTGTAGCTTGTGGCTGACAATGAATAACCATAACTCAGAGAGGCACGCCATTTGTTGCGATCGGCAGCAAGTGTTTCCCAGGACTATGGAGAGAAGTGCAAGATTGCCATGTCATGCTTGATGACATCTTTATAGCGCAGTTTTGGTCTGCCAGTTCTATATAATTTGCCATACAGGATATCCTTGGGCAGGCGACCATCTTCCATACGATGGACGTGGCCCAGTCAGCACAGACATCGCTACCTCATGATGGTGATGAGGTCATGTGAACCAGTGACTGGGGTGAGATGCAGAATGGTGGAGTTAGGGACATGATCCCTCCATGAGACACCAAGAATGGAGCAAAGGCATATGAAATTAAATGTATTGAGCCAGTTTTCTTGGCAGGGGTATGTGCACTACGTCTCGCTGCTGTATAACAGAACACTAAGGATGCAAGCATTGCAGACCCTGATCTTTAGTTTGATTGTGAGGTGGTGATTTTTCCAAACCTGAGAACTAAGTCGCCAGAAGTTAGTCAAAGCCTTTCCAATTCATTGGTTGATTTCATCATCGAGATTGTTTGAAGAATTGAAAACAGATCCCAGATAAGAGAACTTGCCATCAACATTAAGTGTGTGGTGGAATGAGTTGATGAGAATGCATGGTGGAATAGGTGTTCCGAGTGACATTACAACTGTTTTCTTCAAGTTGATGGTCATACTGAAGTCATTGCAAGCCTCAGTGAAACGTTTGCACAGGTTTTGCAAGTGCATCTCAGAGTGAGCAACTAGAGCAGCCTCATTGGCGTACAGCAATTCATAAGTCAGTACATGCTTGGTCTTGGTTTTAGCACACGGCCAAGAAAGATTAAAGAACCTGCCGGCGCTACAAATGCAGAGCATGACTCCATCCTCCCCTGGGAAAACATGTGCAAGAGCTGAAAAAAATATGCGAAACAACGTGGGCGCCTGGACACAGTCCTGTTTGACGCCTCTGCAAATTGAAAAGTTTTAGGCATGGAGCCATCAAACTGGACTCTTGCCTTCATGTTCTCATGGAACGCTACCAGAATTTTATCAAACATATCTCAACTGAATTTATGGAAGTTTATTCAAACTCTAAACTTGATTGGCAATCTAATAAAATCTACCCTTCATTCCAATACTTCAACTGAATGAAATGCTTTGAACTCAAAAAGAAACCTGAAGCCTTTAGTGATCTGGGTCACACCAACCTTAAACTGTGGTGTGAAGTTAGTTACTGTCGGCTGGAAACGATGTGAATGGGTATGCAATGTTGACACTAGACTGGTAGATCTCAGGAGGGGGTTACTTGAAAAGTAGATCTTGGGACAAAAAAGGTTGGGCACCACTGGCTTACAGTGTTTTTGTTGAGAGCTTCTAATGCCTTTTCAAAGAACCACTGAGTAATGAAATGTGTTGCATGAGTTTTAGTGGTTTTCAGACACACAGTGACAGGTGCAGGCTTGGGACAGAAACAGTGAGGGGTAGGGCAGGTTAAAAGTCTGCAGGGCTTTGGGGTGGGTAAGACTTCTCAAATTCCTACAGGTGCAATCGGGTTTAATATTTGCGGGTGCAGGTTTGGAGCAAGCAAAAATATTCAACCAGCGCAGGATTCTAAGCAGATACACATCAATGAGACACAACTCAGTAAGCTAGACACAGCTTAATGGGAAAGGTCTGCCACATTGTTCAGCTAGAACCAACGATTCTTCAAATGTCAGACCAAAAATTCTAAAGAAAATTTATTCTGCTGACAATGCAAGGCAGGATATTTTGCTCAATGGCTTTGGAACAGCTGTATACTTTGATACAAAGATTACAGATCCTATTTCATAGTCCTATTCCAACATGTCCTTTTTTACAAATTTTCCAAAAACGTGAAAAAGACAAGAAGGATCGATACAACCAATGAATCACTGAGAAATCTTCATTCAATCCACTTATTTTCACAAGTGGTGAGGATGGCACCAGAATGTGCTGAGGTTAACAAAAGACTGGCTGAAAAGATAATCAAGAAGCACAATAAACGGACAAATACCTTTGTCCTCAACTACATTAGACCAGGGCTTAGAATCACACTGTAAAGAAGCACCCTTACTGCAGGTGAATGGTTTTGAGGCAAACAGAGTTATGCCAACTTCTTCCAAGATCTCATGGACATTGACTTCAGTCTAAATCCTGGGTCAACTCCTAATTTGTAGACACTGGCTACAGGTCTGCCTGTGGACCTTCATATTTAAAACCTTATTAATCTGCCACCTGTAACCTGACAGTAATACACAAGGGGAGTGCAGCAGGCTTGGTAGAAACATACTAAAGGTAAATCTATCCCTAACTGTAGCCCTAGTGCTAAGCTAACCCCTAAACCGAAAGCTTGGAAAGTTTTGAAAAAAGAGAAGAAAGTGGTCTCATAAATTGAAACACTCAGCCACTACTACCAAAACGAAAGTCGCTAAGGTAAGAGCCCAACTGAAAGCCTTTACAACAGCAGACCTCAAGCACATCTGCTACGATGTTGGTGCTGCTTGAGTGACAAACTCAACGTTTTATTCAAACAGCATCATGCCAGGCAGATGAATAGTCACTACCTTTTTTAAACCTGAATTACAGACAAATACTTGTGGTTAAAGCTTGGGATTTTGTGGTTTCAGTGACTTAATCTTTGTTAATGTAGAAATGTAAACTGTTTTAAAAGCAAGAAACTCAACTCACAAATGAACAAAATGCGGTAATTGGGTGTTATAGTAGTGTTGTTTAATCAACAAAAGAATGCCTAATATTTCTGCTTCATAACTTCCATTGCCACTTACCTCTCTCACCGATCTCACTATGCATGACTCACTTGTTCATCTGTATATACTTCAATTCTTCATGCATTGCATCCCCACCATCATCAGTGTTAATGTTATGCAAATAATGAAAATGTTGTGTATATATATGATTTGATGTTTGTGGAACTTTGTTCCTTTTGTTATATACTTCTCACTGTTTTGTTGGTATTTTGAAACATTCTAAATAACTTACATAACCGTAAACCTAAATTCCAACCCGCCCCTAGCACTGTAACATCAAAACCAATAACCCTAACATAGCAAAGAGATCACTGCTGACATTGTATTACTGTTCACNNTAGTCCTATTATACATGACCATGGATACAAGCATTGAGCAGTGAAACTGCCAATGATGAAGTGAAACAGGTATAGTATGCGGACAATAACTCTGCAGTCGGATCACTGGCAGACATGAAAAAATGGTGGGCATACCTACAGGCCAAGGGACCAGACTTTGGGTACTGCCCTAAACCTGCGAAGACAATCCTCATAATAAAAGACAGTAGTGTAATGCAATCCGCACAAAAACTCTTCAAAGATGATGGAATCAAAATCACAGACCAAGGGGAATGCTTCCTTGGATCAGTGATTGGGACAGAAACATTCAGGGAACAAAAATTAAAAACAAGGTTAAGGATTGGGTAAAAGACCTTCAGTTGCTATCTAAGTACACACAAGATGATCCTCAAGCAGCATACTCAGCGTTCACCAAAGGATTATCCTCCAGATGGACACATTTTCAACGAACAGAGCCTGATATGAGTGAATTATTTGAAGCACTTGAAAACGCCATCAGAGATCAACTGATTCCCACCCTCGTAAGATGAGAGGTAAGTGATGCCGAAAGACAAATACTAGCTCTTCCTCTCAGGCATGGTGGGTTAGGTCTGACAGATCCTCGGGAAACCACCAAAACGGAAAACGCTCTACTCAGATCACTGATAAACTAACAGCGATAATCTACACACAAGAACTCTATCTCGACTTCAACTCCTCAGACCAGCAATTTACCAGACACACAAAAAACAAAACATGACAAGAGAAAAATGCAAAAACATACATGATGATCTTTTGGAGGAACTGACCCCTGAGTCAAACAACTCATAAAAGGAGCAATGGAAAAAGGAGCATCTCCTTACCAAACAAAATGATTAGATATGCACTAAGCAAACAAGAATTCACTGCTGCCATCTGCATGAGATATGGATGGAAGGTGAAAGGCATACCCACCCACTGTGCTTGTGGAGAGACAAACTCTGTGGATCACAGCTTCATATGTAAACTGGGTGGCTATACTTCAATGAGGCACAACTCAGTGACAGACTCTTGAGGCACAGATAATGAGAGAGGTCTATAGGGATGTTCAGTCAGATCGAACCCACATTTCTGCCAATCAACGAAAATGACTATTAAAGAAAAGTCAACACTGCTGACAATGCAAGGTTGATATATCTGCGAGAGGACTGTGGAATAGCTGTGAGAAAACTTTCTTTGACGTAAGGATCACACATCCTACCTCACAGTCCTATTCTGGGAAGTCCCTGGCAGAGATCTACCAACAACATGAAAAAGAGAAGGAAGTACAACCATAGAGTGATTGACATAGAGAAGTCTTCATTCAATCCCCTTGTCTTCACAAGTGGAGGTATGGCACCAGAATGCAACAGAGACAACAAAAGACTGGCAGAAAAAATAGCTGAAAAACACAGGGAGCCATATGCATCTGTCACAACATACATTAAGGACAAAGCTCAGATTTGCCCTTGTGAGAAGCACCCCCCCTGCAATACAAGGATTTTGAGGCAAACAAAGTGATGTCCACCTCTAGGGCCTCACGGACATGGTATGATTGACTTCAGCTTGATTCTTAGGCCCGCAATGATATAAAGCTGAATAATGGTGTCAATGACATGACACCAGTTATATTTGTGAGATGATAAGTGGTTAGTTCACATACGTTGCGACTTTTTGTGAAACTACACCTTTCGACCTTATATTTCTGACTTACCAAACATAGTGTTTTTCATGTACTTAACACTTATTGGAATAATCAATGTTTGCTGCTAATATTACTGCAACCTGTCCATACTGTTGTTTCTTCAACTTCATTTGATTTGGTGACACTATGCATCTGGTTGGGAACAACTCATCCATGCAACCCACCCCATTTATGGAATGGTCTGTGGGTAAATTTGTATCTCTTCATGATTTATATGTATAAACATTGTTTTCTGCCCTTGCTACTTGTTTCCGTAATTAAATGTTGTGTTAAAATGCATTGCTCTCTTCCTCATAAGCTTATTGCTGCTCACTTCCCTCACATGTGTGCTTGCTTCACATGCTCATCTGTACATGTATCAACTCTTCATTCATTGCTTGCCCACCAACATCTGTCTGTGTATAATAATGTTGATGTCTATTTGTGCTTTTTTTTGGCTGTATTTCTCTTTTGTTTTTTTTGTTCTGGGGTATAAGGGAAGTGTGAATATGCTTTGTTTGTCACTGTGGTGATTAACCCTAACCATGCACTGAATCACCTGGTAGACAGCTACCTAGCAATTGACGTCACATTGCATAGCTGTAGTCACCTATTTAGATGCTTCCTTCAATGAAAAAGCAACACACTTGTGTCAATTTTATTAAGCTGCAAGCACCCTTGTCATGTGACAGTTAATTTTCTTCCTAAGCTTGGACTTGTTGAATAGAATTATAGTTTAAATTGAATAAATCAAATGGTGAGGTGAACGTGATACATTACATATATATATATAATATAGACATACGATATTTCAAATAAAGTTCAAAGTGAAAAAGGTGGTGAAATGCAACATACTGCAGTGCATAGGTGAAAAATGAAAATATCTGTAGAACAAAATCATTTAAATACTGCAAAAGATTGTGAGGGATTTTAGCTCACTCAATTTTTTNAATGATTTTAGCTCAGTTATTCTNCCCTTAACTCTAACCCCACAGTTGTTTAACTTTAATTCAGAAAAAAGTTAGAGCTTGTGTTGACAAGGCCTACTGATTTCTCACCCTTCCAGATTGAGTGATCACCAAGGCTGGATGGTCTTTCAAAATATCTGCAACGACTGCAGAAGAACTTCCGTTGTCTATGTCACTTTCCATTTTTACCAATTTCTTGATCGATAACTAAGCACACGGTACAACGGTCAAACGACTCTACAGTGGACGTACAACAATTACAAATATATTTACTTCCCTACTAGGCGACTACGCTGGAGCCAACCCCACAACGCTCGACCTGCTACACCATGAGGATGTTCAGTTCAAGCAAGCAGTGCGACACGTGCAGCGTTACCGAAGAATTATTGAAAATTGTGCTTGATCAAAATAAATAACAAAATTAGGTGAGAAAAACATGACGCATTTCCAGAACTTTCGGTTACAGTGTTCCCATAAAAACATTTAAAAGTGTTGGCTTTGCAGGTTTGCAACAATGACTATCCCAATGTAATAGCATTCTTTACAAAAAAGTCATCACAAATACTTTTAACTATCTGTGAGCACTGCAGTGTTGGTTGCGTTAGTGCAGTGGCGTAGCTAAGGGTGTGCGGTCCGTCCCTGGCGGCACTTTTACGGGGTTGGCACTATGGGCTATGCTGTAGGCTATAAGCCTGTACAAGCTGTATTGAAATAAAAGTGATTTTCATGTCGAGACACTACTCGTAGTTGAATGACGATTTTAATTTTGTGTAATTTGAACTATGGCATGTGTTTTTAAGCGATTGTTATCTTAGCCAAACAATATACAATGTTGTAACAGGGGTGTTGCATCAATAGGCTTTTTTACATGACGCTGCAACACGGTTCTTAACACGCTTATCAACTCACTTGATGTCAAATTTTACTGATTCACGGCACGGCTGGTTGATCGAGTGTTGGATCACTGTTGACGTTTGATCGTAGTCCTCATTTGCCGTTATAGAACTTAGGAGTATGGTGAATGACTGTGGGCCAGTGCTCTCGCTTTTAGGGATTTTCATTTTGTCCCTAGATTGGAACTTTCAACCCTTTTTAGGGATTTTCGGAAAGTATGAAAATGTGTAAAATGAAGTTTTTCAGTTTATTTTGGAAATCATATTTGGTTCTATTTTTAACATTTATCATAGCACTCCGACTTTATGCTGCACCACCTGTGTAGGAGGCGGGATGCAGGGGGTGTAAGTGCACCCCCAAAAGTTTTGACTTGGTGAACATTCGGGAAAAATCCAGGGGAAATCTTGGCAAATCTGTACAAACCTTCACAAAATCCTTGAAAATCTGAGCAAGAATGGCGCACTACGGCGCCAAAAATAACATGAAGAGCTTTCTTTTTGGAGGTCACTTTTTATGGAGTTTTTTTCGGGTACGTTTGGGAGAATTCGGGCAAAAATCCTTCACACCCCGAAAAAATTGCCTGCTCCTTCACCTATGTGCTGCACCACCACAGATTTAGGGATTTTGAATTGAATTGAATTTATTGACAAACAGCCAATGAAGGCAGGCCAAGGCCTGAAGAGCTCATTGGCAACGCAAAAACACAGAAAAAAAATGAC
>JGI24021J15306_10009029_pt1 | contig 12309 bp, 11 predicted proteins | sample Ectturendosymbi1_FD_15306 | JGI IMG/M metagenome (IMG submission 15306)
TTGCCTCCCTCCTTGCCACCGTCGTTGTAGAAGCCTTGGCCTTGAGCACCAGCTGCCTTGCCCAGTCCGCCAGCTGCCTGGTCGGCTGCATGGCCAACCTTGATTGCTCCATCCGATTCGTCACTTTCAACGCTGGCAAGGATGAGTGATTTGCCTCCGAGCAGGATCTGGTTCGTTGTCTCAATTGTGTTTGACCGTACATGGTTGGTTATTGCTACGCATTTTGCAACCTCGCAGCAAATTTCTTGTTCCAAAACCATTCGTTGTGCGTTTGGTGGACATGGTGCTTTTCCTGTTTTCGCACATTTGTTTTTATTGCATTTGCATTCATACGTGCAGCAGCATTCGTCAAGTTGGTAAGTCAGTAAATCCTCGTAGTATTTGCAAATGCTTGGTGTGTACGGGCAGGATGATATTTCACAATCAGCTGCAACGATTCGGTAGGTGTAACAGCATTCATCGGCTTTTTCTTCAATGACCATGTATCCTTGTGGTGCATTTGGGTATGGTTCGCACTGTTTTGTTTGGCATCTGAAAAATTATGTAGGTTTTGTTTAAATTTTCGTTTGTACAAAATGTCTTGAAATGTCTTTAATGCTTTCATGTGCCTAGTTTGTTTTTTCCGGTGTTTTCAGAGTTTTTGAGAAGCGGGAACATTTCATGTTTGTGTTGTGGAGGTTTCCAATAATTTTCCGGCACATGTTACTCATTTTTAGTTTTGCCAAAATAGCTTTTATTTGGTTAATGTAGGAATCGAAGCAAGATTGAAGGATGTGCTTAAATGATTTGATCCAGTGTGATCAGCTCCAGTAGCACATTGCAACAAGTATTTTTGCAATAAACCAGGGTTTGAGACGCTGTAGTGGTGGTGTTCTCGAGCCATATTTTTTGTGCGACGAGTGATTTAGATTCATAGGTCTCTTCATTCCGTGTGATTTGAAGTGTTTTTGTGTCTTTTTTACGATTAGTTGAGTCAAGTCTTAGTTTACGACACAAATTCCTGTCAGTGATTTCTGGTCACTGAGCCATTAGTCAGGGATGTTTCTTGTTTATGTTTATTTCTTTTAACCCATGTCTTCCATTAGGTAAATACTGTACCTTTTGTTTCAAGCTTATGTTATAAATGATCAGTGCTGGCAAGCAAAAAAATTCAAAGTCATGTGTAACAGAAAAATATCTTATGAATATATACTATACATTACTTTACTACATTTTCTACTGGTGACAGTTAAACTTTCGTAGGAATATTTTATTTACAGCCAGACAAACCATCCATTATGTCACACAGTACAAATTAACAGCCGCAGACTTGTTTTACTGGTTAAAAAAAACTATCCAGCCCATATGACTGTTGGAAAAAAAACTGAAATCGACGGGTTCAGTTTTCAAATCATATAGGCCTAAGCAAAAGCAACGTTTCAAACAGTGTAGACAAGTGGTCTCAACGTGGACGAAATCGCCCCCATGGGGCGATTTTTTTTTCGAGATTTGGGGGGCGATTTCAGCAGATTGGAACATACTAAATTTTTTATTAAAAAGAACAATATTTGCTACTTTGGAATCAAATAATTTGATGCACGTTCCACTCTATGGCACGTAGAAAAGGATGTAAAACACATATCGGACTGGCCACGTTCACGTAACCATCAAACTAACATCTTTTTTGTAACGCTTCACTGCACCAACTATTCAAGACCACTGAGATTGTCACTGGTTGGTAGTCAAGCATTGCGGTTCTCACGAAGTTTATGAATGTGCAGCTATGTTGTTGAGTCTCATGTTCAAAATGACATGAAAGAGTCATAGGTGGCGGAACCGGGCGGCCGCATGGGCCTAGGACCCCAATTTTTTCTAGGGGGCCTGACCCCCCACTTTAAAATTTTGAATTCTTCCTAAATAAATTTAAGTAACACAATTAGTATTAGGTCCATTGTTCGATAAATCGTTTAATGAAGAAAAATGTGCAGATATTTGGCCGTATTTCGGCAATATTATTTGTAATTTAGCAGGATTTTGTAAATGTTTGGCAGAATACACCGTGCCCAATCTGGTCACTCTGCTCGGGCTTGCTTACCGCATTGGTGTTGTCGAAGAGTGTTGCCAGATTGTGTAAAACTGCACCATTTTACAAAAATGGTGTAATTTTTTAACCTTGTGTGTAGGAATTTCGTCCCAAACCATCGAGACATTGGTACAATTTGATGTAATTTCAAGCGTTTTAACACCATTATAAAGAGCGAAATTTTGCTAAAACTTAAATGCAAAATGACATATGTGACAGATCAATTTCAACTGTGTTTTTGTTTTGAATTGGCAACATTAAATAGCTATATTTTATTTTTGCATTCGCAACACAATTGGCATCTTTGCAGACAACTTGCTACATATTCTTTGTCTTGTCGTTGCATTCTGGTATTTAAAAGTGGATGACGACATAGATGTCGCTGCCCTTGTAACTGAACTAAAACCACTGAAGAACATATCATCGTCTTTTGTACCTGATACAGAGGCGAATTTTCATTTTCGAGTCCCTGAGCTTTTTGAAATTGGGGAAGCTTCTGGAAGATTTGCGACAATGTCATACAAATTAGCACTACACGTGCTCGTTACATTCACTGCACAAGTTGTTGTTCGAATTTATAAACTTATTGCGTTACTCTGAATTCCCTCGGTATCAGCAACAAAAACAGTCACATTGAAATAACGAAAATGGCAGTGGTGAATTTATCTGACCACGCTCCCATTACATCGTCATTCACTTCAATGCTTCACGCTCATTCTTCTATAGAGATCTTTTGTTAGCTGCATAGTAAAAAACGTGCGTTGAACCAAAATAAAAATAAACATAATTGCTTACAGAAATGCTGGAAATTGTCGTTATTCACAAAATTTGGGGCCCCCCGAAATCGAGGGTCCTAGGCTTAAGCCTATATAGCCTAATGGTAAATCCGCGCCTGACCTGATATTTCGAAACTGTACGTGATGTCAGCAAAGCTCTTACCCCTGCTCTAAGGCATGGGCATCGGAAGGATTTTTTTCAGGGGAGAGCATTAGCGGATTTTTCCACAGGTAACCATAAAAAAAATTTCTAGGGGGGGCCAAAAGTGACGAAATTTCATATTTCCTTCTAGAAACTATGAAAAAGACCTCTTTTGTTAAAAATGTAATAGAAAAATGTCACAATCCAGGGGACAAGGCCCCCCTGTCCCACACTTCCGACGCCCATGCTCTAAGGGGAATTTACAGGAGTACTGTACGACTGTACTTGACACAGGGTCGTAGCCAGCGATGGGCACTGCCCCCATTTAAAATATGTGCCCCCATTTCAAGTTGGACCCCCGGTTGCGGCATACATCCAATACAAATGTAATCCCCCTTGTGGTTTTTGGCTCCCCCTGCTGCGAAATCCTGGCAACGGGCCTGACTTGACAGTACCAATGTCAAATGCTACAGCAAAGCGGTCGTTTTCGTGCCTTCGACGGCTCAAGAGCTACTTGACAAACAAATAGCAAGAACACTTGAACCACAGGATGTTTTTGCACATTCACAAACAGTTACCACCAGACCATCTGCGCAATGGAATCTCATTCTCTCGCACTTGCAACATTCAAAATTTGATCATTTGTATATATCGTACCGCTTAAAACGCTTCACAGGTTGTGTGTCTATGGTTGCGCATCTGCATGCGCACTAAAACAAAAATTTGCTCAGTGTAAAATTTTCTTAGATGGAACACTGATGTGGACGCTCCCTTAGCTTTGTGCATGTTTTGTGTTTGTGTGCTTACTTGTGAATCAATTTTGTGTAAGAACAACTGGTTGGATTTGTGTGCTCAAGTCAGTCTAGCCTAGGTGTAGTGTAGATAGGGGTAGTTGAGGGCTTATGAAACATTGCAAAAAATCGCCTAAACATGCTGACAAAATTTAATGATGCCATTTTCAATGCTTGTGACGTCACAGTTTTCAATTCAAACCACAAAAAGTTTCCATAGTTTTTTGACGTGCACTTGTGCCCCTCACTTTCAAAATTTTTCCGCTACCCATGAGTAGAGAAAATTAGAGAAATTGTTGCACTGAGTAGTTTGTTAGGTTGGTTAACCCGATCGTTGCATGATCAACGTCACAAAAAAGACTCAAGCAATAACATTTGCCAGGCTTTATACATCAGCACGCGTGGTTTTGGACGTTTCTCTTATAGTATGCGTTCTATAATACTGATATTGGTTGAAAGGACCAATACTCATGGGTTTAGTGGTGCGGGAACGGCGTTCCCATACCATTTTCACGCTTTGCTTTAAAATGAGTTCGAAGCTGTTTTAAAATGGCTATTTCTTTGGATGCGTTCCCATCCCACACCTTTTTTGTCAGCACTGTACCCCTGCCAATACTGATATAGCTATCGGAAAATACCCAATCGGTCAAACTTCACTGTTCAAGAGGAAAACTTCAGCTTTTTTGAAGACACAGTAGTAAAAATGGCCCAACAATCATAATATTGCTGCCACTAAATCATCGCATCGACGTTCGCGGCGATAGCGAATATTGATTGCGGGTTGCCATCAAGTTTAGCCCAGTGAATTTTTGCCGTGATCTGTCACAAATACCTCCAACCGTATTGTGTTATTATTTTAGTAAAATTTCCTTGAAACAAGTCTTCACGGCCTTCGGTAAAGCATTGCCAAACCATTGCTTTGTAGACAAAAATATGACAGTCCTTTATCAGGTGTTTTATAATATTTGGTTAGCATTGTACTTATTCGATTGTTAGAAGCGGCTTATAAAGTTTTTTTTTTCATTATTTTGTGCGGCTTATGCTCGAAGGCGGCTTACAATCAAGGGCAGCATACATTATCTCTTTACCTAAAGCTATAGATGAGGCTCAGTCTTTCCTTGGCTATGTTTTGTCGACCGAACTCTCTTCACATTCTATTCTCTTCAGCATCACGTGCACAAACGTCACGGGAAGGATTATGAAAAGAAGGCAGTTGTAGTGGTGTAACCATCATTACCAGGGTTGACAATAACGCCAAATGTGCTAGTACGCGAAAGTATTTCAGAAGCTTATGTAACCTATGTTCAAAAGCGGCTTACAACCAAGGGCGGCTGACAATCGAATAAATACGGTACCTTGAGTAAAACAATGTATGCCTACTGAAGTGTGTTCTGTTGTGAAAATGCTGGAACTATGACTGTTCCGAGATGATTTACGTAGCACTTTAATGGCTAGAAAATTAGTGACAGCTAGCCGTAAGTTGTGAAACGTGCTTATCGTTTTTTTTCAGCCAGTTCGCGTGTTTTCCTGTACTGTGGATATAGCGGTACTGTGTTCATCTGACTAGTATAACAGAACAGTAGGCTAGGAAAGCAGTACTTAAACCAGTGAGTAAGCCCAAACACCCAATCTTGGCTAAACTAATGAATCCAAAAAATCCTTTTCGCCACCTGTTGTTTGAGGCTTGCTTGAAGTCATTCTGTTGTGGAGATCGCACCGAAAGTTACATTATGTAGAAAGTTACTGGGTGAAATACCTTTTTGACAGCTAGCTAGCATAAGCGAGTGCCATTCCACCATCCAGGAACGTCTCACCTACATCCAAAGCGAAGATGAAGCCCATGCTATATTTCATTAACACAGATGGTCAAATGTTTGGATTAAGTGCAGTGAGCATTTTCCACAATTTTGGGGAAAAGTGAAGCTATTATTACTGGCTTTTCCCACGACGTATTTTGTTGAGCAAGGTTTCTGCCATGTACTGAACACGCGTCATAAATACCGCAACCGTCTTGACATGAACAAGACTGGTGGAAACGCCATAAGACTTAAGCTGAGCAGCTTGCAAATTGATTTGAAAAAGCTTGCAGATAAACACTATCTCAAGGTTCGCATTAGTTGGAACCAGCTATTTTTTGTAAATGAATGACATTTATGCTACACATGGGTTTGCATTTTTGTTTGTTTATTTTGTTTTGTGCTAACTAGATAGCCCGTTTGTATTTCATTAGCACTTAATTATTTTCAAAACAAAGCAATATTTTCGGACAACACAAAACTGATAGATAGGGGGGATTTTCAAACAAAGTTCCCGAAGGGGGGCGATTGTACAAAAAGGTTGAAGACCACTGGTGTAGACAATAAAATCGTTTTGAACAAAATGAAGTCAGAGTTCTCAAACAAATTTCTAACAAGACGCATAAGCACATGCCAAAAGTTGGAACAGGATTACTGGTGTTATATACAGTACATATATCTTACAAAAACAATACTCCCCAGAATTGTAAATTTAGGTGGCAAACATGAAACAATATATAGAACACTGATGTGAATTGTTATAGTAGTTTTTGCTTTTCTTCTGAAATACAAAACTAAGTCCTCGTGGCCCCTTGATTGCTGAAGCGTAGACGCACTGCACATCACAAGAAAATGCCAAACACGTTTTGACAGTAAAAACAACAAGAAAGTGACATATGAACAATTACCAAGCACAATATGAAAGCCCATGAAAAGAAAATTGAAATGGAAAATCAACCAAGTTCGAGTTGCATTGAGGAAAAAACAACTTTATCTAATAAAATCGGTAAAGGATGTTATTAGATTACAGATACTTTGGGCAATCACTTCAAGTGTAAACTGATACAACCTCAAATTCACGGACATTAAATTATTTTGATTTCTCGTATCTTTTCTAAAACAACTTGGCTTGACTGATGTTTGGGAAATCCATGCAGAGGCAATGGCATAGCCATAGACAAACATTGAACCATTCGAAAATCGTACAACATTAGGACCAAAAACAAACAGTAAACCACTGCGCTTCAGAAAAATAGGTACATAGGCAGTGGCAACTGGCAACTTATAAGTGAAAAGCACGAAACTATTTTACCAAACAACCAAGTTAGATACAATTTTAAGCACCAGAGTTTTTATGCTACGATCCAGTGGGCAAAGGAAGTGTTTAGCAAGGAACAGTAACGCAAAAACCTTTAGCAACTAAGCAAGATATTTACTCAACAACTCAATGATAGCATTATATTTTTGAAGGTACTTACACTAGTAGGCCTAACACCATTTACTTTGCTTCATTATGGCCGTGTTGTGAACAAAGAAAAATGTTACTGAGTGTTTGAATAACAACCGCACAACAGAGTAACTTAATATCAAAACGCTAGACCAGTTAGCTTTAACCATAAAACGCTTTTTTTCTTACCCTTGTTAAGTATTGGGTACATTTTTCAGGCCTGGGAAATAAATTTAGCGATAACGTGCTGCTTTGTTAACAAATTTTTTGACCTGAATAGGTCAACAGGTCAAAAAAATTGACCTGAATAGGTCAAAAAGTTTAGGTCTACGTCAGAGAAGCACATTAAATCGTATGGCTGTTTCAAAGAGGGAAAAAATGCTGTAAACCACGACCAATCTAATCAGCAAAAGTTGGGTTGACCAAGATGGGACTGGGACTAAAGTGATCTTTGTATAGCCAAAAAGCGCTATCTCGGGTTGCATTCTTTCTGTGTACACTTGTCTGACATTTGAAATATTAGTGCAAGTTGACTTTCAATGAAAAACTATTTTCAGTCGCACAAACCAAAAACGTGAGCGTTCATTCAAGTTCATACGAGGTTTATACTGCTTATTTGTCCATGAACCAAAGTGTTCCGGCAATGAATATGCTGTCCTTTCAAACTTACAGGTTGATACAAAAGGCCTAGTTAGATCAACTAAAACTTGAGTGTTATTGTCTGAGCTATCGTGTGTACGTCCAGCATGTTAGCAACGCAACAGGTTTATTGCGCTGCTTTGAAAATACAATACGTGACAATGAATCGAGTTCTGAAAATATCTGCCGCAATTTCAGTGCTAAATTAATCTCTTCAAAAATGACATCTACACTCGGACTGCAAGATAGATTGAAGAAAACTTTTAAAAGTCCTTTATTATGTGCTACCATCTCAAGCGGGCATTTCTGGAACAGGCCCTGGGTCAAGTAACTGGTTCACCAATGGACTGCTTTAAAACTGTTGCGTTGTAGTGTAATCGTCAGTATCTGCCAAGACCTGTGGTGTGATTGGCACCAGTACGTCTGAAACCAAGGTCAAAACCTAGACTAGGCAAAATTACGAAGGTGAGACAAGTTCTTACCCAACCTTTTTCTGCAAAAACTAAGCCACAAGCTTGAATTTTCAAAGTTAAGGTTTTGCAAGATATTTCCCTTGTATTTTCCCATGTATCCAGACCACACGCTTTCAGATGCGGCCCCGGGTTCTACACTAATTTTTTCGAAAGTCAAAACTTGTTTCAAATATTTGTATCTGAAGACAAGACAAATAGCTGGCAAAGGTTTCGGTATCAGGGCCTAGGCCAGTGCTCCGCAACCGGCGTGCCGCGAGACGATGCTTGGTGTGCCGCGGAATAATTTCATCAGAAAATATCAACATTACTGTTCGCTTGCTTAAACCCCATACAGGTAGACTTCCACTGTGCATTAATGCTGTTTTTGTGACGTGAGAATTGTAGTTTTCACGACCACATGGTAGGCCTGGCGTGAAGCAGTAATGATGGGCGAAGAAAGACGCTTTGCTGCGTTAGTGAAACGTCAAAATCCATCCATTCAAATTACGCATTGCTGTTTACATAGAGAAGCTAGGCCCGTAGTCAGGTTTCAAGGTTTGGGGGGCAAAATACATTTTTGGGGAGCAATATTTTTGTTTTTGTTTTAAAACGACTTTTTCTGGGCACAAGAAAATCTAGGGCCTGAGGGAAACCCTGATGATCAAAGTTTTACCAAAGGAATTGTCAGAAACAATGAACGACTGTATCCACATTGTCAACTTTGTTAAAGCAAGAGCCCTGAATTCACGACTTTTTGCGTTGCTGTGCGAAGAAATGGGATCAGAACATCAATCACTGCTATTTCATACGGCTGTACGTTGGTTTCACGGGGCAAAGTTCTCGCAAGACTCTTCCAGCTCCGGCATGAAATAAATCAGTTCGTATTAAGTCAGAACAAGCATCATCTGTATAAGCACCTAGAACACGATCGTTTGATTGCTAAACTTGCATATGACCGGCATATTTGAACACTTGAATGAACTCAACATTAAAATGCAAGGCAAAAATGAAAATGTATTGACATGCTGTGACAAGTCAAAAGGTTTTAAAGAGAAAATAGCACTCTGGAAAACTGCGTTGACAGGGGGATGACTGGAAATGTTTTCAAGAAGCAATCAATATAGAACTATTGAATTGACAAAGAATTTGGGTTGGATTTGGCCCAAGAACACTCAACTTTTTCAAATCAGAAATATGAGCATTACTTTTTCACAATTAAATACGGAACAATCTGGTCGCATCCGAAATCCTTTTTTGGCTAATGCTCAAACGTCAACCCAAGAATCATCCTTGCTTGTTAGAAAAAACATTCTTGAACTAAGAAGTGACAAAACTCTGAGATTAAAATTCAGCGATGTTCCACTTGACGAGATGTGTATTGAAGAGGTATATAAGCAAATTATTGAAATTCTTCTCCATTTTACGAAACATGGGCTTGTGTGAACAAAGGTTCGCATCTTTGTTACTGATCAAAAACGATAAACGATCCGTGCTTAAAAGAAGTTGATTGAGAACTTTGAGTTGCCCTTTCAGATACTGAGGGTAATGCAAAGCGATTGTGCTAATCAAAACAAGCTCAAATACATTAGTGGTCGAGGTGTGCCGCAAAATTTAGAAAGTTGCTAACTGTGCCGTGAGTGAAAAAAGGTTGCGGAGCACTGGCCTAGGCAGTCAAGAATAAAACGCCCCGATGACGAGACCAAAACCTGCACCCATCAACGAAGCTAAGTTCGAAACAGCGACCAGTTGAAATTTATGAAATTAGTCCCACGAAATCCACACCGTTAACGCTTACGACAAAAGTTCCAGAAAAAAGGGGGAAAAAAGCGAAAACGTATTACAATAATTTGTGCTACGAAACAGGGAAGCGTAGGTTACTTAGATGGGGAAAAGATTTCACCGATTGAGTTCACCGGTTCCTCATTTAAGATTTACCAGTAGTATAAATAACAGACTGCGTTTACGCGCAATTATCTCAAACCTTTTTGCGCAGCTGGACTTTGTAAAGGGCTGTCACGCAGAAGTTTCTAATAGCACAGCAAAACAGAAAAGACTGAAATTACAAAAAAGGAAGCGCAACCTTTGAGTGAGAATTAGTGAAAATCAGAACAAAATCACGTCTAGAGATCATTGAGTCAGTCCAAACAAAGCTTCAAGACCCCCCAAATTAAAATATGAAACATTATAAATCAATGGACTTTTTGTTAAATTTGCATGTCAAGCCCCCCTTGCACAAACGTCAAGACCCCCGCACAAAAGCAAAGCCCCCCTGTTGACGGCTTTCTGGCTACGGTTCTGCATTGAGTTGAACATGAGTGGTGGAAAGACTCCGTCACAAGTTATTCGGACAACGATTATGATTTGTGTCATGAACGAAATGTTCTCCGTGTAATACCTCATCAGAAAATTAAAAAAATTATATGGGCTCTATTATCGCAGCACCACTGAAGTTCTCAAAACTACGGTTATTTGTTGCTTTACTCTGACATATGCTGTTTGCAAGAGACATGTTCTATTCACAATCTCAAAATTAACAGAAAACCAAGGCCTATTAAAATTTTGTTTCCATCATAGGGAATATTAACAAACATGTAAAAGGAAAGTGAAATACATGCTGCAAATGTTATCCACAAAATTTAAACAAAATCTATCCAAGAATTTTATTTATTGCCCTGCCCCAAAAAACGATAAATCTCTATATAAAATTTATACACCGTGATAATTTACTTCCAGGCACTACAATAAAGCAATGCATCTCACCTAGCATCGTTTTCTGCATAACAGCTGCAAATGTTGCACGGATCTCCGTCCTTATACCACGTTTCACCATACGAATGTTCTTTGCCGCTTTCGTCGAGGCACACGCTTGTTTCTGGTAAAATCTGCATGTTTGTCAATGCCTGGGAGTCAGCAGCTCCCAAAGCATCTGATCCCACTGTTGATGCTTGAGGCATAAATAATTGGCCGGCTTTCGCATCATCCGATCCAGACATTTCGGAAGACAAGCCATTGGCCAAGGAAATACCACTTGCAGAAGACATTGCCGCAGATTCCTGATTTTGCAACACACATTTTCCAGAGGGACAGCAATCATCAGTGTCGAGGACCACCCTCACGCTACCATCAGGACATTTTGGATCTCCGAAAGTAGGGCAAAATGAGGGATTGCACTTACACTCGTACGTGAAGCAGCACTCATCAATAGAATACGAAATAAGTTCCTCGAAGTTTTTGCATGTTGGCGCTAAGTATGGACATTCCGTTACGTCGCAGTCAACCGGCACTGATCGGTAAACAACGCAGCACCCATCACTTGAATCTTCCACTATTTTAAATCCACTTTTTTCCTCTGGTTTTTGATCGCATACCTTTGATTCACACCTAAAGTTACAAGAAACAATCAAGGATGTTGCGCAGCTGCAGTGGCACTTAACGAAGTTCAAAAAAGCGTCTAACAATCAGGCGTTCCTAAACTTGTTCGCACAATGCATATCGATTAACTTTTATGCAGTCGTTGAACGCAAGCTTCCTCATGTTCTGTCAATATTCACAACAATTCTGCATCGTGTTAGCAAGATCTACTTGGTTCAAAACCTCTGTGGGTTTTAGTTTGTGGATAATACGGATTATTGGTACTGTTAAGACAGTACGTGAAACCATATTTTCTAACTTAATGTAGAAACATCGAAAAAATAATCAAATAAACTTCATACAGTTTTCATTCCTTTACTTTATCATGCTGACCTTAGCAATAGCCCTACCTCGGTGGGGTCAAATTTTTTATTACCAATCTGCATCACATTTCCGCTAAACTTGTGTTTTACTTTGCTCCTTTACATGCGCTTTCGTTTCGTTATTTGCGGTAGAGCGGTTTCACAACAGTGACTTTGAATTTTTAAAAAGTAGAAATAATCACTAGCTCCGTTTATAACAAAACTTGCTGTTTACATGTGTAGAGAATGTTTTAACTGTGTTAAATAATACAACTGTGACGAGATTCGTCGAAGTTAGCAATTAATGCACAACATAACATGGTGACTGAAACTCCATATGGAAGACCAAAACATTTGTTTCCAAACCTCGAAAAAGAAGTCAATTGTTTGCACCGGACTCAGTCCCGTCGCCATGGGGGGCTTTGGTGGGCTTAGCCCCCCAAACAAAGCTCCAAGCCCCCCAAATTCAAATACGAAACACTGCAAACACG
>JGI24021J15306_10009031_pt1 | contig 12309 bp, 4 predicted proteins | sample Ectturendosymbi1_FD_15306 | JGI IMG/M metagenome (IMG submission 15306)
GCACCTCTCCACGCGATGTCGCACCTGATCAGGGCTTCTCGCGCAAGCCGCGTCGCACCAGCGGCGGGTACACGTGCGGTTGGACCGGGTGTGGGCGCCTGTTCCGTCACCGCAACATATTCCTGGAGCACCAGCGCCTGCATGACATGGGCATACCAGGTATTCTCGCTTGTGGCTCTAATGAGGAACTAGACCCGGCGCGACGTAAAATCCCACCGCTCCGCTTGCGGCCCGGGGATTTTCTCGTTAGCTGAACCGAAACTTACGAGTTATTTTCGAGGACTTGCCAACAATGGCCGCCTGAAACATGGAAGCAGGTATGCGCGGTTGTTTATTAACTGCGGTCACGACCTGGAATATCTTTCCCGGTGTCAAGCGAAATTTCTGACTTCACGCCATGGGCGCAAGCACAGTGCATGTTCTACATATCAAATACGCTAAGAAAAGTGATGATTAGGGCTTAGGGTTTGGGATAGAAAAAGAGAAACAATAAGTCCAATATTTTTCAGTGGTTATAGTTATTCCTGTAGAGAAGCAAAATAACTGACAAACAATAATAGGTCAGAAATGTCGCAGAGGTCAAAAATTTCACTTGACACCGGGCGATTGCGTCACAATGCCGTCGCGGCCTTTCCACAGGTGAGCGTTGGGCAGACACGCGTATAAACAAAAAACGAAAGTTTGTCATCGACTTTTTCAGCTTCGCATTTTGCCACGCCCCACTGAACAGCAGTGTCACCCTGAGTATATTTTTTTCCGGACGCAACGAACAGAGTTTAAGAATAAACACATTGTTGGTTTGCCATTGTTGCAAGTGTGCCCGACTCTATGACGTGGCCACAGAAGTTCGTGAGATCAAAGCAGCATCAAGCATAAGGCGCGTGTGACGAGGCAACACAAGTTGCATTAAACTTTAAAGCAGTGCTTTTCAACCTTTCTTGTACCGCGACCCATTATAGCAACCCAGCCTAATCCAACGACCCCCATCAAGCAAATGTAATGCACCTGTGCACGTAAAATATCTACTCCCCTCCAGGAAGGGTCCACGGCCCCTCTGTGGCTCGCGACCTGACCCCCAGGTTGAAAATGTGCTTTAAACAAAAAAACTCAATCAGAGCGAAATTTCATCCCCGACTCACGGTCGCATCTAGCTCCACCAATCCACTTATGTTGCATCTGGCTCCACCAATCCATTTATGTTGGAGCTGGAACCCCATCAACAACCACTTCTTCGGTAAGAACCATATTTCCCAGCTGCTCCCGACCTCCTCAATCCGCCGCGCCTGCGTCGAAGGAGCTGGTGGGAAAATATGCAGTTAGGGCGGAAGTTTTTCAGGTGAAAGAATAGAAAGGTTTGACCAACTGGTTTAGAAAACTTATTGTACACAAAAAAAAATAACAAACGGATAAAATCGCGCTAACAGCTGATACACTCCCCTCGCCCAAATCATCATTCACAATTCGTCACAACCATCCTCGTACTTGATGGTGATTGGCGGAGCTCTGCTTTAAGACACTTCGAAAATTAAGTCACAATGCGCTGCGAAAAAGCCGGTCGGTTGGTTTGCTTCAAGCATAGAGGAATGACTGCGAAAACGCGCTGTACACTTAATCGTTCAGTGCAATTACGCTTGCCGTTTCCTAGTGATTAGCACTGGCCTGACCCCGCATGAGCGGTTATACAACAGGTATGTGTGTGGCTGAAGAACGGTTAGCGGCGGCAAGGTCGGAATGCGGTTTGGCGTTGGTGCTCGGTCAAACGAACTAATGTTTACTTTGATGTACTACAGAGCTGATTGGTTTAGCTAGTGAACTTTTTCCTGCCAGACATAACGCTGCCCGGCCGTGAGCCTTCACGCAGACTTCATTGCACTCATTCTTTATTATTCAGCAGTTTGAGGTCACACGGTTTTTGACGTAGACATGACATCACAAAGAGTTATTTTCTTTTGAAAGATTTTTGCTCGTTCGTGGTGAACGGGATTCTGGAAGTCGTTTGAGCGACGCAGTCGCACAGGGAACAACATTACCAGAGCTTTGTTACGACAAAATCATTACAGATACGTCACAGCTCTTGTTCGCTTGACAAAAAATAAACCGCAAGTCAGAAGATAAGTATTGACACTTACCATCACCACTCCGCCGGGTTCCTCCCCATGGACAGCACTTGGATCATGGGGTTTATCGGAGCAAGTAAATGGCGGATATACTTTTCGCGCAGCTCGAAGTGGCCTTCCTGTGAAAGATCAGATCTATGTTTGAACAGTTACTACGACAACAATGCATAAAAAGCAGCCACTAATCTTCGCACAATCGGAAAAGCAAACTCAGAACAGGACAGTGAATTTATCAATAAGATAGTTTCAGTCAGTACCAGAGGTAACAACAAAATCCACGCATGTGTTCTTACCTTTGAGCTTTTATTCCGTCTTCAGACAAAACAGTAAGTGATTGCGTAGCAAACACGGCGAGCATTCACTCCCTTAACAAATACCACTAACACCTGAAACAAAAACACAGCGCACGTTGTAAATTTATTTCGAGGTATTGGGCGGCGGCAGTCAGGCGTCTGCAAAACCTTCATCCTGTGAAACAAAACTCCCACTGAACACCGCTCTCAGGGCGACAGCTTTTATGCACACCAGGGTAGCGTGGGTCTTATTTCTTGCACTTTTACGTCACCCGTTCATAAAAAATTCCAAGGAACCGGACGTTCGCAGAGCACAATGCATGCGCATGCGCAAGCAGGTGCTGTCCGGCAGCATCAGCAGGAAAAGAAGCTCACCACAAAGAATCTAGGTTTTAATATGCTGTTCAACATACAAACAGCTCTAAGGTGGTAAAAAGAAAACTTCAGCATTTTCAAGCAGAGCGTGCTGTTCAGTGCTTTCGGTGTGAGCGCGTTTACGTCACGGATGATTGCCTTGCGCGCTGGAGCGCGCCAGGAACAACGAGAGTTTTCTTTTGCCGACGGGGAATTCCAGAGTGAGCGCGCGTCGGTTTTCAACTGATCACAACCGTCGGGTGCGTACAATTAAGGCAAACCTCAATTCTTAGGCTAAACTGAAGAAAAACAATTCGTTCATTCATCATCAGGTTTTCTCGCAGTATACGCTGCGCACGTGGTTTATCAAAATCCAAATCATCACAAGCTCACTGCTAGCCAGACAGGCTCGCATGTTATTGTCCACTATTAAGAGTGGTGTTAGGATGACTCTGCAAAAATTTAGATTTTCAAATAACCTGATAGCATGGCGGTCGAGGAAGTCTTAAGGAAATAGGATCAAGTACAAACAACAGACGAACTCGGACTCGCATTTGGGAAGTCATCCAGTTTTTTTCGTGTGCTTCTCTGTCACATCATCTTATCGCAAGTAAAGAACTTAATCAAAAAAACATCAAAAGTACAACCAGTAAGGGGTGTTTGGGTCACACCAGCGTCGCTGAAAGCTGCAACGACTGAGTTATCAACAAAGAAAACTAGATTAATCTCAACGCAAGTTGCCCAGATACCTTACAGAACCAGATCGATATTACGTTCCTTATGACGTTGAAGTTTCTTCAAAACCCTGCTAACATAACCGACAAACACTACAACCATTGTCTTCACATGTCAAAATGATAAAAAGTTATCCCAAACGTTGTGGGAGCACAGGCGCAACTCAGCAATTAATCTCAAGCTCATCTGACCCAAAAAAGAAACTTCTTGTATTTCATAATATTTTTTTTCAAAAACCCATAATTTTCCTCAAAAAAATGTGGAAGATACGCATAACAAAGACACCAGAAAGGTAGAAAAAATACGGAAATTCCGTCAGTAACCTTAATTGGCGATCAGTTGAAGATCAAAATCGTATTCTGCTCGAAGCTTGCGCAGTGTTACATACAATAAAAGTAAATAAAATTAACATTTGTGCAGTTATCAAATACAAAAGGTAGAGAAAGCCAAATGATAATTACGATGAAGATTGCACACACAAGTGAAATATCGCACAATGCCGTTGCACCCGTTGGCGAATTCGTTTTGACCAAAAAAAGCTCTTTTTAGGACTGACGATGTAGTCATAACGTGAAATCGATATCTTATTACAAAAATCTTGCTGATTAATTCCTTGTTAATCTCACTTGTGGAGAGTGTAGTTGCTTGAAAACATATGCGCAAGTCTGTGAATCATCGCAAAAAGTTAAAAGCAGAGCCCAGTCGGCTGATTCCTTGAAAGCTTGCAGTAAACTTAGAGCTTTTGTCTTTTCACATTTCATGAAACACTTGCCAAATTGGACAAGCCTATATTTTTGTTAAACGAAAGGGACCGTTGGCAAAATACCCCCTGCTCAAACTACAAAACCAGTGCAGATTTCGATAGTACTTCTCGTCGACAGGCCCGTAGCCAGGTTTTAAGGTGTGAGGGGGGGCAAGATTTTTGTTTTTACGATACGTTTAAAACAAAATTTTTTGGCCACAACAAAATTTGGGGGATCTCTATCCCCGAATGCCCCCCATCCGTGGCTGCGGACCTGTTGTCGTCAGAGCGCATGAAAAAATCAGGTACCGAAAGAATAACATTAATGCGAGTGCAGGCATTTTTCAAATGTAGTTGAAGATTGCATTATGCATCTTAGCGGAAGTTCCCTGAGCGGAGATTTACCGGATTACGATAGATGCGGTGACGTAAACACAGTGTTGTAATGCGAAGTTACAGGTGCCGGAAACACTTTGCAGCACCTCATAGTGCTGGATTTCTGCCTCCTCACCAATCACTCTGAATTGTTTTTATTGCATCATGCAATATCACTATTTTCAGAATTACACAATAATAACTTGTTATGCCTATTATGACATTCAAAATTGAGGGTGAAGGAATGTACCCCATCTTTGTTTTCGCAAATCGCTGTTGGTCAGTTCACTCCTAAGTGATAAGGCTTGGCCACCATTTCGTTGCTGTTCGTTTTGTTTACTGTACAAGTGTCTGCTTATTTTGTTTTTTACATCTTAGTAGATTTTTCAAAGGAAAAGTAAAGAGTTTTTTTGGCAGGTTTTATTGTTTTTTTTAAGTGGGCTTTCAAAAAAATACGGGTGGGTTTTTTTGGGCCGGAATTTTTTTACAATAACCCTGTTTAATACTGTAATTATTAAAGTAACAAGCAACTACTGGGAGTCAAGCCTAAGTCCTGTGCACGAGACACCTGTTATCCGGGCGTTTATTTTACGTTACAAGCAAGTGACTCCGCTAAGCAGCGTCTTGCTGTTGAGTTTAGATTTTTTTCAACTAACCGGTGAAACATAGTAAATTTCCAAGGTTTTACTGCAGTTAAACCTAGGGACGCAGTAGAAGGTTAGAGTTCCTCATGTTTTCCACCGAAAACGTATGGCTGTGAATCCGCGTTGCGCGACGACCCACGCTACCCTACTGCTGCTGCATCATTCGGTTGATGGTTTTCCTCATAACGTTGACTCAAGTATAACGCCAAACGTGGACTCTTCCATACTGCAATGCAAATATCCGTATTGTACCAAGGTCCGTCACAACAAACATGGAGGTCGCCTTCCCCTCCTCGAAAAAACACAAAGAAGGTCTGTTTTACTTCAAAATTTTACCCACGCAGAGTTCTAAGCAAGAGAAACAAACACCTACAAATTTATTCCGCGCTGTCGTTTTGGAAGCTTCCGCTTTTTCAAGATTTCGGCAAATCGTTAGTTACTGTTGACCTTCCTGAAGAATTGGTGCAGAGATGCAGGGACTTAGATTTTTAAACTTCCAGAAAGTTTACCAAATTTGTTGGTCGATTAGTGGCTGCTGCCCCGGCTAGAGATGGGCCAAAGTTGACTGAACCGTCGTAGTTCACAATTATTTGGTGTCATATGTAACTTGCAGCTGCGCCTCTAATGAATAGAAATTTGAAACAACTCGCAGATTTAATAACTTACGACTTAAATCACATTTGGCTTCAGCTTAACATCACTGCAGCAAGGTTTACAGACCCTCCCTGCATTGAATCGAAGTTGAATTGACCTTTGTGAACGTCAACTTTGAGTGTCTTACTGTACTTTTGTGTAAGTAATTTTGCAGTTAAAGAAAAGTACAGGACGGTCGGACCTTACAAGCACCGAAACATGCTATGCTAAAGCTCAAATTTGTCGTCAATCACCCAAAGCATGAATGTTAGAAGTAATTGTCTAAAAGTTGTAACATTTCAATTTTTCGATTGAAAAATTTTAACGCAAAATACAATTGAAACTCAAAATTTTCATGGCCCTGAAGTGTAGCAGTTTGAAAAATATTTTCTGTGCGAAGTTTCAAGGACCACTTGACAGAACGAAATCGGAAACCAATATTTTGCATGCTGTGCGCAGTACTCAGTCTTCTGCATCCTCGAGATGCGCTCGCCTAAAGGCCTGTCTTATTTCGAATGTTATATCTTAAATGAGACGGAAACATCTCATAAAAAAGTTATTTGATTTCGCTGATAAGCGGTTTGAGCCAGAGCTTAGTTTTTCTTAATACTGTGAGGCTCAATACTTGAATCGCTCTGGAACACTATTCTGCTGGAAGTGTCTGTGAACCTCTGAAGGCGTTTTTTTTATATTTGGAGGTCGTAGAAAAGCAGGTTTAAAAGAAGATCTCTTACTGAAATCAGCCTGGTGGTTCAAACGCACCTGCAGCACGGAAAATATTTGTTTTGCGTAAAGTTTGAATGATTTTTTTCTGCCAGAAGTTACCATAAAAACGTTAAATATTGGTTTTATCCAGTGGTGTCCACAGATATGGTGTTAGTTTCACCAAACGCATGACGTAGAACTTGCTGCAGCTTAGGCAGTAACAAATTCTCACCAACGAAGAGATCAATTACGCGATTTACAATCACTTTGCGACAAGCTGAATAAAATTCAATTTTTACATTTCAAGCTGCCAGATACATAAAAACAGGTGAAAAACCTGGCGAAGCTCGTTATTGTGACCTAAACCTACTATTTCAGCAAAAAGGTTAAACCTATAATTTTGGACAAGCCAGCAGGGAGTGGTTTTGATTGGCGGTTAAATGTGTTTATATATTTCAACTGTAAGTTGGTAATCTTGCAAACATCAAATAGCAGCTGTTTTTAACAGTGCTTTTCTGTGTGACATTAAAACCACGTTCTGACTACTGGCATTTTGTATGAGGGTCTTCTCTTCGGAAAATAGTTGCAGGTTTGATTTAATTCCCCAAACTTTTTATTGCGAACACCTTTTGCACAACTCATTTTTCTGAATTAAATGTTCGGTTAAAAAGAGCGTATGCTGTGCTTCACACACAAGACAATCTAAAGAAACAGCACATCTTGTGAGGCGAAGGTGTTAACCGCTTTTTTCTGGAGTGCAAAGTAGTTAAGACCAGGTTAGTGAAATAAAATCAATAAAGAAACCATCTCACCTCATTGCCGGTTTTGCTTTTCAAGGCTAGTGGGCGTACGCAAAAGCACTAATTTGTAAGTAATATAAAGGGAAAAGTTTCTAACGGGCTGATCTGTATTTGCGATGTAGCATGTTTGCTCGAAACCTTTTGAATAAAATAGGTCGCTTCTGTATTCTTACAGCAAAAAATAAATCGAAGCCCAGGAAACGTGCAGGTTTAACAGCCCTGGGACTTCCCAGTAAGCGACCCACGAGGGCGGCGCTGAGGAGTAAACCGCTGATCAAACTTCCCTGGAGTGCTCCAAGCATCAGCCTCCTGATCGGACGCATGTTCTATCTCAGGGGTTCCCAACCTGGGGTACATGTACCCCCAGGGGTACATTTGCCTATCCGAAGGGGTACATCTGAGGTTATCAGTAGAAGAGCAAAATATATTTGCATATAATTTTTTTCCAAATATTTGCACATATATCAATGAATATTATTTTCAAAAATCATTATATGCTTGTTGTTAAATATATCAATGAATAATCATGATAAATGTATTGGCATAGGATATCTTAGGGGTACATGTACATCTGTCGAAATACTGAAGGGGTACATGCTTACCTGTCAAAATACTGAAGGGGTACATGCTCATTTGTCGGAATGCTGAAGGGGTACATGGTAAAAGAAAGGTTGGGAACCCCTGTTCTAGCTGTTTTAGATAATAAAACCATCAACTGGTTGCTGGCCCCGAAGTCAGACTTTGGTGAGTGTTTTATGAACACAGATCGATCATGCGGTACAACGACCATATGTTAAATTTGCACCAACACACCACGTTTTGAATTTCAGTGGATCAAAGACGGACTATTAAATGCTTTGATACAGTACTAGATAAAATTTATTGCTGTCGTCTCGAAGGAAACCAGCTATGTCCAACCCGCGGACCGCATGCCGCCCAATCGAAGGTTTTCTGCGATCCAGTTTAAGTTTTAGCTGTAACAGAGTATGAGTAGCCTGCATGCTGGCAACTGTCCTTAGGTTGATATTCTTAAATTTGATATTTTTTGATGCAGGTGGTCCTCATTGCCACTTTTCACTTCTGTACTGCGTACTGGCAGATTTCCACATGTCCACTGACAACTTGGTGCACAACATTTTACTAGTTTTCTGATTTCTACCCTTGTTCCAGTGGCACTAAACTTGCCCATGAAATCAGTTATGAAGTGGTTAAAGGTGCCAAACGGTCGTTAACATTGCAGTTAGGATTCGAACGCGTTCAGTACATTAGCTTAAAATAAATATAGTTTCCTATCAAATTAAGTCATTCAATGTGCAGCCCTAGTTAAGATACTGACATAATTTTTGGCTCAGTAAACAATTTCGGTTGGACATAGCCTGAGTTGATGTAATTGGACCCAACCCAAAAAAACACCCGTTTTTTTTTAAAGCCCACTTAAAAAACAGTGAAAAACACTCTTTACTTTTCCATTGAAAACTCTACTATGAAGTGAAAAGTAAAATAAGCAGCACTCTTGTACAAGCAACTACTTATTTTTTAATCAAACAAAACGAACAGCAACAAAATTTGAAGGACTTGAAAAAAGAGAAGAATAATTCGAACACATTCGGTAAATTCAACTGGTTATCTTCTTCAGCTCTGTAAAATCAGAATATTGTAACCAATTTTTCTACCTTCTCGGTATCCAAATTCTTTCTGATGTTGGACCATACCAAACCATATGCTGAAAAAAATACACTCTATAGATGCTGAACTAGCAGGGCTATAGATGCTGAACCAGCAGGGCATGCACATAAACTTGACGTGAAACTGCAGAGGTTGTGGGAGTGACTTTCCTGTTTGCTGTGCCCATGCTTGCCAAGCCTTACCACTTGGAGTGAACTGACAAACAACACTTTGCAAAAGCAAAGATAGGGTACATTTCTTTACCCTCAATTTTGAATGCCATAGCATTGTGTAATTCTGAAAATGGTAGTATTGCACGGTTCCATAAAAACAATTTGGAATGTTTTTTTTTTTGTTTTTCTTGTAAAAAACAAAAACCTGTTTTCAAAAAAATAACAAGTGGGTTGTTTTTTTGTTTGGGTTTTTCGCGCAACCCTGGACATAGCTGAACTAAACAGTACTACGAACAATGCGACGTTATGTCGGACAGAAATCAAAGTCAAGTTCGGTAGTCATACTCATTATTTCTTTTCTGCTAGTTCTTCGTATTTGTGGAAATAATTGCCACCCTATTTCTGCAGATTAAACTTGGAGACTGTAAAGGTGCGATATTTCGCTAAATCACCTAAATTTGTAGGAGCTTTTTTGACGACAAGACAGATCGTTGCGGAAAATTTAGATAAAAACACGAAGTTGCAACTTGTCCTAAGTGATTCTTGACTTACATTTAGATAGACAAAAAAGTCGTGTCTAGACTTACAAATGTATCTGGAGTTTGTCACTTCTGCTCATTATCATCAGGTTCTACTTTCACCAGCACCAAATGCTTTGCTGGGCTGTTTTGTACATCTGATGAATTTGAACTGGACGATTTAATTGACTACCAGCGCAAACATTCATATCAGTAATTTAACTGTGACCAGTGATGATGTTTCAGATCTTGGTTAAGATGATGGAAACAGCAATATTGCACTATCCCAATTCCTGTGCTTTGTAATTTTTTCTCATGGCCTCAAATACAAAGCAATTTAGCTGCTATTTTAAACGGAGCACTGAACAAAAGATGTGACTTCATAAAATTAACACCAGAAGCTTCCACGAAAGCGGGTTCAGGCTGCATCAAACCATACAGGAGAAGTAACAGCAAATTCCAACGTTTTTGTTTATTTTGCTCTCTACACAATCCTCTATTTACAAATGCTTAACCCACCCTTCATAATATTGTATGAAGTAAGTAGTCCTGCGTATTGACCACACTGTCCACGCCACCAGCGCAAAGCATTCAAGAATATCGCCCTGCGAGCGATTGCGACAACTTTCCGCCATTTTCCTTTTTCAACACGGCTCTCCACTGCTGTACTGGCAGCCTCCGGTTGTCGTGTATAGGCTGCCGAGTCGAGGCTTGAAGTCTGTAATCACTGTACACACATCCTGCTAGGGATGCCTGCTGCTGAATTCAACTTAGCAAAGACTCATACCTACCTTTCACCTGCAATCAACTTAGCAAAGACTTTCTCCAGAAGCACCACAGCTTTCGACAAGTGGTGCTAGTTTAACATAGTTGTTGCTTCACAAGATATTTCGCAGTCGAGTCATAGAATCAGTTTAAAGATAGCGAGGAGATAAACGCAGTTGAGTGTTACAAAGTGAGCCCGGCATATGCTAGACGTAACGTGACGCACGCCGCTGATGGAAGGCTAATCAGCTTCGCAGCAACTGGATATTAAACTTTCGTCTCGCTAAGCCGCAATCTATCAAACAAAAAAAAGAGCAATCGATGCCTGGCCCTTTGCTAGCGTAAACGAACGAATGACTGGTTAAACTATTCGCGGTAAAGTTGCTGGAGGAAAACTTGCATCAAGCCTAGTGTTCGGTGCCTGAAGCGGCGGGCAAAGCTTTCAGTGTTTTTTGGAGTGATATCGATAGATATCCACATAACTCTTCTTTTTTAAAATTGTTGGTCAGTGTTCATGGAAGTACTGTTTAAGGCCTTACTGAATAATAAAAAGTTATTCTGCGACACCGTCTTTCCATGCACACGTCAGCACGAATCTTACAGCCTTTGCACTTTTGACGCAGACATATAGGTACGGTATCATGCAACTGAGTATTTCATGCCGACCTTCTACTACTCAATGCTGTGATAAAATCCCACAGTTAACTTAAAAGTGTGACACTCCCTGTCAGTCGCTATGCAACTGAAAACAATCTGGCCGATTAAGTTCCTTGCTTTTTACCCAAAAGCCACAAATAACCTTTTCAAAGTTGGCCTAGTGATTGAGCCATTCCAAAATGCATGCGTTTTGCAGCCAAAGATTCTGATCGTTTTTCAAGAACCTAAGGACGGTTTTATAACTAAGCTCCGTGATAGCCGTGCCATGAAGTCTTGTGAATGTTTCGAAAGACTAAATAAAGTTTCATGCATAAACGCATCTAACACTTCCAAGTACCAGTAAGAACAGTTACCATTGTTTTGTAGTGTGCAAATGTCAGCTTGCTTTGACAAAGCCATAACTCGAGTCACTTGCATTTTATTGAATAGCGGAATGTGTGAAGCCGCTTTGCCAATCAGTAAATTCATCTACATGCCTGCTGGAAGCGCTGTGCTATGTAACATTGATATCAAAGACACAAGCGAATGAGGTATCATGTAGGCAGGAATTTGAGGTTGACTTTTAATAGCTTGGGCTGATAAAAGGATTTTATTTGTTCGAGATCATTTTCACTGCTTTGTTAACAGGTATAGGACGATTTCCATCATTTTTCTTGCACAGAAAAAATTTGCAATGACTAAGAAATGCAAGCTTCTTATGGAGTCGGTAACCGTCACAGCCACTGTTGGTGTCGCTTTCGTTAATTGCTTTTCGACGATGCTGTGCTAAACATTGAAATCAGTCTTCGTTTTGCGAATGTACTTGCCAGAGTCACTTGCTATCCTAAAGAAAAAGCGCACAGGCAGCTTGCAAGCGAGGTCTGCACGCTGCTGGTGAAGTTAACATCTCGGTACCGAGAAGTCCGACAGCGCACCGACAAAGACTGGAATGAATATGGACTGTATGCTTCTGGCATTCACGCGCAGCTAATGGTTGAAATTACCAACTGCCAAGTCTTCCGCGATAGACATATTCGTTACAGCGACCGTGAATAGAATAACCAACGGCACCAGCGTGAACATACATTTGTTTGCGCTGCAACTACTTCATTAACTTTCTCGCAAAGAATCAAAGCATGACTCTGCAAAAAAAA
>JGI24021J15306_10009032_pt1 | contig 12308 bp, 5 predicted proteins | sample Ectturendosymbi1_FD_15306 | JGI IMG/M metagenome (IMG submission 15306)
TTTGAGGCTCGGCTTGCGCGGGGGGTTTACGGGAGTTGACAAACGGAACCTCGGCTTGCTCGCCATTTCTTTGGCCGTTCACGCAGTCAAACGTGACGCACGCGTTCAGCACGTGAAAGACGGGAATTTCGATTTTGACCGGGAAACCTGCGGGGAGTTTAAGCTTAATGAATTCGCTCAGTTTGGCGAAGTGTGGACTCGTGGTCGACATCAAATCGATGATAGGCAGTACCTGCTCACACAGGCCAAGAGGGAAATTCTCACTGATCCAAATGGAGCCCTTAAACTTCTGGGTTTTGACCGACAGTTCCCTTGGGCGCCCAATGTCGCCATTGTTTGAACCTTTGTTGAAATATTCACACGCAGACAAACCTTGTGGATTGCAAGGAGATACAGCGGAGGAAGAATCGCTGGCAGTGGACGAAGCATTATGGTCGAGGCCAAAACCGCTGAAAGACTTCAGGAACCTGGACGCAAAATTGCTGTTTTCCGTTGTCTTTTGATTTTTGTCATCAACATGTTCGGATCGGGACTTGGAAACAATCTCAACGTTCGATGCCGTAAAAACAGCGGACTTGTACCCATTGACGGTTTCGTAACGGTCGCTTTTCCAGCCGAAGTAGCCCTGAGTGCTCTGCTCCAATCGGATGCTGTCGACGTTCAGATGCGTGCAGACGGTTGGGTGAGTGAGGCGATGCGCCACTACTTCTGATAGCGGCAGAAAAGTTTCCAGTCTCAGAGTGGCATCGTCGTACAAAACTTCCCGAACGGCTTCACACGCATCGTGGTCGATGTTGAGCAAAGTCGCCCCGCGATCGGTACCTGTGAAAACAAAGCTTCTATTTCCGCGCTTCCACGACATCTTTTCGAAGCCCTCCAACGTAGAATCGACGCGAATGCAGGAGCCCTTTTTCCATATCCTGCAAACGTCACTCGGGCAGACCTTCGACAAAAGAGGGACCCAACTGGTGAATTCCCATTTCATTTCGACATAAAAATCGGATGAATTTCGAAGATTGTTTAGAAGTTGCGGAACACCTTCCAATCTAAATAGACAAAGCAAAGTAGGTCACAAAATCCATCTGTGAGAAGCTTTTACTGTAGACATATTCCAACTGTGAGGTGTTTATTTTACGATGGTGACTATACACGGCACCTATAGTATGAAAAAAATACATTAAAATTTAGGCAGCATTGGCAAAGTAATAGCGGAGAAGACAAGGAAGGTATTGGAGTTACAGCATTATGCCAATGCTTAGGCAGTATGAATGACCGTTTTTTTTTCAGTGGTAGACTGAAACTTTCTTTGAAATGACTGAAAAAAATTAAGCCAATTCGGTCAGAATGTCTGAAATATAGTCTAATGAACACTGAAATATAGGCTCAAGAACACTGTAAGTTTAAATACAACTGTGAGACAAATGACCGAAATGTCTCAACGAAAAAAAAAACCAGATACATGGTGCTGACTGTAGCATAAACCAAGTTTATGACAAGAATATAAATGTTAAGGCCAGTGAACACATGTCCACTTTCGCAAAGTTTATCTTGGGTGGTATGAAGTGAGTAGATTGAGTCATGAAAAGTTTCAAGGCCGGTGCGAAAATACTTATGGTGAGAGAAGGCTTGGTGACTAGCCCTTTTTGATAAAAGATGTTATGTGGGCAAATGCTTCTATGCAGTGAGAGGTACCTCAGTCAAAATTGTTACTAACAACTTTTTTCTGCCGTGTGCGCCATCAGTGGTGGAATTTAATGACGAAGTACTCTCTGCACGAGAACTGTTACACGCAGGTTTAGAGTGGATACTCTAAAAAAAGCGTACCTGATACATGCTTGACGATAATCTCGATATTGCAATATCAGGGATACCATCTCAGGATCCCCAGTGCTGATTGCTTCATGCAACACAGACCAGCCAGCGCTGTTCTCTGCAAGCACATTCGCACCATGGTGCAGCAGTAACCTACAAAAATAACTGATGTTGGTGATTTGTGGTTAAAATTGACTTGCAGTGAAGAAATAAATCACTGCAGTTTAACTGAGGTTGCGACATCAAGTAAGCAGTGTGTTTCTTAATCAGAATTGCATGTAATTGATGTCTAGTCTCAGGTTATAAGAGCTGACAAATATATTTAACAGTTTAGTTTTCTAAGGGAAAAGAAATGATGAACACATTATTTGTTTGAAACTCATGAAGATGATTAGCATACAACCACGAATTTGCAAAACAGCATGGTCATCAGGACACTTACTAAATAAATTGTATTCCATTCTATTAAGTATTAAAATGTTTGACGCCTGATGCTTGTGTTCCTGCACAAAACCATAATTGATCATACAACCAACATAAACCAGTTCTATACAACACATGCAAAAAACTTTGCTGATAAACTTCAAGCATTGTGACACAACAGCTTTCTGTTCAAGTATGTACTTTCCACGATGGGTGTAAGCAAGAAATCGATCAACAAATTTTTAATAGGAAATCGATTTCACGTAAAATTACGCATCCTCAGTCATGAAAATTGCAAGCAAAGCTTATGGGTGAAAAGTTGAAAGACTGAAGTAACAGCAGAGAAAAAGACAAACTCAAGACTACAATCAAAACACAAGCTCAGAAATCATAACAGCTTAACAAACTGAATGACGTCAAGAATACTAGTGGCGGCAAAAAGAACTGTGACTAATAAAATACGTGTTTACTCAAAAATTAAAAAGACGTTTACTCAAATAAATAAATGACTGAAACATCTAACTAGTTGACACTAATGGCTGAAAATTTCTCCAACTAAAAACTAACTCGTGGTGAAATGACTAACAACGGTAGAGAAAAATAGTAAGCCGTGTGTGGGCATCAAGTCTCTGGGGTACGCATTTATAGCCTGCCACGAGTTCGCTTTAAACGATGCGCAGGGAGCGTTTTCTGTGAAACAACTTGGCAAAAACAGAGAAAATGCACTTATAATAATTAACATTACATACCTGGCACATTCCAAATGCCCAAGGGACACTGCTAAATGGAGCACAGTACGTCCTCGTGGATCATGCAACTCAGTGTTAGCATCTTCTTTGGCAAGGGCTGCTCGTAAGCTATCGTAGTCATTGTGCCAAACAGGCCAATGCAGAGGGTAACAAACTGACAATTCTTCAGACAACGACATTACACACTGACAACAAATTAAACATGTTGCACCATGTTATCAAATTATTATTATTGTGCAACTTACCAGTGTTTTTAAACTCCTAGATTAAATCAGGAAAATGTTTTGTAGTCATTTTGGATGTGACATGTTTCACACTACCATCTACACAAAATGTCCTGTACAACATGAAATCTCACCACATACTGGGGATTGATTGGGAATTGGATTAAAACAGTTTTCAACTGAGGTTAAAAACTCGACTGAACTAAAGTAAAAGTGTCAGAGCTTGACTTCTAGGTAAATATTGAAAGAGTCTAAAAAACACAACTTTCATTAAATTGAAAACAAAAAGCTACACAAATTACTTTTGCAAGATCCAAATGCATTAACTCAGACATTCAGTCTTTCCAAAAGGAGCACATTTCTTTGTTTTACAATGTATGAAAGATAGTTTTCACAACTGCATGTCGGTCTTGTCTTCCAAAAGCAAAATCTGATGAAAGTATGGGCTATTTGGGCTTTTCATTTTCTCAACTTAGCAAGCACCTCAATTTTTCTGAGGTAACCTGGAGATTTTAAGATGTTCAGCAGTGTCCAAGTGTTGCACAGCAAACCGAATTAGGCTTGTTTCTTGTCACTGCTTGAGGTCAATATTCTGATGCATGAAATTTTGTGTGCTTGAAGCATGTTGATCCAAAGTTTCACAAACCTTTTTGAAACTCAGCCCTTAGATGAACAAAGATACAAATAATACCACCATATGTCATATGTTGGCTTTTCTATGATAAAATGGGCTCAAATGATGGTGAATAAGTAGATTTTTGGGAAGCACAAACTTAACACTTTGAGAGCCGGTCTACGAATATATCGTACCTAGATTTTGGCCCAAAACCAGCAGTTTTCGGTTGCCTTACCAACGCCATAGCTCCTCCACCAATTGCACTAGAGGGCTGTTCAAGGGCTCAAATGGATCGNCCAGTCTTCTAATCTGCACTCGAAAAAAATTGCAGATTTTTTGTGAGTGACGTCATAAGTGAAGTAGTTTTTGGGTCATTTTGGATCATGTTACCTGGCCTAGGGCCCAATCGCTAGGCCAAAGTGTTTTGCTGAAGTTTTCATTGGAAACTAGACTCGAGTCCAAGTCTTTTGAACGTTTGATCGACTTTCTAGCGTTTCTGGTTCAAAAGTTATTATCTAAAATAAACAATCTAATTAATTATCTAATTAACTAATTAGTCAAATATTTTTACTGCTTTAGATCATAACTTTTGAACCCGAAACCTGAACAGGTCATCCAAAGTATCAAAAGACTCGGATTGTAGCCTAGTTTCCAATAAAAACTTTAGTGAAATGCTACCATCTAACGGTTTGGGCTCAGGGCCAGGTGAAGTGGGTCAATTAAGTTCAAAGGTGAAGTGGCCAAAAAGTCCTCTACTTATGACATCCCTCACAAAAAATCCGCACCCCCAAGCAAAAAATATTGTTTCGAGTTGAGCCTAGAAGACTTGCCGCATGTTTTGAGCCTTTGAACAGCTCTCTACCGCTTTCGGCGCCCGAGTTATGCACGTGCAAAGCCACGTGCGATCCGGTTGTTTTGGCGCAGAAATCATCAAAAGCGGCTGGACGCCAAAGTGTTACAGTCAGGTGTCATTTATTACATCTATACTTTGACAAGACCCTGTTACTATTTGTGGATCCCTACATAGCAAGAGTGCTTCTTAACTGCCTTATCATTACCTTTTCACTGGCGAGCAAAACAACTGAAAACTATTTCAGCGATTTAGAACAAATTTACTGGCTTTCTGAACACATTGCCCATTGTTTCATAAGGTTAGTGCAATCATTCTGATTGCTTTTTGCCATTACTTCTAGTTTTATAGACATTTTCAGCAAACTTTTGCTGTGAGTCATTACCCTCTTGGCTTTGCAGGCTGTGATTTTCCCGTCACTGCTTCCTGTACTACATTATACGCAAACCATGCAGTTAGGTGCTAAACCTACAACCTAAATCAGTGTGGTCCAANTACCTTTGACCTGCNGGCCAGTTTACAAAAATGTGACAACTCGTGGGAATCTTCTCATAAAATGATGTATAAAAAACAGATTGACAAGATTTAAAATAGAAAAAGGAAAATAGGTGAGTGAAGTCAGGGTATCATTATAATTACTACACAATAGCAATAAACATCTATTACAAATATCAGTGCAATGCCTGTGGTCGAGGCTTCTCTGACACTATCATTCCTATATCAATACCAATATGTTAGTTGTAGCAAGTAAGAGAACACTGAACAGCGCTTCGTCTGCCATTCAATCTTTGTTTTTGGATTTGACTTGCTTTATAGTAAAAAATGTGGTATACTCTCACACATATATTTGCTTCTAAACACTGAGTGCATTTTTGTTGCGAAATCTTTCGGTTTGGGAAACCTATCTATGCTGACTAATTTCTAGAAGCTCTCTACGGTCTAGCCCAGGGGTCTACAAACTTTTTTGTCAGAGAGCTGGTGTTACACAACAGTTCGAGGGTCAGACATTTTACGTAATAATATTGTTTGGAGATATGTTACATTCTACTAAATCAAGGGTTGGGAACCTTTTTGGTTAAAGGAGCCATGAAACCTACATATTTTTAATTGTATTTCCGTGAGAACCATATAATATTTTTTAACACTTTATGCAGCTAACTTACTTAACTAACGTGTGCATTTTCAAGCAAAATCAACAATTTTAAACAATGGTAAATGTTTGTATTTTCTTTGTAATAACATGCTTCTTACTTTCAATGTGACTTCTGATGCTGCATGGTGTTGCTGATGGCTTTGCAGGAAAATTATAGAATAAGCTTCATTCGTAACAATAGTGTTAAGAAAATATCATGCCAGCCAGATGCCGTCATCAAAAGAGCCACATTGAGCTGTAGGTTCCCGACCCCTGTACTAAATCAATAAAGTTTTGGGAAATATATAATTTTTTCATTATTGACAAAATGTCTTCGTGAGTCAGATGAAATGTCTTCGCACGGTCTAGGACAGTTTGGCGCTGCCAATTCGGCGACGAACCGTTTCAGTAATCGGACGTTTCGGCGATGGTGGTCGCAACTGTATTATGCGAAAAAAGGTGTGTTTTGAAATACTTTGAAGGTTAGACTACAAAGGATGTTTGCTTCACAAGTGTTTTTGTTGTCATCCTGATGGCCAGTGTAGTTTCCTGACTGTCAGGATTTTGGAAGAACTTAGTGTGACCACCTGTGTAAAGAAATATGGCTTGTGACGTTTATTTTTGCTGGCATGAGGCGTTAGTGAGTTTACACAAAAGTTAGGCCTTGACAGCATCTATTGCTTGATCTTTCACATAGGTATCATTTTGATTGCATTTCACAGCTAATCTGTATCGTACTTTCTTGCCATGGATTGCCTATCGGCGTACAAATATGAAGTAATGGCACTTCCAAATCCATGGTATGCATCATGAATCACAATAAATACAGCATAATTGGAAAGATCAGGTCATTAGACTGACTTTTGCGTTTACACACTTCCCAGATGATGGCAGTGTGAACTTCTGCACTTTGGTGACATTCCAAAGGAAAACACATCTCATATTTCATCCCTGAACCGCCGGCACCGAACTGCCCCATTCTGTCTTTGCAGGCCAGATTTGGCCCACGGGCCATAGTTTGGAAACCCTGGTCTAGTCTAACATTGGTAATATTGTACATTATTTATATTAAAAGATGTTATGCGTGTTCTAATTAAAATTACCTACTGTAACATCCACACAAACAGTGAATAGTGAGAAAGCTCGTGGGCCATAAAATTCTGTCCATGGACCTGTAGTTGGACCACGCTGACCTAAATGTTAATCGGGCATTAATAACCCACTTTGACTCAGGGGCTTTCACAGCCTTTTACAATGCAAATTCTACAGAATTCAGAAAGATGGAGATTCAGTAATGCACTAGATCATGTTCAGTATGACTTCTCATGAACACCTCAGATATACTCTTGCAGGTCTAATGAAAAATAGTTCTTCTGTTTGAAGCAGGTTAGCCTCCATGTACACATTGTTGCATCTGCTTTAGCAACTATGAAGAAACAAGCAAAATTGTAATGCTACCACATCAGGTTTTCTGTTGAAGGTTAAAAGTTTGAGATTCATATACAAAAAAATTTAATCCCTTATTGAATTGATCAATTTTTGTTTTTTTCCTAATTAATTTATTGATTCTTGATTTTTTGGTCATAACTTGCCAACTGCTAACACTAGATCATGAATTAAGGGCTTTAAAGATGCACATTTTTGCCTAGTTTATTTTAAAAGAAAAAACAAGTAAAACAGCATTTGAACTTTTTTTGCACGCCCTGATGATGTCATCCAAAAATCCTTCGACCTTCCCCAGTCGTGGCGTCACACCACAAAAAGTTCAAAGCCAAAACTTCCAAATTCTTTTTATCTAAATTAGAAGAGTTTCCACATTTTTAACACGTTTGGAGCCAGTCTATTTCCCTTCAGTCCTGCATGAGCCACTTTTCTTGCGTCACTTTGCCCCACCATAACTCACCAGCCAATTGAGCTAGAGAACTGTTCAAACCATCTAAAGATGCAGAAGTCTTTCAGTTTAGATTTTAAAGAAATTGAAAAGTTTGGATTTTTTGTGGGTGACGTCATAATGGGGGTAGGTTTACACATTTTTGGCCTAGGTCTCTGGGCACCAACACTAATCTTTTGTCTCAAGTTTTTAGTGGAAATTAAGGTATAATCCAAGCCTTTATAGCCATTGACTGTCTTTCTATCATTTCTGGTTCAAAAGTTATGGCAAAAAAAACAAAATGTGGATAAATAAAACCCAAAAGGATTTTTTACCCAAATTTTGGTTTTAGGCTATAACTTTTGAACCAGAAGTGCTAGAATACCAATCAAGGGCTCTATTGGTTGACGAGTTGTGGCCAAATATGTCTGAGCCACAATTGTGGCTCACACAAGCATTAAAGGATTAAATCTTTGTGAACTCCCACAAGTGTATCATCTATAAGACACTTGTGTGATGCAGTACATATTTTAAGTTTTGTAGTACAAGAGCAATGGCATGATGTAGATTGTAAATTGATAATGCATGCAGTAGTAACAAATTACTGCACAACACACACATGGTAAAACCAATGTTTTGTGAATATAGTGCTTTGCATTATCAAAACAAGCAAATGGTTTGCATTAGAAATTTTGCTGGTTTAACATTAATCAGAGAAGCCTGCAAATAAAGGGATTGTGGTTTCTTATTGCTTCATGCAACACTGGCAAGTGATTATCTACCACTTGTAAACACTAGCAAGGTTAGTGGGTTTGAGCCCTTGATTGGCTTTCTATTGCTTCTGGTTCAAAAGTTATGGTCTAAAACAGCTATGCCCAACCCGCGGCCCAGCCGAAGGTTTTGTGCGGCTCAGTTTAGGTTTTCGGTATAATAAAAGTATTGTACATACTGACAACATGTACTTATTTTGATAATCTTGAATTTGACATTTTTCAGGCAGGTGATCCTCAGGGCAACTTTATCACATCGGTTAGCATTGCAGTTAGGATTCAAACTCTTTCAGTACATTAGCTCAAGCTAAGTTTAGTTTGCCAAGATCAAAGTAAGCCATTAAATTTGCGACCCTCATTAATATCTCATTCATTGTGCAGCCTTGGTTAATATAGTGACATAATGTTTGGCTCAGTAAGCCACAGTGATGTGCCCGAGTCAATTTTGTCAAGTTAGAGTCACAAGCCCTTCGAGTCACAGTCATCTAAAATTTTTTCAAGTCGAGTCAATGTCTTGGTTGAGTCGAGTCACAAAAAAAGTCACTTCAAGTCATTGGTTTGCAAGCTCGAGTCATATGTCCAGTCACATGAAATTTCACATTTTTTTCTATTACATTTTTTATGCTACGAAATGGCGCTCAATAAGTTAGAAAACGGTGCCCAACATGCTATTGAATGGCGCCCGATAGGTTAGAATCTGGTGCCCAATGTTGTTTCAACAAATTTGATTGCAGATTTTTATATCTAAGTTTTCTCAGTTTGCATTTTACTTGTCCCTTTCACTCTTAGTCATTTCAAAAACTAGCCCAACTTTGCTGCAAGTGTTGCAACCACTCGGTTAGTATTGTGTTGAATGTGCAATTCGTCACAAACGGGATGTACGTGAAGAACAACACCCATATAAATGTGTCACAAACAAGCAGAAATAGAATGAGCATGACGTGGGATCTCTATTGTTGCTTGTTGCAACAGTGTGAAGCTTTGCATACTTGCCGCCTGGGCATTCCAATCACAACAAAATGGTGCTTGACCAGGATGTGAAGGTGGTGCCAGGTGCAACCTTCACAGAAACAATGTGTGATAGGTGCAGTTCACAGCAAAAAGGAGGGGATGTTGTTGCTACCTCTCAGTTGATGTTGCGTTGACAGTGCGATTCACCACAAATGGGATGTGTGCAAAGAGCAACACACATATATATGCGACGTGAACAAGCAGTAACAGAGCGATCTCGTCGGGTGATCTCTATTATCGCTTGCTGCCACAGTGTGAAGCTTTGTGCACAGCCGTCCGAGCTTTTTGATCAAAACACAAGAAATATACTTCCTTGTCTTTCTCATGCCTAATACATGAAAATGGCCAGAGATGAACATGTACTTCGATTTATATCTTGCAACATTTCAATATATTGATGGATTAGGATGTTATCATTTTTGCTTGAACGGATTTGGATTGGAATTGATTATTTTCTTTTGGACTTTATCGCAACTTTTGGTTCAGTTTTGGAACTACAGGTTATTGTAGGACCGCAGGTTAACAGTGGATTGCAGTCACCTATACGTTGGGAGCCATTTGTTGCAGGCACAATGCTGTGTCGCCCTGAGCCAACCAAAGAAACAGTCGAACCGATGATCCTCAGCGTAATAGCAATTGCGAGTACACATTTCACCAGGTTCACTCTTCTAATGCTGCTACGAATTCAATGTTATATGTGGCGCAATCACGTCGCCACCTAGGCTTAGTCTAATAACAGTGGCAGAAATTTAGATTTCAACAAGATTCGGTTTCCGTATTTGCATTATATTTTGCAATATAGTTTTTGGATTAGATTTGAATCTGAAAAAGTTGAATCACTTCACTGGTATCTGGAAAAGACTCAAGTCACAGTATGAGACCCACTGCCAGGATCACAATATTAAAGTAGGCTACTGCATTAAACCACGATAAAATGTCAATATATTGTGCCCTGCTGACCCCTCAGCGAAAGAAAAGTCTCAGGTCTACCTCTGTGCAAGTTGGGGCGCTTGATCCTTACGTGGCCCACCACAAGGTTTTCAGGTTTTCAGTGACCTGTGGAATCATTCAGGAAAATCTTCAAATCTGAAATATCCTCCAACTTATCACAGTAAATGTAAGTGTCGAGCTAACTTAACCGAGACTTGCTTCAATGTGCATGAGAAGGTACAGCCCTCCGCTATACGCAGCCTTCTGAAAGTGACCCCAAGCCAAATTAATTGCCCAACCCTGAATTAGGGGATTAATTTTATTGTTTCTAGGTCATAACGTTTGAACCACAAAAGCTAGAAAGCCAATCAAGGGCTCTAAAGACTCAGATTACAGCCTGGTTTCCAACAAAAACTTGAGTCAAAAAATTCCTTCTAGCAGGTGTTGTTCAGGGCCAGGTAACCTCAGCCAAAATGAGCTAAAACCTACTCCACTTATGACGCCATCCACAAAAAAAACAAAGTCAAAAACTTTCCAATTTTTTTTCAATGCAAGCTAGAAGACTTGCCGCAATCTTTTGAGTGTTTGAACAGCTCTCTCGTACAATCAGCAGGCGAGCTATGGTGCTGCAAAGTGACAGTAAAAAGTGGCTCCTGTGGGTCTTAACCCTTTCAGTCCGGCGTGCGCCACTTTTCTTGTAGAACTTTGCAATTCTATAACTCGCCAGGTGATTGAGCTAGAGAGCTATTCAAACCCTCTACAGATTCAGCAAGTCTTGTAGTCGAAATCGAAAAAAACACTTTTCAGTTTTGGAGGGGGTTTTCTGAAGGTGACGTCACAAAGAGGACATGTTTTAGAAAAGTAGGCCAGAATTGGCCGGCCCTGGGCCCCAACCCATTGACCCATTTTTTTGGCTCAAAGTTTTGTTGAAAACTAGGTGAAAATCCACGTCTATAGAGCCCTTGATTAACTTGCTAGCACATCTGTGGCCAAAAATTCAGTTTTTGGCCTAATTTCTAAAACTTTGGCCAGTCATAACTTGGCAGGAGATAGAGCTAGAGAGCTGTTCAAACCCTGTAATGACTAGTGACTTCGTGTAGTTTAGAACAAAAAAAACATTTTAAAAATTTGGATGGAGGGTTTTGGGCCAATGGGGTCATTATGGGAATCTGTCTTTTGGTTAATTATATGACGTCATCATCCGATCCCATGCACATGTTGTGGCTCGCAGTATTTTTGGATTCTAGGCTAAAACACACGTTTCTAAAGCCCTTGATCAAGTTTCTAGCGTTTCTAGTTCAAAAGTTATGCCAAAAATATTCCAAATATGTCAGGAATTCCCAAGGGCCTTCAGAGGATTTCCCGTATTAATATTCTACCATTTTTCCATGACTCATCAACCAGAAATGCTAAAAAATCCATCAAACCCTCTAAAACCTCGTACTATAGCCTAGAATGCATTTAAATCTCGTGCGGTTTCGCGCTGCTGATTCTGCTCGATTCACGCACTCCCACGGGCCGCTGACGTCACAGATTGTTTAGAGAAACCTGTCAAAACAACCTGTGGTTTCATAAACATAGCCAGAAAGGCCGAAATCGTAGGGCGAAAAGCTTTTTATTCAGCCTGAACTACACGTCTTTCCCCATTCTGACTGGATTTGAACAACTTTCTAGCTCAATCTGCTGGNGAGTGATGGCCATTTAGAAAAGAGATGTTTTCCAGCCCAGACTGGGGTTTGTGGGTACTGAAATTTTTACCAATTTTTGGTGTTTTGTCCATAATTTCGACTACAGATATGCTAGAAAGTCATTCAAGGGCTTTGAAGACGCGGATTTGGCCTAGTTTCTGAAAAATTCTTGAGCCATCATAATGGCCCAATAGGTTGGGGCCCAGGGCCAGGTAAATGTAGCCAAAAACACT
>JGI24021J15306_10009033_pt1 | contig 12308 bp, 9 predicted proteins | sample Ectturendosymbi1_FD_15306 | JGI IMG/M metagenome (IMG submission 15306)
TGTTACGGTTAGCAGAAATTTGGTCTATTTCACGTAAAGCCGAAATCGTCACTAAGAGTCTAGATTAAATCGATCTGCATTTTATCGTGCTAAGCGCGGCAAAAACAGAAAAAAAACTTTCTTTGTTACGATTGTTCGAGACTGCAAAACAGACGAAAGTCTGTCCTAGCATCCTATTCGCAGACGCAAAAAGGTGACATAGGAGAAATAAACAGTTACTCAACTCGACGAGCGTCCTCTAACGACCCACGCAAGGGAATTGCAAAAACGGTGCTACTGCAGAAGTGTCAGTGCAATTCATCAAAGCAGTCCATTAATATTAGACTTTAAGGCCGCGTTCAAAGAGTGAATCACACTCTTTGGACGTAGAGTGTTGCGCGTATTAAAATATTGATCACCGAATGCCCAGCTTGAAGCGGTTTAACAAAGCTTAAGACGTTTGGTCGCTGCGCACCGTAACATGCTTCTTACTGATAATGTGACTTCTGGTGCTGCATGGTGTTGCTGATAGGTTTGTAGGAAGAAAAAGTTTCATTCGTAGCAATCGTTATAAAAATATCAAGCGAGCCAGATGGCGTCATGAAAAGAGCCACATCTGGTTTGCGAGCCATAGCTTCCCGATCCCTGCTCTATTGTCTGGCATAAGATCTTTACTCCCACACGCAAAGTAATAGACGGAAGCATACATGAGAACGCGAACACAGATACTTGGTGGTAATAGAAGAGCACACGTTCAACGGCGCTGACACAATTATTTCGATGAAACATAAGATATGTATAGAACGCTGGTCATGATCACGATCACAATCACGGATGGCACCAAACCGATTGTTGTCTATTTATTATCGTTGCATAGCGCTGCGTTAAGTTCCAAGTAAACTGATTGACATAATGCATGGGGAGTGAGAGGCTGCGAAGGATCGTGATTCGTTCTGGCTGCAGACCTCCAGAGGAGGAACTAACTGTGTATTGATTGTATAAAAGGAACATTTATTTAATACAGTAGAAGTAAGTACATGTCTGTTGCTATGCGTACAAGGTTTAGTATGCGCAATATTTTTGTATGACTAAATTGAAGCAAAATGCGATTCAAAGAAGTTCAACCCTCCAGAAAGTGTTTAACTTCGCCATGCAAAACTTTCGCAGTTTTCACATATACTGGAAATGCTTGTGAAAGCAAGAGCAGCGTGGCGACAGTTATGAACTAGTGAAGCGCCGCAGTGATGTCACAAATTTTAAACAGGCCCAGAACAAGGAGTCCAACCATGTGTTTGGGAAATACATTATTAGTCGATGTGATCATCCGTCCAAATGAAATTTTGAATCAGTTTGCTGCAGGGTTTCGGAGTCGGAGGTAAAATAACCGACTCCTTTTCCCGGACTCCGACTCCTTAACATGCAGGGAATTAAATTTGGCTATTAAATCAATGGAGAAAGAAATCTTTGTTTAAACAAAAGTTTCAACAGAAATTGTACCATTTCAACAGGAATTCCCAATTTAGGAGTGTGATCTAAAAAATGATCCAACTGGACATCCGGAATCGGAGTCGGAAAAAACAATCCAAATCCGACTCCCAGTGTTGCTAAAAATCCGACTCCGACTCCGAATCCACCCAAAAGCCTCCGACTCTTTACGACTCCGGCTCCGACCCTGCAACCCTGCTAAGTAGATAAACGATTCAAATCGCCAGTGGGATTAAGGACAACTCACTACTTTATACGACCATTTTTAGTGAACGAAGCGAAAACCAAATTGCGCAAGATAAAGCAGCAATGTCCCATGAAACTATTTTCGTAGCAACAGCCTTAAATACATTGATCAATGCACGCCAAGAGAAAATGTCAACAACTCTTGTAGTAGCAGAGTAGCGCAATGTGTTTACATACTGCTTAAAAAAGCAGTAATTGCGTGAATCGAGTCACGACCTTTCAATGATTCGACTCCAGTAACGTTGAGGAGCTATATTGTGATGACTCGACTCACGTGACCCTTTCAGCGAATGACTTGACTCGACTCGAGTCAAAATGAATGGCTGGAGATTCGAATCAGAAACTTTCAGCAAATTATTTGAAATTTTAATTGAGAAACAGAATTACTTAGAACACAAAAATGAACTTTTGTGTTTTAGTAACGCATGATTATAAATAGGATATACTTTCTGTTGTGACTGTGTGTCCTAGTGGTATTATGATGATTTTCCAGGATCAGGGGTTTCACGTGGCACTGATGAAGAGCTGAGACTTTGCTTTACGCTGAGCGGCCAACAACGAACAACACATTGTACACATTGTACACATTACGCGATTTAATGTAATATTTGCATATTACGATCGTGGCAGTCGGCCTCTTTTTCTTTGTTTTTTTTGTTGGGGTAATTGAAGAAACAGGATGTAAAGTTGTTGCAACAGGGCTAAAGCTAGATTCATGGAATTGACTGAGAGTGAAAGGGAGAAGTGAGTGGAAAGCAAAACATGTTTTCAACAAATGCTTCTCCTGAGTAGCCTGTTAACAATACTGCTGAATCAACATTGAACACAACTTTTTAGCTTAAAAGAAAAGTGGGAAACGTTTTTTGTTTTATTTGGCTCGATATTGACTCGAGGTGGCCTACAGTTCTTGTCACTCTACTCCACCAAGTAATGACTGGACTTTGACTCCATTCAAAAATTTCAGGTGAGTCCCGACTCGAAGAGCATGTGACTCGAATCGACTCGTGACTCGATAATTATGACTTGGCCACATTACTTCTGAAAATGTCAAACACCATAGCGGTTTATTTTTTACTTCGAACGGAATTCGTGACCAGGTTTCTATTGCGCTGTACCTCAAGATTTTTGGAACTAACTTCGACTTTGTGTTTGGCAATGCGAATTGCAGATTTTTTTGTCTCAGTGTCTGCAGATGAACATTTGTAATGTGTTTCAAATAATTATTAGAAGTAGCCGGTAGCTGAGGTTTTTATTGTATTTGCACGTGGCTTTTGGACTGTCATTTCCGGACGATTGCAGCATACGTTTCTTCCATTCATCATTTAGTATTTTTTATCTCACACGCATTTCCTCGATGGCGTGATGAAGCAGCACCTCATTTCAGAGCACTCGAAATGCCTCTAGGCTTGCAGCAACCATCGCGCAACCTGGTGGTTGATCGATGTGTGAGCATATTTCCCGCAGGTGTCGCCAGCAGGATTCGCTTCTACAACCTTTCCTGGGACCACGGCAGCTGAAATCTGTTTATTCAAAGAAGTGGACTGAATTGAAAGCTTTGATATTTTCGCATCTGCGCACTTTGCCGCAGAGTATCAAGCCGTTAGCTCTTCGCAGGTTTCTTATATGCAGTTTTCACTTGACATCGCTTTATTTTAGTCATTATCCAAAATCCATAATCACAGGTGAAGATGGGAACAAATACCGATATAAAAACTGACAGTTTTGCGATGTTTGAAACCTCTCGTTGTGTCACCACAAAGCGACAAGGCTAATGGAAAATAATGTGTTTGCTTTACCAATCAGTCTATCAATCCCCTTGTTTTGCATGTTGTTTTTCTCGTGAATATAACATCAAGGTACTTTAACTTCCCGTCGTGCTGCAGTGTATTACCGCTAACTGGCCACGCGCCTTGGCTTGACCTCTGGGGACATACTACTTCGGTTTATTTCGTGCAAATTTTCCTTCCGGCTAGGTCGCACGCAGCTTAGCGCAAACACATTTGGACAAGGGAAGCGAAGCTTGAGCACTCGACTGAAAGAATACCAAAGGATCACTTTGCCAAAAATATTCTTAAACATTCAGAAAAAACAACTTTAACAAAACATGCAGCCCAAAGTGCCATGCTTTCGATTGGGATTGCGCCCACGTTTTGCATCACGTCAATAGCTGCCAATAAGGGTATTTGTTTGGCATACTTGTACATCAATTTAAAAACTGGCAATATGAATGATAAAAACGCAAAACTCCCAGCTATTCATTTTTATATCTTAAAACATGAGCGAAATTTATGCTTTACTTAACTTCCATGAGTTTGTCATCTTATTGCCCGCTTTAATGCTTGTTGATTTCCTCGCTCACCACTCAGTTTATCCGGGTTATTGATTACTATTCACCGCATGCTTTCACGCTGTTTACTGCTTTGTTGACATATAACGTTTTCTGCATTTTCTGTGCAGGTTTTACGCTGTTTTATTGCGTTGTTTTACACTGCCACTTCCCGGCGTTTTCATTTAACACTTCTTATCTTCCACGTTCACTGTTGCATACTGTCACTAATTTCGTATGCCAAGATGGTGGGCTTGTTCGTTACTGTGTTTGCACGTCATACTGCTCATTGTTTCTTGTAATCAGTAAATTGCAGGTTTTATGGTTAAACACATTGCCCTGTGGAAGCCTGCTTGAATAGGTGAGCGAAACGTTGGCTAAACAATAAAAATAATCGGCAACGAAGAACGAAATTACCTGTTTGCAAAATACTGTTGCTCGCTTAAAGTCAAAAGATTTCCCCCTCCCCATATTTTGGCTGGCTAGGCCACTATGGATAGCAATGATCTACAGTATAGTAACGTTGGGCAAATTGTAACCATGAAAAAAATCATAGTTAAAAAGAAACGATGCAAGATAACACAACAGTGTAGTGTTGTGACAACGCTTCAAGCATTTTACTATATAGTGACGCCATGCAGATCTGTATAAGCAGCAGTGGAAGCCTCCGTATCAACACCGCTAAAACCAAGAGCAATACTCCATTTACAAAAGTTTTTTAATTCACAGGTATTTCGAATAACGTTGACAACGAATCGTGTCAACTTAACAAAAAATATCATTTATGAGTTATATCGCAAACATCCACAGGGTTTACATCAACTTCCTTATCTCAATGCTACCCTGCGAGAGGTACAGAGGCTTTTTCCATTTTCCGGTTTGCTCAGCAGAGTTTTTGAGAAAGATGTCATCTTGTCCAACTACGTTGTTCCGGCAGGTACGTAACACAAATAACGACGTCAAATGAAATGTATTTTGACATTTCAAAAGGAAGCGCAAGCCCACTCGAAACCGAGAAACTGTGCTCGATAGAAATCTTTATTTGAAATTAAATAATAACAAATGCGTTTCAGTCGAAAACCGATGACTGATAACAGATTACAAACCCATAACATGAAGGGACTTTTGTTTGTCAATGAAGATTGATCAAAACACATTCAGGATAGTTATGTTTGCCTGAACAACGATAAAACTATGAAATTTCGATTATTAAGCAAAGCACAGGAGATTTTTGTGCGCAGGTTTCTGCACGTTCACGCCCTTGAATAAGTTTGACTTTTGTATCACTCTCAACCTGGTTCATAGCCAGATGTAGGGCCGCTGCCAACTAATATTTTCCGGGTAGCAAAATTATTGTGGCTTGTTATTCATCATTTTTGAAGGTCAAAATGGTTGCAACTTGTTGCGTGTATCAACTAAACCTGATTTGGAAAATTTCGGGAGTGGGCATTTTCCCGGTTGTTGACCCCTGTTTACGGACTTGGCCAGATGTAAGGAAATAAGGAATCATCGTGGACTGGGTATGTTGAAGCTAGTAACTGTTTCAGCTGTTCAAGTAGGTGGAAGCAAACAATTCGCTGTGGAAAATAATTGCAAACGCGTGACCGCTTGGTGGAACCAGTGGGTGAAAGATTCTCTTCGAGCAAATCACGTGACCCGCAAGGCCTGGCTTCAGAACAATGCGAACATCCCTTCCATTAGCGGTCGGCTGAGGCGCGAAAATTTGCAGCTTTTGCGGTAAATAAATTCAGAATGCCATCTTTGAATAATTTTCACTTAAAAAGGACCGAAAATATGGGTAGCAAACCAAATGTTCTAGCAAAAAAACGCCATCGCATTTTGAATGGTATAAAGTCTTATATTGGCATTCTAGAAGTCTAAATCAACAGAAACTTGTCTTATTCTGCAATGAGAGGGATATCGTCAGTAGATGAAGAAAGTATTTGAAACTCTTTCCAATCAATAACTCTCGTCCTATCGGACATACACAGGGGTAGAACATACCATCACTTCGACCGAAGCCTTCGTTGTTTTTGAAACACTGACAAGTGGGAAGGCGGAAAGTTGGGGTGAAATGCTCATAGCTTTGAACAGTGAAGTTCTTTTTCTGACCCGTCTGTGTGATAAGGCACAGAATTTTGGAAGTGAAGCGCAAAATTGTGAGTCTTGGATGTTCATCCCCATACACAAGAAGGGAGGCAAAGTAAAATGCACTAACTACAGGGCATCTCCCTCCTTAACCTCCTGGCAAAGTGTGTGCCAAATGAATCGAAAGACGTTGTAGCAAAAGATATTCACTACAGCTGGAGGATTCCCACAGCGGTTTTCGTCCTGGCCTTAGTACAACAGACCAAATATTTGCATTCTACTAAACTGCGTTGGTCCGGCCACGTCGCCAAAATTATCTCAGGAAAGTTGGCGAGGCAAGCCCGGGTTTTCAAACCCACCAGAAGCTGGTCCAGACGTCAACCAATGGCCATGCATCGTGATTACGTCTCCGATCCGGTTAGGTCCCTTGTCAAAGGGGAGTGGACAGAGTTATCTGAGATTTCTGAAAACCGTGATGTACTACAAGACGTCTTGCGACTGCTGACCATCAAGCCTCCCTGGTGGAAAAATGGGGGTGAAAACAAATAAACGAAAATAAAAAAATTTTGGTACATTTTATCAAAAACATTCGTTTGTGTTCCAAAGTTATAAAGCAGACAATTTCCACTCATATTATTGAGAGACACTGGCAAACGTCACGGTCAAATAATGACAAGATGCTTCAAAGGGTTTTATTGCTTGATGAATAAATTTCGAAACGCACTAAAATATTTTTGCAATATTTAATAATGCCATATTTTGAAATCCGAGCATTAGCTGTACATGTACAATTTCAAAAAAAAATATTCTAATAACATACAAAAAGAATGGGAGAGTCAGGGTTTCCCGTTGAATCTTCGACGAATCTGCCTACCGTGCCCTGTTTTCATAGATATGCGATGATTCTGACTGCCAGTACATTTCAGCAACAAGTCTCCGCAGGGGCGGCGCAGCTAAATCTGCTTGCAATGGTTTTACTAGGAAATTGATGTAGCATCAATTGCGCATCGTCAGTCCGGTAAAATTTTACGTGTGAAATGATGAAAAGTTAAAGCAAGATTTAGTGAAATCACGCGAACTTTAGTTTAAAACACACACAATATCGGTGTTATCACCAAAGCCATGAAACAAAACTTTAAAATTTGGTTGACCAAAAATTCGCTTTTGCTTCCTAGACAAAAAATTTTGCATACCAGCATGAAACAGGCTTCGTATTTTACGGTCCACTTGCAATGGTCAACTGTTCTTACCAGAACAGGCTACAAGCGCAGAATAACGTTTGTGTGATTGATAGTAGCTGTTGTTTGGAGTTAACCGCCCATAATTGGAGAGTAATTTTTACTTTTCGGAGATAACACTATTATAAAAACTTGTCTTGTGCAGGTTCATATTCCAGATGAGAAGTGTGCACTCGTCGTAAACCTTAAATGTTGTTTGTAATGTGGCGCAATTAAGCAAGAGACCTGCATTCTCTTGCCTTCTGTACATTATGATGCAATAGACATATTTCTTGATAAATGCAGTGGTAACTCAATTTGGCAAAGGAAATACATTTTGCAGAACGTTATTTCAAATCACAAAAGCTTCTTTTTATGTTGTCAAAAGTAACGCAGTTAAAACACTTTCCAAAGGTACAGTGATTTTGAATTCTTCGAACTTGATCAACAATCGTGATCCTCGGTTCTTTGACAACCCTGATGTGTTCGAACCAGAGAGATGGCTTGACCAGCAGCAAAGAAACAAAGCGAAGTTTGCCACAGTTGGTTCGTTTGGATCTGGCGCCACCATGTGTCCAGGACGGAAGTTTGCCTTGCAGGAACTTCATTGCCTTGTTATTGCTTTGCTGCAACGATATCGGCTAGAGTACCATTATAAGCCCATCAAGATGAAATTCAGGGCAGTGAGCATAGCCTCAGAAAAACCTCGTTTTAAATTTGTCCGCTTGTGAGCAAGCAGTTTGAAAATGAACTTAATAAGCAGATCTTTTATCAATCTTTATAAATACGTTTAAAAAGTATTCAATTATTTGTTAGCATAAAATCTAGTGATATCTCAAAAACACTTTTATTATGGAAAAGTCACGTTATTTTGCGTTTCTTTTGTAATTTTCTAGCAAAAAAAATTTTGCATCCCAAAATATTGCCGAAATCAATTTTCCAACAAGAGAAAATCATGTGGTTGCGTAGTTATTTTTTTCCAGGTCCTAATTGCGGTGCTGCAAAATGTTTTCAATACGATTATGTCTTCTAAAATGAAAATAAACTTATCACTGAGTTGGTTTAACACAGACGCTCCTGCCGGAATGCTTGAGCTCAAGGATAAGCGTTCCCTGGTATTTCAGGAAACATTGTACAAGTACAGGTGTGTTCTTGTGAGTCTGGGTCTCCAAATTACGGCCCGCGGGATAAATCCGGTTCGCGAAGACATTTTATCGGGCCAGGGAAGCCCTTTCATCCGGCCCCAAAGACATTTGACAGTAATGAAAATATAATATAAAAGCGAAAAATTTGTTGGTTTGATAGAATGTAACATATCTCGAACAATCACGTTGCGTAAAATGTCCGGCTTTCGAACTGTCATCAAATAGCTTATGTGGCTTCCCTCTGAAAGGAAAGTTTAGAGACCCCTATTGTAAATTATAAAGCTGCCGGAAACCAGATACAACTTCTACAACTTGAATCATTTGACCTAACACTCCTGTGTGTGATATTGTAATATTTTGTACGTGGACCTGGTTGGCAACCTTGACCTTACAAATATGATCAAAGTAGTTTTTGAATGCGTGGATTTCCAAAGTCCTTTCAAGATGTTTACGAAATAAGATAAATTTAATGAAAAAATAAAATAAGATCATTTCTTGCGGGTTATCTTTCAATAGGTGAAAACATTGAAAATAAAAGCCGTCAAACGTATGTACAGACCATTTATATCTTAAGAATCGATAACCTGGCATCTAACAGTCGCAAATAAAAAGATGAATATTTTTTTAATTTGGACATTTTTTTTATCATAAGGCTTACACTGTCAAAATTTTTGTTCATATCTGAACCATTGTCGAATAAGTTTAAAAAACTAGATTTCATCCATTTTTCATTCATGGTTGTGACAACTCTGCTGGAGGTATATGCTTCCACCTACTTTTCATATTAATGTTTAATATATTTACCCCAAAGAAATCTACAGTAAATATTGTGATAAATATTTAAATTTTTAATTTGTATTTATAATTTTTAATATCCTCAATTTCGCTTGCTCATACACGAATCAAAGACCATATAAAAGATAAAATTATAATCAGTAACTTGTAATTAATGTTTATATTTTTTTATATATTCAGGAAAGCAATTGGAAGTTTGCTTGATGTGATACCCAATTAAACTGTTTTATGACCTATCGATTTCGATTTTCATATCAGCTGCGATAACAGCAAATAGACCTAATATGCAAATATATTTCAAATGATTTGAGCACGTTCATTTGGTTATGTATTAGCCACTGCTATATATTTTTATGTGGTGTATAAATTTTCATGTAGCTATCCTGTTCGTATGACCAATGGTTTGACAAAGCCGTCATTTTAATTTTTGAATGATTTTTCATACATCTTTCATTTGTATATAGCTATCCTTTTCGTATAGCTGTATATCACTACCCTGATTTATATTGATGTGCTGTTTCGCGTTTTCAAATCCTGCAGTTGTGTACAGTATATCGTAAAAGAGTGCTTGTTGGTTGTTGTGCTTTAGCATTGGAAAATAATGCTATGCTTCCCTTTGTGCAATAAATATACTTGTACGCATATAATCAGATAATTGTTGTTCACAAACCCAAACTGATCTAATTTTATAGTTAGATCAAGCATTGTCCGAATACCTAAAAGTAGATCTCTAATGTTCACAAAACAAAACTCTTATAAATTTTTATTAAATAAAAATAAATCTACGTGCATGTGTTTTTTCAAAACAATTTCAAATATTTCGTTTTCTACCTTTTTCAACACAAAATCCTAATAATTGCAAGTTTAAATCAGCGATTCTCAACCGCAAAAGCTGCATGTCGCTCCCAAGCACCCTTTATGCGGCTCTCAGTATAGTCTTTCAATAACACCATTGATATTTGTGTAACAGATTTTGTAATATTGTCGTGCGGCTTTCTAACATACAGGTAAAGCTGTATTTGGCTCCGTTTAGTGAAAAGTTTGAGAACCACTGATGTACATTATTATCTACCTTAACATCCAAATGTGGGTAATCCCAATTTGCTATTCCGAATATGTGAATTATTGTTTCGCAAAACAAGGATTAACAGATCAAATCAGACTTGAACCCTGAACTAACTATCGGATGTCTGGTTTTGGTAACGTGCGACGTTGGTAGAAAACTGCAGATGATAAAATGTGAATATCAGTAGCGCAAAACGTTCAAAAACTGATTTACTAGCCCGTGACAAAAACAATTGCAAACCCTAAATGTTGTATTGACCCAATATGACAATAGTGGACAAACTGCGGCACGCCGAGATGTTTTGTGTGACTGTTCTAGCTGAATATCGATATCTCAAACTTATAGCAAGTGATCCGTCACATATTTAATCTTTTTTAATTAATCAATGGGGTTGACATGAGTTCGTAAGGTTAGTTGCCAGGGCGTCTACGTGAATTGATAACAAAAGCAGTGTAACTAAAGCTCAAGTTAGGCTACTTAAGTTTGGAGAACACAGTTCTGTCAATTTCACGATGTGAGAAACAGAGCGAATGCTTTTCGCGAAGAGACAATAGCAGACCTTAAAGCTGAAGAACACAAAAATACACTGCAAGACTACTGGAGGTGTTGCAAGCCAGATTTGACCATTTTGCAGGAATGAAAACCATGCTTACATTTCTAGTAAATCCATTCAACCAGTAATGTAGTCGATGATGCAATTTGCGCAATTTTGTCGCACATATGTCTGTTGTGGAAATGAAATTGACCGAAATGCAAAATCATATGTTTAAACAAAATTTAAGTCGAGATTACTCTGCACCTGCCTTCTGGCCATAGGTTGCAGAAAAAAAGCAGAACTTAAACGACCCGAGTACGACTAATTTCCGTATTTGGCACGATATATTGCTGTGAGTTTTTAATCTCGGTAAAGAAGTTCGTAAAATCAAAACGTCGTGCAACCCTAACACATTAACACTTTTCAATCAGCTTTAACAACGCCTTGTCCAGATTTTCGGAAGCAAGCAAATAAAAAAACAAGAATTGATACACAATGCGTTTGCCGCGTTGCAATATTGCTGCAGACCATTTTATGCCGAACTTGCATCTTTTACCTATTTGTATTAAACGACTAACTCATTTTGCGGCTCGCTGGTGTATTGGTTTTCTGCAAATGACTCTTCTATTGAACAGGTTTGCCCACCTCTGCCATATGATATGTGTCATTATTGGATAAATGGTATCAAGATAAAGTGGCTTAACGCACGTATAAAAGATAATCCCACTGTTTACGAAAACACGTTCCTTTGAAAGCAGCAAACCACAGTTCAAGTCTGTGTTGAGTCAAACTGTATCTTCAAATATTGAACGTTTTGCGACTTGGCGCTTGCCCTGAACTTCGTCATTGCTGGAGGAAGAAACAATCATTCCGGGAGGAAGAAGAAGGAAGAAGTAATCTCGCCGCAGGGTTAAATACGCAAGTGGATTTTCGCAACCTACACGAATTTCAAAAATCAGTCTCTTTTCCTGATTCCAAAGAAAAATATAATCCTGATTCCAAAGAAAAGAAAGATATCTTACTAATATATTTGAATTTGAATTTATTGACAAACAGCCAATGAAGGCAGGCCGAGGCCTGAAGAGCTCATTGGCACGCAAAGACTAACACAGAAGAAAAAAAATGACACACATACACACAAATGAAACAGTACAAACAGAAAACGTGTCAAACGGTGAGGTCATATTAAAAGGGTGTATTTCTGGACAAAAACAGACATGTCTGCCTGAACAAGCGCAATGACGGACTTTTAGACTGTTTAGGGTGTCCGAAGAGAATTATTTCGACCAATTCAGCTGGATTCAATGCAGCAAACTCGGAGTAGGGAGTAGGAAAACACATTTTCCTCGGCGAGAATCTTAGAGACATTTGCAAACAACATTCGGCGTGACGCACAGGTGGAAGGACACTCAAGAAACATGTGAAC
>JGI24021J15306_10009036_pt1 | contig 12304 bp, 7 predicted proteins | sample Ectturendosymbi1_FD_15306 | JGI IMG/M metagenome (IMG submission 15306)
GTCAATTTTTAGAATGCAAAGCCCCCCTGCACAAACGCAAAGTTCCCCTATTGAAAACTTTCTAGCGACGGTTCTGAGACTGCTGCTTGTTCATCTTTTGTCCACAAGAAGCCCAATCTTAACCAAACGAAACAAGAGTTTAAATACTAACATGCGCAGTGGCATGGCCAGCCCAAAAAATTGGGTGGGTCAAAATGTTTGATTTTGTTTGAGATACTGTCTCTTAAAGCACAAAATGACTCGATATTCCAAACTTTTGGAGGGGACATGGCCCCACGGCTACGCCTGTCTACGTGCGGTTTATATCACGTATATGTATTGTAAATGCTTTATGTAAACACGTATTTATATAACACTGGGACCATATTGTTTTTTCTGTAACATTGGGACCATATTATTTTAGTTTTAAAAAACTTGTTGATCAAAAGTTTCAGTTATAGTGAAACAAACAAATTCAGACTGTCCAAATTCAGCAAAATAAGCTTTGCATTTAATATTTTCGTCCCTATGCAAGAAATGGTTTATTTAAAGGCTATACAGAAAAGCGCCCCAATGGGCGTTTCTGTGTCGGGAACCACCGATCAAAAATCGTATCTGAAAAAATTTAGGGGGGCTTCAGCCCCCTTAGCCCCCCCTGGATCCGCCTGTCTTTCTAATATCCTTGACGCCACATATTCGTAACACGATTGCAATTTCTACTGTTGCGATCAACGCAACGCCAACGAAGAGGTTGAAACACTACAATTCTATTTGTTCAGCCAACTGCAGCAACTAGTGGATTGGACGTGTATAGCGTGAAACAGTAAAAATATCTCGTCAATAAATATATGGGAAGTGTTTCGTAATTTACGCAATTTAACTCGTACGTCCTTCGTAAGTATTCAGTTGTATTTACAGCCTTACTACTCCACTGCTTTCAACCACACAACATCACAACTTCGAGCGAATAGAGCGATTCATGTTGGACGACATAAGCAGCGACGAACATTCATCAGCTTGACCTGATGCAGCGTTGCATGAAAGATTTCGATTCATATTCACACATGTTCATGAGCTCTAGCTGCGTTTCATTTTTTTTGTATCAAACGAATGCAAGCCGCTACTGAATTCAGACATAAGGTCGAATTTCGCAACAATTGGATGTTTATTCAGATGCGCTTTCTTCGTCAGTTTCACTTTTTTCGCAACCCTGTTTTCTTCAGAAAGTTTGTCAACAGATTTTTCCTCTGCGTTCCTGTCAACGGCCGCGGGTTGCTTTCGCTTCATTTGTTGCAGAGCTTTTTGTCCGATAGTTTTGTGTAAACTTCGTAAAGCTTCAGATGGCGTTTCCTTTGCAAATATTGTTAGATGGTTAATTTTTCATTGTCCGTGGTACAGTTTTATTTGAATAAACTAAACTTACTTAAATCGACTAAACTTACAACGAACAGTGCAAAGCTTGGCACGTGCTTGCTTCATAATGTCCACATTCACTTAGCCTAAACCAGCCTGCCTCAGAAAAACGGGATGTAGATCAGCACTGAAAACTGGCTGTTTGTGAAGCATGTCTTGAACAAATTCAGAAGCAGTTATGCGGTGTTGCTTTAAGCCGGTCAGAGTTGATTTTGCGTGAGCTCATAGATAGAGATCCTCATCTTGCCGACACACTGTGTGTCGCCTCTATCCAGTGTAGTGTTAAGGTAAATGCTTGGTAGCTGCCACAATCGAACCAAAAGCACTCTGGCATTTGGTTCAGAAATTAACGATAGGACGTTCGACGTGATATTCTTTAAAACAGTCCCCTAAACATATCGCGTTGATTACTGCGCTTTGAACATACTTTTTACCTACGTGAGTAATGACGATTTTCATACCAAAATACCTTCATGAATCTAGACCTTTTTCAAAAAAGCGCCACTTCCCAGAGAAGGCAGGTTGACGAAACCAGACGTCCCTGATGTGCAATGAAGCTACATGTAACATGCTAGAATCTGTGACTTTAGTTTATAAACTTACCTTTAATGCAAAACTTTTCGCAACGTGTCCAATATGCAGGTTCTTCACATGAAATATGTGCTTGAGGGATGCAGGGTACGTCGCATACGCTTTTATAAACGCAGCAAATGCCTTTATTGCACTTTCTTTCAACTTTTTTCTCTCGGATACAAAAATTTCCAGACTTTGATGCAGTTCCGACGCTCGCTCTTTGGCCAAGCTAACCCTGAACAAACATCACGTGACACGTCGTAACCACAAAATATGAAAGTAAGGTGATTTTACTGATAAGTTCAAAGCATCAAAGATGAAAAAAGTCCTTAGTACATGGTGCACGCAAGTAAAAACTCGCCACAGAGCATTTCACTCAAGCGGAAATATTGAAAGCAGAGCCGTTTTCGTAATTGTACATGAAGAACACATTTACCAAACAAGGCCATGCCGTTGAAATTGTGCGAGTTATGAGTGAATCACATTCCGCAAAACACTGACCGTTTATTACTGTATAACACATTAGGAGCTTTGCAGCCGGTTAATGGTGAATATTTGTTCACGGAATGCATAGTTTAACTATGGTAAATATCGACGCCCTGCTGGCACAGCAGCATACTGTCAGGATCTACGTCATATACACATTCTGAAATACCGTACCATCCTAAAACTTTTTTCTTCAGTCAGTTTTTCGTCATAGACCGAAATCTTTTTGAAATGACCGAAAAAAATTAAGACATTTCGGTCAGAACGTCTAAAAATATAGGCTAACGAACACTGTTATGGCGAGTTTCGATACAACTGTGAGACAAATGTCTGATTTCTCAGTAATCCAAATGTCTCAGCGAAAAAAAAAAAACAGTCCTGAAATTCTAGCCAATGCAGTGTACATATCTCACTAATTGGAAAAGTCTTGGCTCAAAATCATCATGATATTCTATAATACTTACGATTAAATATTTTTCTTTAATTTGTGCTTGAAAGCTAGTGATTTTAACCACTGCTTTTATCGCTTCGGTACTTATTTTGCCCATTAGCATTCTTGCAGACTGTAGCATGATGTTTTTAAACTAGTCATGCTCGTCAGTCAATAGATTTTCATCTGCCGTGAAAATCAAATGCAAAAATTACAAAGCAAACGTTATAACCATTCAGGGATCCCCACTGCGTAACAAGAGCACTGAAAAAGAAGGGACCATGTTTTTACTGCCCCTCAAAATAGCACCCAATAAATCCTCAAAACAAACTACTGTATAATATCAAGTTTGTTTGCATGAAATTCCAACATCTCAAACTAAAAGTAGCGAATCCAAAATACAACGCTACCTCACCGCACATTATACTGGCAATTGCGAGTTTTTTGATCCAAGAATTCGCATAAGATCTCCTCCACTTTGATTTCACTGGCTGCAATATCAACTGTCGACAGCAGCTTCACGTATGGAACTTCAGTTGGAGTTAAAAACAAAAGAGCGTTTCCTGAAACAAGTCGCAAACTTTGATAGAGTCACTTAAAACGAAACTATTGTGAAGATAACAGCTTACTTGTGAGATACTTACCATCTCGACCTGCTCTTGCTGTTCTTCCAACACGGTGGATGTAATCAACTGGATTCCCAGGACTAGTGTATTGCACAACCCAATCCACTCCTGGTATATCCAAACCACGAGCAGCCACATCTGTGCAGAGCATCAGACTGGACTCCGCAAGCTTGAAGATTCCAACAGCCTCATTTCTTTCCTCTTGATTCATTCCACCATGAAGTTGCAGAACTGATGAAACAATCGTCATACCTTGTTCAAATGTTATCTCTTTGAAAAGCTGGTAATGAAACTCAACAGAATCACGACATGAGAAAAATATCAATATTTTCTTGTTCTCTCTCTGCTTTGCCATGATGAACATCAAAAGTGCCACAAGTCTTAATTTACTTGGTACCACAGAAATAAAGGGTTTGAGTTTATCAGGAAGAGCCACTTTTTCAATGTTTAATCCAGTAGCTGGATCTACAAATGTTGCTACTGACGTTTTGCAGTCTGATACTCTAGTGCTCACAATTACCCGTTCTGGGTCAGTTAGTGTCAAGTCTACCAAATTTTCCACACCCTTGGTAAGAGTTGCAGACAACAAAACTGTTTGATATTTTTCTGTAGATTGTCCTTTCACAGCTGCTGAAATTCCAGTGATATCTTTTTGAAAACCCATATCTAGCAACCTGTCAGCTTCATCAAAGATCAACCACTTTACATGTTTCAATGAAAGGCAAGAAGTATTTTGGATATGATCAGTTAACCGCCCAGGAGTAGAAACAACTATATTAACACCTTTCCTAAGGCGAGCCTTTTCAGACTTGCGCTTCTGTCCCCCCATCAGGCAAGTAGGCACTAACCTTTGTACAGGTAATGTCAGCTTCTGAAAGACGGAATAACTCTGGAGAGCAAGTTCTCTTGTTGGTGTGAGAACAAGAGCTGTAGGTCCATATTCACGATGAATCAGAGGGTTTACTGACTGAAGTGACTGAACAACACTCAGTGCATATGCCAGTGTTTTCCCTGAACCAGTCTCACTTCTAATTAAAGTGTCTTTGCCACTCAGTAGAATAGGTATAGTCTGAAACTGCACGGGTGTCATCTCTTCAAGCTGAAGTTTTTCTTTTATGTATGTTTTCAATGCAGGGAAAATGTTCAAGTCATCAAATGTTTTGTTGGTAGTGTATTTTGATTCCTTCTCTGTGGGTTTCAGCAAAGTTTCCAAAGAAGGTATCTTTGGATTGCCAACATGAATGGATTTACCAGGAAAACTCTTTCCAAATGCTTTGTTAGGATTGGACTGCCCATTCATGCTTTCATTTTCTTTGGATAGACTGGTTGATCGCATAGCTATTTCACCATCAGAAGTACTCAAATCCACATTACGTTTGTTCAATTTTATTACTTTTTTTCTCTGTTTCCTTCTTTGCTCAATTCTTTGTTTTCTTTTTCGACTCACTTTACCTTGAAATTTCTTGAACTTCTTTTTTGGTATAAGTGGAGCATCTGACACAAGATTTAATGTCAGTTCCTCAGTCATTGCTTAAAAGCTTCAATAAAAGTTTTCTGCTGCAAAGCACTCTGAAATATAGAGTACAAATAATTGCGGACCAGTATTGCACAAGAATGTTGCATCATAATATCATTTCACTTTGAGGCTTAAATAGTAAAAGATGTTAACATTTTTTAATGCAAGGTACTTTTTACATGATATTTTGATTTCTGTATGCAAGTCTGCGCTACTGCGAATTTTCAACAGTTCATTCAAATTAATTTTGGTATGTAACAAAGAAGTTAACCTGGAAACCCACAAGTTCCATTATTTGAAGTGATTATGATACCACAGAAAAACCTAATAAGTAGTAAGGCAAGAACAGTTTTAGTGTCTGCCAAACTTCACCTCAGTCTGGTTGGAATAGGAGTAAGAAATATATTGATTTTCAACTGAAATGACATTCTGGTACATCTCTAAAAATAAAACCACAGTATTTTTCAGCGACACTAATTTATTAAATATTTATGCGCAGTTTACTGATTCAGTTCAAAGCACACAACACTCAAGTGTGGCTAAAGTTCTTGACTATTGTTAAAAAACATATATTTTAAAATCAGGTTTTGATTTTGCAGTCAGCATTCCTTATATGGAACATGCAATTTTTGTTACTGTTAACTGAAGTACATTAAACAGAGTTCTCTTAACTGTTCATGCAATTTGACCATGAAAATGACTAAAATAATCCTCGAACTTATATATATTCAAAATATTGCATTTAAGCAATGAATATTCAGATGACCATTTTCAGTGGGGCACATAACTTTCCATATTATGTTTCCTGGTTTAAACTAAGTTTAATTATTTGTGCATCTTTGGATGAATTGCTAGGAGTAGTTTTTGCTATCAAACAAAATATCGTCACAAACCACATCCCTGCCTTCATTAATGCCATAAAGATCTAACATACAGTAAAACTTGTCAAACTATTCATTGTTTACAACTGTCAATTACTGGAAATTATAAGATGTAGAAAAATACAAGAGACTCATGCAAATCCATCAGATTTGTTTCAACTCTCTCTGTACATATATTGAAGTTCTTTGCAAGTGATGGCATGGCTGATTCAAATATGGCAAGTTGCAGAAACCATCTGTTATATATGGCTGTAATCATAAGAATTCTATTCTGTGCCACAGCTGGAGTGAAGATATCATGCTATACAGATTTGAAAAACCACATGGACAACCTCATGGCATGTTTGAATATGCACATTGCAGTGGATTGCACTACCAGGAAAAAACACTCATGGTTGAAAACATACTGCTCAATTTGTGCTCACCTCAAACAAAAGATGTTTTCATTACAGTTACATCACCTGGGGTTCAGTGATGGCCAAGACCATCAACAATAATCAGCCTTTGATTTTTTAATAAATTACATTACACTGCTATATTTTTAGAGTTGTACTCCCAGCCAATTTACACTACAGAATCACACTTTGATCAAGCACAACGAAGCATGGAAAAACACTTGGCTACGAATTATGTATTGTTGGAAGTCATTAAAATTGCATAATGTTAAAATCATTTTGTTTATTACTTTAAAATGATGCTTTGTTTATATTCAATGTTTGCTTGAAAATGATGCTTTGTTTTTATTCTATATATTCAATGATTTACACTACAAGATTCACAAATCACAAGTTACATTTTAAATTCTCTTCAGATGCTGCATCCATCTTCCACAGATCAGCATATTGTTTTGTGCATGCTATATTATCAAGTGCATCAAATGCACCCATATGACTATTGCAAAGGTAGTCTACAATTGACGGCATGAATAATGCAGCAGGTAAACCAAAGCTTATTTGAGGGTAAAGAATTTGCTGACTACCACTTTGTGTTTCTTTGACATTATTGACAATAAGACCCAACAAACTTGGTTTGTAAGCATCAAGAATCAAAGCTCCACCACTACAGCCATCATGAACAATGCAAGATGAGTATAATAACACAGCGTTTACTTGAGATTCACCTTCAGCAAATGCAACATTTGACAATACACCACATGTGGCAGTTGGAGGAATGTCTAGATTCTCAAATAAGCAATGCCCAACTGCCAGCACATTGGACCCTTTTTCATAAGATTCAACATACTTTGCAACATGTATATCATCTTTTATTTGTTGTAGACATCCTTGCAAATTCAGCAAAATGTTTGTGGCAGTTTTTCTATTGACAACAATTTTAATAAGAGCAAAATCAAACCACTCTTTTTTACTGATATATAGGATTTTAGCTTTGATAAACTGACCATGTGTATAGTCATTGCTCATTTTCACAAATAAGCTGCTACGTTTGGTTGCAGTTACCACATGTGAACAAGTAGCAACATACACATCACTACACTTAGATCTTACATTTATTGCAACAACTACACCAGAACCCCAGCCTTTCATATGCCTAAGCACAACCACATTTTCCCCAGCATATGGATTTTGTGAAGGACAATTTTCAGTCAAAAGATCAAGGTTGCAGCTTTTGAACAAAGTATAAGTCCCGTTAGGCATGACTTCTGATTTTAAAAGTGATGCTTTTAACTCACTTGCTGAACATGCAATGCTCAACCCAGTTAACTCACCAGATTTTAAAACAAGTGGTGTGACTACCATGCCCACCATGAGACCATCAGCTGTACAAAGCACCCCTCCTTCTGACCCAGGAAGACAACATGCATCAGTGAGTAATATAACATCATTTATATGATTGCACACTATGCCTCTGCTTATGCAACCTCTAAAAATTACTGAAGCTGTATGTCCGAATGGATATGAGTTACACCATACTGTCATTCCTTGATGCACTTCTAAGGCATGATGCAGTGTAATTGATGCTGGCATATGCAAAGTTTCTGTTTCTTGTACATGAAAAATGAGAAACCATGCTAAGAAATCTAGAGAATAATGGGCATCACAGCACTTTTTTTCATAAGTGTCATTTTTCTCACCAACGAAGTTCATGCTTGAAAGAAGTTTCTTGACACTCTCACAAAACTTCATGCTTTTCCATGCAAACACTGGCATAACTTGATGTGTGAAATACCCATTGGAAACTGTGCAGTTTGCCATCACTTCATCTGGATTTATGAAAGCATGCGAAGCCTTGTTTTGGAAGCCTGTTGCCATTTCACAAGACATGAATTTTGTGAAAGGAGAAAATTGTGTCAGCACATAGTATTCATTGCATTTTCCAACAATTATTCCACTCCAAACATCAGATGATGCATTTTTTGATCCACATGCTTGAGAAGACCTCACACTGACACAGCATGAAAGTGGAAACTTTTTACATTTCATTCTATAGATTTTTACACACTCTGTCTCATCAGTCCTGGGGAAAATGGGTGCAGATGTTGATTAGAAAGTTGATAACACCTTAAATTTAGTATGTTTCACACAAATTGACTACAACCTAGAAAACTTGAAACCTATTGTTTGAGATTTGGAAGCAGATCTGAAGAGGTTTGGTCCAGTTTTGCACTTCATTAATAAAATACATACAATATATGTCATTCATTTGATAGTAGTCCAAATCAAACAAAAGCATTGCCAATCAAATTATTTCTAAAGAAAAGATTAAGGAACTTTGAATGAAATAGTTATGAAACAACAAAATACACACTCTAGGTACCACCTAAGTAGCACAGTTGTTTCAGTACAATATGCGTCACTAAAGCTTGTAGGCTGGGACCCAGATTGGGTCATACTAAAGATAAAGGCCTGAAAAATGGTACTTGTGGCCTAATGAGTAGCCCACGGCACAAGCAAGCAGAGATGGGTGCCACAGACCATCATTTGTGACACTCCAAAGAGAGTACAACCACAAAACCAGATATATATCAAAACTGAGCTCAAATGAACTTTGTAAGCAGTGTCTATTTTGCCGTCATCAGCAAAAGCATTGCTGTTCTGTCATTAGCCTTACCTGATTAGTTGTATTGGTCATGTGACAAAGACAATACACTTGGATTAGCATATTGTCTATGTGACCTAAAGTGTCATCTCTTAGCAAAGCAAAAGCAACAATGCTAGGAGTCAAACCAACGACCACTCGCACACCAGGAATAGACACTTCCCACTCAACCAGGTTCACCGTACTGCTATTGTCACGAACTCAGCCTTATGTGGACAAAGCTAAATGGTTTGAACGGCAAAATAGCTCTAGCAGAGCTTTTGAAGCAGGTGGCAAAATAGGCACTACCAACTATGTAATCTTGTTTTTCATATGGTGTTTTGCTGGTGCTTCACAACTAGTACAGTGGTCTTGCAGTACCACAACTCAATTTGTACAATATATATGGCTTCAGAGGTTTCAAGCAATGCCAAACATAACACCACACTGTAGTCTCATCATAATATAGGCTGTGCGATTGACAAGATAGTTAACCAATGTGCAAAGTAACGTTGCACAACTAAGGGAACAATGAAATTTACACAAAGAATGAGGATTCGGAAGGCAATAGCTATACATTGAAACAGGGGCAAGTGGTGGGCAGTGACACTGGTAAGTAAACTGCCATATTTTTCAGACCATAAGGCACACTTAAAATCCTTTAATTTTCTCAAAAATCGAAGGTGCGCCATATAACGTGGTGCACCTTATGTATGGATCTGGTTGTGCTTTCTCATCCAGAACAAATTTTATGTGGTAAACAGTGCTATTTATTAATTGCTAGCAACGATTTTTTGTAAACAGACCATCGCGTTACGTCATAAACCAACAATTCCAATGAGCAGCGTTATGTGGTTCCGAGAGTAGCTAGCACATACCACAGATCGTATCACTCTGCAAGTTAACTGACTTAATTGGTGCACACCAAATCAAACACACACACAACTTTTATTTTATTCTAGTCGTGTCTAGGAGATTAGGCATGTGTGACAGATTAAGCTCCATGGTATGTACGATAATTCGAGGGAGTTGAAACTCAAACTGTTCGATTAACTCCCTCATATGTTGCCAGAGGTTTGCTTCATTTAATGTGCCTTATGTATCTATAGGCATACCACACGTCCCGTTTTAGCCGGGACAGTCCCGGTTTAAAGGCTCTGTCCCGGCATCCCGGTCAGTCAACCAAAAAGTCCCGATTTTGCATTCAGTCAGCAAGTATACATGGCATGTGATCTGATAAGTGTCCAGAAGCAGAATCTGAAAGCCCTTATCTGTAAGTCAATTAATACTGGCTTTTCCTGCTGTGATTTCTATGAGAAAATAAAATCGAACAAACAAAGACTTCTTGGAAGCAAATAGGTATTGTCTATTTTACTGCCGATTTTCTGGTGGCAATAGATCGGCTGGAGCTATTGTGCCGCCAATCTGATGCAATTCGAATGAAAAGGTCAGTTTGTCATGCAATCAGTGTGCTGCTCATAGTGTAGTGGTTATGCTTAATGTCTAGTATGCCATTGGTTTTCAGTTCGAATCTCACCTTGGGGATTTTTTGGTTTTTTCAAAACTTTTCCATGAGGTGTTACCTTTAGGGTTTGGTTAGGGATTAGGGTTAGCTTTATATTATGGTAAGGCCTTTGGTTTAGCATTAGGGGTTAGCGTTTGGGTTAGGGGTTAGCATTTAGGGGTTAGCATTAGGGGTTAGCATTAGGGTAAGCATTAGGGGTTTGGGTTAGCATCAGGGATTAGTGTTAGTGCTGGGGTTAGCATTAGGGGTTAGTGTTAAGGGTTAGCATTGCAGCTTGGGGTTAGGGTTAGCATGAGGGTTACGGTGAGGGATTAGTGTTTGGGATAGGGTTTATGGTTAGGGGTTAGGGTTTGGAGTTAGGGTTAGGGCTTAGCTTTAGGGTTTATTTTTTGTTTTTACTTCATTTCTGCCAAGCTTTGGACAAGCGGCACAATAGCTCCAGCCAAGCTGTTGCCGTCGGCATTTTGGCGGCAAAAGAGACACTGCCAAGCAAATATTGTCTACGGAAAAGCATTAGCCTATTGGGCAAATAAGTAAATTTATAAACGCTTAAACATTGTTTTGTTTCATGGTAAAATGTATTATATTAGTTTTTCTTGGTGTCTTAAATAGAGGAATCGAAAAAAGCTACATACCCCAAGTAAGATATAAACCACATTTGATTTATCTGATAAACCAAATTTAATTTAGGCTATCTGATGAGGCTCGTTGTTCTGAAGCGTCCCGGTTTTCAGTCACAAAAATATGGTATGCCTACTTATGTATGAAAAAAGAACAGCTATCATTAAATTTTTGATACTGTGCATTATAATCCGGTGCGCCTTATTGTCCAAAAATATGGTAAAAGCAACTAAAAAAAGAACAGATAATATCAGATCAAACTTGCACACGCTGGCAGCATTTCCTCTGACACCAAAGTAAATTGAGCCCAGTGTTGCCAGATTTCAAAAACCTTTATAGCCAAATTTCACAAAAAACTAGCCAAAATTGGCAAAAACCTGTAGCCAAAACTAGTCAAGTCTGAAAATCACCAAAAACCATTAAAATCACTGAAAAGCTCAGTTTGTAAATTCCGTGTACTGTAAAAATTAGTCTCTGGCGCATTTAGGAACCATGCAATCTTTGCGAAACTAATCTGTAATGGCAGTGACTGTATCTGGTGTACATACCATCACACCTTACGTAAGATTATAACATGTATCCACAGCCTCCACCATTTATAAAAATATTTTCAAATGTAAAATGAAACAACTGATTACTGCGGCAATCAATTTTTTGACCTAAAAACCTAAAATTTTTACTTTATGATTTGCAAAATTTGACTTTATTTTGACCTATAAATTCTCTGCGTTTGAAATGGCAAAATAATTCAGCCTAAGGTATTGAGCTTAACCGAAAAACATATTCATGCACTCTAGCCTATTCTTCAAACAAATTGGTTGTTTAACTTGGCGGATGACATATTGATGAGTACATTAATACTCATCTCAAACCTGAGAACATTATAAAGTCAAAAAAGTATATGCATGATGGATTGAGCTTTTACCATACCACGTACTGTAAGCAGTGGCGTAACTGACGAGGGGGCGAGGCGAGGTAGAAATCGTTTTTCTCACCGAAAGTGAGAGTTCTCACTCTGACGGGTAAGAGTTCTCACTTTGGCGGGTGAGAGTTCTCACTTTGGCGACTTTGGCGGGTGAGAATTCTCACTGGAGTGGGTGAGAGTTCTCACCGTGTTGGGTGAGAGTTTTCACTGTGGTGAGTGAGAGTTGTCACCGCAGTAGGTACCACTTTTAATTGGAGTTGGTGGTGTTAGTTATTGCCAAGAGCGTGGATAAG
>JGI24021J15306_10009037_pt1 | contig 12304 bp, 9 predicted proteins | sample Ectturendosymbi1_FD_15306 | JGI IMG/M metagenome (IMG submission 15306)
CCACCAACGACGACGAGGAACGTTTCAGCATCCAGGCCCACCCCGCTCTGGTCAGGAACCTGACCGTGCAAGCTGCCGACCCACCGCTCGGCTATCCGGTCTTTGCCTCCGCTCCCGTAGAGGAAAGAACATTTACTTTGCCCGCGACCAACGCCGACCGATGGCTCGCGGATAAAATTGGTGTTTGAAAAAAGTGTTGTACTTAATCGGAGGATTTTGTTGGGTGACGTGCTGTTGATGAGTGTTTTTGGATGAATTGCTTCAAACATCGTTCTGTAGGTTATCGCGTGCAGTTTCTTGCGGTTTTAGCCACACTATGCAATGCGTTTCGCGTGTGAACACATTTATGTTGGTAATTAGACACATGCAGTTGATATCTCACCACTATTGCACGGGATCGTAGCGGTACAGTTTGCACCGTTCCTGTGGCAAACACCAACCCAAGGAATTGTTTTTTATGCAGGCTTGAAGTTCCCGCAATTTGGTTGTTTACGTTGTTGACATGCGCCAAATCAATTCTGTTTGGAATGATGCTGGCACAAAAATGTAAAAGGACGGTTAACCACGAAATTTACGCAGTGGGGGGAAATGAATTTCGTAATGGACCTGCAGCGTTTCCTCATAGCAGCCGATGACAATTTCGCGTTGGAAGTTTGCGGTACTCTAACATCGACGTCAGTGATGTGGCCGAGAATAGAAAATTCAGGTATTTGTCACTGTTCTTGTTTGCTTGATGCACTTTGAAATAAATATTTTTATCAGCTATGGTGTACGTTTCTGTTCCTTTCGTGTTAAGAGCGTTTTGTACTTACAGAGAAGGATGTCCGCTGCACCGATTAAGAAAAACCTACTACCTCCTGCATTTAAACGAACGCCTGCAGTGGGACTTCCAGTGGGGACTTTTTAATTTTAGGGTAAAAATTGAATCTTAAGTGCGTCTCCTGCTGGATGGTCTGCAGAGCATTTTTACGTAGCCAGTCATTTCACTTTCCATTTAAGCTGTCGTAGAAATCCGGGGTAATAATACGGCAGTAACAGATCAAGTTGCAGCAAACGCAACGCATTTCGTTTTGTATTTTTGCTAAGAGTATTGATGTACGCGAAACAAAACGAGGAATATCCTTTGCCACGTTACCTCGACAACCAACGCTGGCAGACAGCTCGGGTGCACGAGCGTAAGGTCGCAAGTATGGCCGTCCGGTCGGTTAATTTGCTGCCAGGGTAACTAGATGTTACCATTAGTGAGTTTGTCGAACGCAAGGGTAGATGTCGCGACGGTTTCAAAAACAAGTTCTTATTTCCACGGTAAAACGATCGAAATTGTGAAGTTCGAGCACATGCTGAAACATGACATAACAGTCCCAAAACGATCATAGCGCCCAGGCGCTTGCGACGTATGCAAAACTCGTGGTGAGCTGAGCACTTGAAAAATAAATAAGCATGATGACCAGGAAGCAATCAGCTCGGCATCGAGCCAGGGCGCTGCGAAGCACGAACGAAAGGGGTAAATTTTTGAATGCAGTTTTGCTGCATCGACACTGACAACACACACGATAGGCATCAGCTCTACCACGAAACGTAAAGAAAAATGACACCTATAGAAGATCAATACTAATTTCTTTCGACCGTTTCTGTCACCGCGTTCGGCGCAATGTCTGTGATACCTGCAATGTGCTGTACGTTGTCTGCGGCAACTGCAGAAATTCACCCGGCGCTTGCAGCGTTAGATTTATCTTGACAGTAGCAACACTTCAAATTGACGGCTACGATTGTCCAAGTGTTGAACTGGTCTTTCAAAATGAACTAAATCGCCAAATTGAAAGTAACGTTGAGATCGATTCGAAACTTGCACTAGTTGCAATCGATAATTCTTGTTCGTATTTGGTGACAGCTTAATGTAATCGGGTTTCTTTTGTTGAAAGCTGTTATTGGACGGCCAGTTTTGACTTACAGTGCAAAGGACAAAGCATGGTGGGAGGCATATACAAGCCAGTGATTTCCTCAAGTTGTTTATTATCTTGTTATGCTGAACTGACTGTTTGATTCAACCCATATTATTTGCAATTTTGGTATTTAGTCTTGGGGAAATAGGAAAATAAGAATGTTTGGCAACACAGCTAATTAAGTCATTGCGTTCATTATCTGAAGCTCGACATGACGTAAAAGTGTACAAGCAAATGCGTGAAACGCTGTCATGAGGTGGAGTGAAGCAAATATAGTCGTCAATCGCAACAATAAGCTCTCAGCGGGTGGTTACAGTCATACGGTGATATGAGCGAGAAACAAACACAACCTCAAAAAATGGCAAGACGTTGTATGCAATGTGACCTTACATCGAAGTTGTAAGGCGTTGTGAACAAAGCTACTGAAAAACGCTTCTGGCGAAGAAATCGAAGAACACCAACAACGCTGTAGAGGTCATAAAGTTCACGACTCAAGCAGCGCACCCAGCAACCATGGGCGTCGGAAGGGGTCAGGGGGATTTTGAATTTAGACATTTTTGTATGAAATTTTTTATTAAAAATCTTAGTTTCGAGTGAATAAAATTAAATTTAACCACCTTTGGCCCCCTTGGAAAAATCTTTTTGGCCACCCCTTGGAAAAAATGCTGACGCCCATGGTTTCCGGAGCACAGTACAACTTAAGTGTGCTCCGGAAACCAGGGTAAGTTCGAATAGAACTTGAATATTGTTGTTGGGCAGGCTTGGTGTAAGTTTCGGGGATTTTGCCTCTACAGAAGTTTTTGCAGTTTGGAAAACCTTGATAAACGTCATATGCTGCTCGCGATTACCACACCTGAATTGCGCTACTATCTTCGATGAAGCAATTTTCCAAATTCATCTGAAGCAGTAACGCTAATTCCACGAACAGAAACATTGTGTCAATGATAGATCGATCTTGAAGTGCCGGGCAGCCCTTACGGCTATCGCAGCAAAACAAGTCTAACCTTACAAAACGCTTTCGAACGAAATATGCATCTTGACATCCAAACAAATGAATTTTGTCCCAGTATCAAAACTGGAATAACTAGTGTATCATCCNTTTCGCAAAAATCTTACATCGGTACAACCTAACGACTATGCCATTCTATGCATCATAACATTCCATNTNAGCTGATCTGTGTTCTGCATTTGTCAGTGCAAATTGAAGACGCCAGCGCAATGAAGAAAAAGATTCCGAAACTTAGAATGTTTCAATTATACAGTAGCTGTCAAGAGCTGCTAAAATAATGTACAGAACCCAGAGGCTGACGAAGATTAAGCTGCTAATAGTCTTGTATTTTTTAGGTCCTCCGAGTTCAGCTCCAATCGGCTTGAATTTCCTTCGCACCATTAGCACAGCGATGGCGATGATGGCAAACACTGAATACACCAACACTGTGAAGCCTAGATTGCCTGGCTTCACCCGAAATTTTTGTTCTTTCGGTACCTTTCCAACAATTGCCCAATAGACCGCACACAATGTCCACGCGATACCAATGCCGAGGAAAACGTTGACGGCGTTTGACCCAGTCACATTTCCAATCGATGCGTCCGCGTATTGGTCGCCGACTGCTGCAACTTTGCTGGCAAATGTATCTGCGCACAAAGAAGCAGCACCACTTGCTTGACTTTTCTCTAAAACTTATGTTTAAAAGTACCATAGTTACTTTAAACAACAGTTACCTTAAAGAAATTATATTTTTAGGGTCCATTAGTAGTTAGTACAAGGCTTAATTTTGGGCAGCTTCGGGCAATACAAATTTTTCAACGGGAATTGTCAAAAAATGTCCAGTTCAATTGCCTACAGTATTTCTGAAAATCTTCACTCAACCAAAGAAAGGGCCACAACAAGCTAAAAGTTGGATGTTTTTTTCTGGCATCAAAAAGACGATATTAAATAAATTTGTGCGTGTAACTATCGGTTCCCATTCCTAACCACTGGCAACAAGAACGATTTTGACAATGGTAGCGGTATGCGAACGGTATTAACTTGGTGTGGCGTAAGATGGCAAAAAGTAACCCTTGGAAACATTGGTTGGATGATGCTATCAGGACAAAGAAATTAGCGTAAAAGTCGAATATTGTCCGCTGCCCAAATGGCAAAAAATGTAAAAATTGTAGTTTTGATGTGTCTCGAATATCAAACTAGATCCAAAACACTGGCAAACTAACAAAAATTGTCCTGGCAAATTATCTGGCGTTTCCGTGGCAAATGATGTGATACTGCAGGTTCCGTCCAAGACCAAAACGGTGTTCTGCTCATCAATGAGGGAACTATCTTGGCAGATGGAGTATTTCAAAGATCTTGCGAACCCAGTAACTCTCACACCATCATAATCTGTGATCACGCAGGAGATGCATTCGGGGGAGGAAATACCATCATTACCATCGAAGTCTCCCCATCAGTCAAAAACATTGAAGCTTTGAAGAGATGAAATTCTTTGCCTGACTGGTGCGTGGCAAGTAGCCTCGCAATCTGGAAGGGTGCGGAAGTATTGGCAAACGAGGTTGACCATTCCCATACGCAAGGGTGACAGGAGAAAATTCACTAACTACCTGAGCATTTTCCTCTTTAGACTCCGTGGAAAGGAGTACGTCAATGCAATAAATGCCTTTAACTTGAGCTTGAGGATACTCAGTGTGGTTTCGTCCTGGCTGAGGCACGATTGTCCAGCAATTTTATAAGCCTTGGGAGTATGTGAACGATGTTTACGCTTGTTTTGTTGACCTCGAAAAAACAGATGATCGGTTCCCCGAAAAAAGCTTCATGGGCAGTTTCGCCGAGTACGGTGCTGTACGGTATGGTCAAGTCATGGTATTCCTGTTTACGACGTTACGTCAAAACAACTGGCTGTGGGTCGTGTCAGACTCAGAAAAGTGTGCGTGCTCTCACCACTCCTATTAACAGACTTGCAGTCTGCATCAGTGCTTCTTCAACCGGCATGAAACCGCATATCAGTATGACTCTAGACGGTACCATGTGTGCCGCGAAATTTAAAAAACTGGTAATGAATTTATTGAGCACAACTTCACGACTCTTCGAAAGAGGACGTAATGACGTTTCAGTCGTTAGCTGAAAATTTAAGTTGCAATGCGCGCCGCGGCCAAATAAAGGTGTGAACCAGAAGTGAGCGGATATTGATATTTTTACTCCTGATCCATATCTGAAAAATTTTTGCATATCCATATCCAATCCTTATCCGAAAATTTCTAAAATTTAGTATCCGATGTCCATCCATATCCGAATGCGACACTGGCTAATTACAAAACACACAGGCAGTGGTTATAGGTCAGCCAGTGGACCTTCATTTCGAAAACTGATTCATCCGTCGTCTCTAACATGACACTAATCCATGACAAGTGTGCAGTGGACTGCACTACGCTTGGTAGAAACGTGGTAAACCTGAACCTAATCGTTAAACCTAAGCCCTAACCTAACCCCTAAACCTAAACCGCAAATCTGAGCAAAAAAGTTTTAAACTTTTGAAAAAAGTAAATGAAAACCGGTACCACGAAAACAGTGGCGTAGCTAAGAGTGGGCGGGGGGGTGGTCCGCCCCTGGCGNCACTTTTATGGGGGCGGCACTATAGGCTATAAACCTGCACAGACTGTATTGAAATAAAAGTGGTTTTAATGTCGGAACATTACACGCAGTTATAGGATGTTGGATGTTTTTGATTTTGAATAATTTAAACTATGGCATGTGTACTTAAGCGATTGTTGTCTTAGCCAAACAATCAACAATCGTGTATCTGGGGTGTTGTATCAATAGGCTTTTTTACATGATGCTGCAACACGGTTCTCAACACGCTTATCAACTCACTTGATGTCAAGTTTTACTGATTAACTACACGGTTGATTGATCGAGTGTTGGGTCGTTGTTGACGTCTGATCGTCGTCCTTATATGACGTTACAGAACTTAGGAGTATGGTGGATGACTGTGGGCAAACGTGTGGCTGTGGTGAGCTCTAAGCTTTTGTAAGTCGTACGTGCAGATGGATTTGTGCTCGTCAAAATGGATTTCCGTGCGTGTGAAACATAATCTAGCTCAGTATTCTTCAGCATGGGTTCCGCGGAACCCTAGTGTCCCGCAAAATATGCAGTGGGGTTACGTGAGTTCTAAGGATTCCTCGTTTTTTTAAGGGAAAGATTTCTTGCTTCAGGATGTTGATGCGTCATTATAAAAATTTTTAGATCACCGTGCTACATTCAGACTCCAAGTAGGCCAGTTAGTTAACAGGAGGTTGAGTGCAGTTAATAGCCGAAAAAGAAATATTGATAGTAGTTGTTGCGTCACTTTGTTGCTCACTGTTGTGGAATTAAGAAGAACGTTATTGTTGCAACACAGTTATACGATCTTGCCGATATACAGCTCAGTAGAGAAAGAAGGCCCCCTTGAACTTTTGCAGTTTATTCAAAAGTATACCTTGTGAACTCTGTTCCAAATACAGTAATAATGCTGCGGATTTTCCTCAAATTGCCGTTAGTGTTTCTACCTGTGAGGAGTTTTTCGAGGGGAGTTTTTCGAAACTAACACTGATCAAGAATTGTCTCTAGATCTAGTATGAGCACCTTGCAGTTGAGAAATCTTGCCACACTGTTTATAGAGCCACGATTAACAGATGAAATGACTTTTGACATTATCATTGAAGAATTCGCCAACAAAAAGGCAAGAAAAGTTTCTATGCAGAAAATTGTAGTTTTCATTTCAGAAATAAAAATGGTCCTACTTTTTTACACTTTTTTTTACAACTTTTCCCTATATTTTATTTTGCTTTTTGTTTAATTGTTGCTTACAATGTTTGAGTTTTTGGTGTGTATTTCAAGCATACCATATTTGAGCATGTGAAATTACTGTAATATTATAATGGCGCACGAACTAGTTAATATATATACAAAGCTTCAAGAGGGAGTCACTGTGCAATACGTATTTTTATGGGCTTCGGGGACGCCAAACTTAAGGGCCGCCCCGGGCAGCCCACACTCTAGCTACGCCACTGCACGAAAAATACAACTACTACCGGCGTTTTCCGGAAGTCCGCCCATGGGCGTTTGTTTTAGGTGGGCGTTTATATGGTGCTAATATTTGAGTTGAATACCGATACTATTTGTACCTGTCACCTCACACGGTACGTCCAACGTTATATTGAGTTTGAATACTATTTGCAGATTTCACCTTATACCAGTGTTCGGAAAACTTTTTTATCGCGGCCCAGATCACTTTTTCAATAGCTATTGAAGGCCCACTACATTTGAAGCCACTAGAACAAAACGAATCAGACGCAGGCAATATGCAACTGCCGTATAACAGCCCAGGCGGTTATTTGGTCCACGCCTTATTTTCCTATTAACGGCCCTGGGCGGCCTTCCGGAAAACCCTGGTACCACCAAAACGAAAGGTGCCCGATCATGGCAATAGTCAATGTGAAAACCATTCACACAGTAAGACACATCTACTTGGTTACCATGACAGTGCTGCTAATGTGACAAACTCAAGTGTTTTATTCTAACCGTGTCACCGCCAGCTGTCCTTTAGTCACTTCCAAACAAACACATCCTGTAATTTGGTGACCCAATCCATAAAAATAACATCACATGTTGTGCACTTTCAATCGGAAAAACAGAAAGTAGTATTTTGCTGCGAGATATCAGTTCTGCTGTGGTTATTTTTTCATTTGAACTGTAGTGTATCCAACTTTGTCCACTTATAACACTGAGTTTGTGGCACTAGCAGTTGGTATGATGAACCTGTTCGTCGTTTGGGCTCTCAGCATTGTTGTCTCAATAGAGACAACTCTTTTTTATGGGAAAACTTTTGATGTAAGCCACAGTGTGTTTTTAATAAATTTGAAAACCAGACACAGGTTTACAATTTGGGTTAGGGTTATAGGTTATATGGCAAAGACGAGCCGCGAATCCAAGGGTATAGTCTTTGTCACATATGACAATTCAACCAATCTGGTTCAGGTAATGGCAATAGAGCTCCAGCATTCAATCTGTTGGTAAAAGAAAATAAATTTTGTAATACTGAGAGTAAATCACAATAGAAAATATGGCTAAACTACGTAGCTTATAAAAACGACGAACTCAAGCTGTCTTTAAACAAAGGTTGACTGCATAAAACTTGAGGGTGAGGAAGAATGTAATGTTCCAAATTCTAACTAAAAGAAATGTAGCTTAAACACTGAAATAGACCAGGGCAGGGGTGGTCAACAGGTCGATCGCCGAGTGTTGCTTGGTCGATCTCGCCTGATTTTGCATTGAATGGACAAGATACCTAAAAAGAACATTTTTCAATCAATATTGCAGAAAGTATATAAAATNATTATCCATCACTTGGTTGGTCACGTATAACGTATATTCTTTGGTGCCTCTTGTGATTGCTGACCATAGGTTAGCTCAGTCGATGCCATGAAGGTATTGTAAAATGTTGTTCTATTATTGCGCGGTGATCATATGTAATTTAGGCGTAACAGACACTTTGCCTTCTGTGCATCACTTAATAAGGCGATGATACACTGTATTTGCACATATGATGCTCAACTTTGGCACTGTGTTTGTGACTTTATTATCGACCGGTGGATCGCGAGTTATCAATAAATTTTCTAGTCGATCCCAGTCGAAGACAAGTTGGCCATCCATGAAACGGACTATTAGCCTACACAACGCACATATATGTCACTCACCACAACAAAGCAGCATACCAGCATTATAAGAGCAGCATATTACTTCCNCTTCGTAACGGTAAAGTAACANGAATTATCATTCAATGTGATGAGTGCACCACNTACTGACAAAATAATGTATTTTTTTGTGAATATAAAACCATAGCAAAGAAAACACTACCACTATCATTTGTGACATCTTGAATCACTTTCAGGGAAATTTCGTTGTAGAAATCAAACAAATATCCTGATCCTGCCTGATCCACCCAATTCTTTTCAAAAATAGGTATTCAAATCCAAATCCAATCCTGATCCGAAAAAATTGCAAGTATCCTGCAGGATATCCAATCTTAATCTTGTCCATGCTCACCTCTGGTTTGAACACGGCCTACTATCTTAAGTCGTGGGTTGGAACCACTGATCTATATGAATTGGACAGAGAGGTACGACTGATTCGAGGATGTGTGTAACTGTTGGAAGACGCAACAGGCGATTTGCGGACATTTGGCGCCGAGTTGGATGAGTGGTAATTGAAGTGAATGTAATTAATTAAACATTTTCATCTAATTGTAATTTGAACTAACAATATTGAATTGATCCGTTTGCAACTGCGTAAGATCAGGCTGGAATGAAAGTTGCATTAACCCAAGCGCATGTACGCTGCAAGAAAGTGGCAATAGTTCCGTGGTCACAAAATGGGAGCTTTCAAACACTGCAAAGCTTTCAGTTTCGTATCAGTTTTTGTTCCGATCTTCACCACTGGTCATGGATCTTAGGAAAGGACCGAAATGGTACATTCTCATGTACTAGCGGTAGAGGTGGGAAGTGTTCACTGTGTAACATCTAGCGACAAAATGCACAGCTGTGAATATCGTAAAGACATGAATGTCGAGTCACCTCTTCTCCGAATAGAGATTGCCAGCTGTGATTTTTCGACCAGCTGATTAGAAGAATGCCCCAAGAAAGGTTGACGAGGCGAATCGTGTTGCAGATCCAGAAGAATTACCAGAAGTTGCTGAAACTCAGGCATTTCAAGACCTGCTTCCTCCGCGACCCTCCAGATCGTGATTCGAGTCACATGCCGTTCAGAAACACGAGGCCCAATTGAACAAAATACCGGCTTGCAGAATTAAGTCGTTCGTTGCCAATGATTTCAAAGGATTGAAGCCCGATTTTCTTCAGTTTTTGCTCAAACCAATTTCCGAATTGAGCAATATCCTCTACTTAATAATCTTGAGAACCCTGTATGTTGGCCGTCGAACCAAGTTCTTCAGCGCGATTACCACTATTTTCCTTTGTACAGTTCAAAACAAATGTGTCTTAAGGCATTTTTAAAAGGCTATTGCTAAAAAAATTCACAAAATTTCAAAAACGACAAATTACACGCTAGAACTCATGAAACCTATTTACTTACGCCTGGGAAAAGTAAATGGATGGCATTACCGTATTGTCGTCACATTGGCAAGATATTGATTTTTTATCAAAAACTAAATGAGGTGATCATTATTAAACAAGTATCTCGGGTGGAGGTAGGACCAACATAACGAAACAGGAATGTCATGAGAAATTATTAAAAACTTTTCTTTTGTGTATCAAAGAATGAAATATCAATATCATTGCTCCAGCAAAAATAAGACACCTTATTGGCCATTAAAATCTCCCAAACTTTCTGGTAAGTAGGCAGTTAAAAAAGATTGAATCCACTGAAAACATCTAAGCAGGCTCATGCAGATGGGAAACACTGGCATTGCAAAACATCCATGTTTTTCCTGAGGGTAGAACAAAAATGAGATTTGTGACATTTATTAACCAATAAATATTATTACCATTACCACTGAAATGAAAACCAGAGAGAACATTAAAATTTGTAAGTGTGAAAGACTTACGATTAATATAATGTGGCAGTACAAAAAATACTTAACCCAAAATGCGTCTTACGTTTATTCTCAAGTTATACAGCGGCCACATTTTCAGAAAAACCGAGGGTTAACTAGTGGTGCAAATTGACATAATACATATCACAGAATACTGGAACGAAATGGTTATCTAAATATTATTTACGTCCTTGATCTTATCCTTTGCACACTACAACCACATTTCACTTTGTGACTGTGTGCTCGGACATTGCAGTGTTTGTTCGTTTGAGGGCGTGTCATGCCACAACGCATTCGCACTTTACCTGGCCTCGAATAGATTAGGACTTGGCGTCCTACTCTGCAGAAGTGCTGTACCAAGTGTTACGGGTTAACGAACAACAGTGTTAAGAATGTGTCTGTAACCCTGTGGTACTGCATCCAACGCCGTTGCAAAACGTTGTGTTAAAAAAGCGTCTGTAACCTTGTGATTCAGCCTCCAACGCCCTTGTAAAACGTTCTGTTTTTTCTTGTTTTTATCAACCTACGTTGTGCAGACGGTGTGTATTTATACTATGGACTTCGTGTCTGCTATAAAAAATATGCTTTATCATTATGATGTAGTTACCTTTTTTCTAAATGACATGTCGCACCCACAACCCGATTTTTATAGAGGCTTTATATGACATGGCGGAGTGTTAGAAGCTTCAAACAAGCTGAGGCTGATGATCATTGTTCCTCGGAAGTTAATGGATTATTTTTATTCATACGTGTGTGTGTGTGTGTGTGTGAAGTTAGCAATCACCATGCTGCTATAACTAACGATAACGTGCACACTACGAAGTTGTAAAAGCAAACGTTCACTCTCGTTCTTAATTTGTTCCAAGTCCAAACAGCAAAATGTGCAGTTATGGTCAATAAAGACGCTCAGATACGCCATCATGTAGCACTCCAATGCATTAAGTTTGGTGAGCATTTCTCCACCAAACCTGTAGTGAAAAAAGTGCAAAAGTCCCTTGAGTTGTGTTACTCATGAAGATGAAGATGAATCAGTGTGTTGTTTCATTAAACAATTATGATTTATCTCGGCGAAAACTTTCAGTTGTAAAAGTGTGCATTTTGCTCAGTGACTATACTCTGCGTCGAAACACTCTCTTTGACAGTAACTAAATAATGAAAAATTTTCAACGTTAGGATAAAAGTGCATGGGATATTAACTGTGGAAGGATTAGAGGTGATTCAACGCTTGATAAGTTACACTAACTGCAGAACTACTGTACCGCTTCTGTAGTGTTGGTGGTGTAGTTGTAAAGATTTCCGGCTTTTTACTCACTCGGCGTACCAGTCCGGGATACAAACATTTGAGAGAAATTTGTGGCGCAGGGAAAATGGAAAAATCAATTTGCGAAACAGTAGTTACGTTAGTTAGTGATTTTTATATGAATATGTTCTCACACACACTGTAGTCTTGCGCAAATTATGTGACTAAAGCAAAGTACACACAAATTTAAATCATTTTTTATTTCGCAAGACAAACCCTTACTATCTGATATGACCGCTTTTTCATGTCAAAATTTCCTTTACTCGATTTTGGTCGTTTTCGGCAGTTTTCTTTGCTTTTAGTGCTCCCTCTGTTAGCTTGATCCAATTTTTGTAACCGATATTTTGCTATTGACCACAAATTTATAATGGGTCATAGATCCGGCCAGGCCCGTCGCCAGGATTTAGCAGCAGGGAGGGCCAAAATTAGAAGGGGGGGGCACATTTTTAAGATACTGTATTGAATGCGCGCAGCAACCAGGG
>JGI24021J15306_10009039_pt1 | contig 12303 bp, 5 predicted proteins | sample Ectturendosymbi1_FD_15306 | JGI IMG/M metagenome (IMG submission 15306)
GCTAGTTTTTCAATCGTTTTCCTACCTTTAGGCTATACTGGAATTAGTAAAGGGTTTTACTACGTTTAGCCTTAGGTTACACCATTGAATCTGATTGCAACTACTAAATCTGATTGCAACTACTACGTTCTTAGTGAGTGCTATGATGTTGATTTTATGCCACTGGCTAAACTCTCCAGGTCCACTCCATGAAATCTCGTGACTACAAGCTTGAGAATAATCTAACGATATTTTAGCAGCTAGTGTTCTCTGGGCAACTCACTCAGAATTTTCTACCAGCCTCTACTCAAAAACTGCGTGAACCCATTCCACAAAACAACAGCAAGACCTGGACGTCGCTTTTTCCGAAGCAGGCAACACAAGGTCACGTGAGAAGTCGTGCGCACACACCGGCACGAAAATGTCTTCAGAGCTATCTCATTTTCCCTCACACGGCCATTGAAAAGTGGCACGGCACAGCACATGCGAGCACGAGCACGCTTCAGCACAAATCCATAATTACAATAGAACAAACAAAAAAATGTGCGCGACTGTGCCGAGCCGTGCCCCAGTGGAAATCAGCTTTAATTTAAATGCAACACAACAGATAGACAAGATCCTGGATTGAAATATAAATCAAAAGAATCAAACTGACTGTCCCCAATTTTATCCCACAAAATGCAATTTCCCTAAAAAATCCCTAGATACCGCAATTCCCCAATTTTTTCCCCAAATGTTGCTGAAATTCCCAATCTAGGGACAATTTCCCCAAAAGTGGGACCCCTGTTGCCCATGCCATCTCTAGTCCGAACCTCGCATCCATTCAAAAAAGTGCGGCTGGAAAAGTCGGATTCAATTTTCCTGCTGTTGGAGGTGACAGAAACTTCGTGACTTTCCACTATAACGCTAAAAGTCATCGAAAAAGACAAGTTTGAGAAATTTGAGTTTGATTGGAATGAGTTTGTTTGTCTTTGTGTATCTAGCTAACAAACAATTCCACTGAGCAGCTGATGTTTCTCTGCGATGATGATGATTGATAATTTTTTGAAGGCAGTGTGAGTGTCTCTTTAGCTGCCAAAAATACTGGCTTGGCTGAAGCTATTGTGCCGACAGTCCGAAGCTTGGTAGAAACGAAGTAAAAACAAAAGATAAACCCTAACGCTAACCTCTAACCATAAACCCTAACCCAAATACTACTCCCTAACCCTAATGCAAACCCCTAACTGTAACAGTAACCGATAACCCTAATGCTAATGCCTAACCCTAATGCTAACCCCAAACTGTAACACTAACCCCTCTAGTGCTAGCCCCTAACACTAACCCCTAAAGCTAACCCTTTACAGTAACGCTAACCCTAATGGGTCATTCCATGCTTAATTTGAAACTGCATGTAACCATATGTCATGAAACCTTGTTATTTGTGCTTTTTCTTAAAGGGTATAAAAAATGATGAAGATTAAAAAAAATTTTTTAAATTGCTCTAATGCTTCTCGAGTTATTGCAATTTGAAATTTTGGCCACTAGAGGGAGATTTTTCCCTGGCTTTTTAGAAAATTGGTTGCCACATGAAATAGGACAGCTGAATGCATGAAAATTGGTAACAGCAGGTTTTTTTTAAGTCTGGGACTCCATTTTCGAAGTTAAAAATACCAAAAAATGAGTCCTTCAGGGTGTAAATTCATCTTCAAAAAAATTTCATGCACGCACTTTGACCGCAAATATGGGGACGTTGGCGAACGGCTGCAAAAAATTTTTTTTCTAAAGTTAAAGTATTCTTCCCAGCATGATTTTCATTTTGCTGTTGAACTAAATACTAGTTTTGCAGTTTTGTAATTGGTCTATGAAGAATTACAATATTATAGTTAATCTTGGAAGCAAAAGATTTTCCATTTTTATCATTAAGGGCAAGGGCGAAAGGTATCTGTGTATAATGGTAAATGTGATTTACTGGATTTGTTGAAACATTCTGATTAATTATTGTTTTAAAAGAAAAGATCAACTTACCTGTGATAAATTATCAAAAAAGAAAAAACTACAGACTACAACTTGATTTGATAAGTGTAAGCATTCACTTAAAGCTTAAGTACAGCCATTTCACACTGAATGTTGTGATTACATTGCTTGAAAGTGCACATTGATATTGTTCAAATAAAAATATTATGAAAATCATTCTCACAACAAGAATAAATGCGTGGCACACCCAAGCCAGATACTATAGACGGTTTGTTCATAGTTGTTGTGTTGACGCAATTTTGACGCATGTTAGTTGAGAGGCTTTGTCTAACTAGAAGGCCTTATTTTACTTTGGTGCAGAGGTGGATATAAAGTGCAATTCACTTGTTTTTGTGGAGGCGGAATCCAAGTACCTTTAAAGCAGATGAGGACCTTTTTGATTTTTTCTTTATATTTTCAACTGGCCATTTTAGCGGATCCCTAATTGCGGGACACTTGTAAATACCACAAGGTAAGATCGCAGTAAGACAAGGTTTTTTTAGGTGTTTTAAGGACCCAATTCAGGTCCCTAGAATTTAAAATCGGGTCCGTAGAATCAGAAAATTATCATCGGGTTCCTAAAAGTCCATACCGGGTATCTAACATTTTCCTTAAAAAAAACCTGCACTAAGACAGCTAAAATTACTAAGATCATTAAGGTGGTCGAGATTACTAAAAAGATCACCAAGATTAGTAAGATTGCCAACATTACTGACATTGCTAAAATAAAAGAACATTAAATTCTACAGGATCTAATACAAAACGCTTTTCTGGGTTGAACTGCACTGCTAAATTTTTCAAAAGAATGTCACTAGGATCAGAATCATATGTGACTGAATTCATCATGGAAATAAACTGCAGTGTTTTTGTAGTTAAAAGCTTTCCTTTGACTTACGTACATTTTTCGACTAAAATTGGACTTGCAATTCACTTTTACATTTTCTTCACTATTAAATTGGATCCAGTACAATTGAATGTTTATGTCTGCTCTTAGTGATCTTAATAATCTTGTTGATATTAGTTTTCTTGGCGATCTTAGTAATCTTGGCAATCTTTGTGCGATTTTAGTGATCTTAGTGATATGTGTAAGTGTCCCTAATTGTGTTGTTGGCTATATGCTTGCATGTTATTACTTGGATTCTGTCATATTGCCTAACCTGCAACACTTTCCTTGCTTTGATACTGCAACACAGTAATACTAATGAAAGGAAGTTGTTGGTAACCATCGATTCAGACTTATTCAGAATTTTAGACTTATCATTGACTTGAGCATTGTTGCAAAGGTGCATTTTTCAGGTTACAGTAGTATGTTAAAACGGAAGATGCAAACACTACTAGAATACAAGGACATTTTGTGGTGGTGTATACATGCTGGGCCAGGAGGAAAGGTAACCTATTACCTTGCAACAGCATAAAAAGAGACGATTTTAACTGCTATAAAGCAAGCATGTGATATATTTTTTATAACAGTCTATTCGAAGTTGGTTGTTTCAAGCAAGCAAAGGATGTACTTTTAATAGAAAAAGCTGTGCTGGTTGAAATTACATCAGCATGTTGGGAACTGGTGTATGATTTATTCATACTTTGAAATCTCACGTGAGCAACTTTTTTTCATCTCTTTGCACCATTATTATAATAACTCGCCTGCCGATTAGGCTAGAGAGCTGTTCAAACCCTCTAAAGATTCGGAAAGTCTTGTGGTTTTGATTTTTGAAAATTGGAAAATTTAAGGGTTTTCTGTGGGTGACATCATCTTAAGGGTAGTTTTAGGCATTTTTGACCTAGATTACCGGGCCCTGGGTGCCAAAGACAAGAGCCCATTGTTTAACTTAAGTGTTTAATGGAAACTACTTACGTTATAATACAAGTTTTTAGAGCAGAGGTGCTTAAACTTTTTTAGTTGCACCACCTTTACTGGTGTTAGCCATTGGTACTCGTGCCTCATCTAATATCCAAATCAAACATAAAAAGCAGAATAACAATTGATTTGCCATTATCCTGTTTTCCGACAATGTGTTGCTGCCATATATTCGCACACTTCTTGTGAACCTTTTATGCGCCCCACTTTACGAACCACTGCTAAAGTCTTTGATTGGCAATCTAGCGTTTCTGGTTCAAAGGTTATGGCCAAAAAGTGGCTTTTTGCAAAACAGTGGTTTTCCCAAAAAGTCATGCCTTTTATGTGGAAATCTGAAAATGGAAATGGGATGCAGATGACTAGGATAAATTTTTACTGTCATGTGCCAAATTTTTGCTTATTACGTGTAAGTGCTAGTCAAAAAAAGTCTTCAATTTCAGTCAAATTTTTGGGTACATACTCAAAAATGTATCTTATAGTGAAAGGAAAAGGCAGTATCTGTTTTGTCTCATGAGGTGAAAGCACTGTTGGAGCTATTGCCTTAGTCGAACATGAAGTGTTTGAGGTGGTCACATGACTAGATTGGAACACATGATCTCCATAGTTGATCGTGATGTCTGTAACAGCTCAGTCCGACATGCATAGATGAGTGTTGTCATGGTTTCAGTGCTTTGAAATTGTTGGTGGCGTCTTGTCTGCATTGTGTGAACTGTAAACTGAAGCTTTGTCTGTGCAGCAAACACTTGAAACTCAGAATCTTAGACCTGAAAGCCTGAACCTAAAACTTTAAACTTGAAATTGTAACACTAAGAAAAGCGTGCCATAAACCTTAGCGAAGTGCAGAGATAACGGCCGAGAACACTATATCACTAGACCTACATATTCACCCTGCTACTGTACATATAGCCTACAACAAGGCTGAACCTGCTTGTTTGTAGTGACTGAACTGAACCATGTGCTGAAGCATGTTTTTGCCAGTTACCTAGTAGTCATTTGACCACTTCAACCAGTTGTATTTGGCTAAAGATAAAATAGCTGTAGGAGTATTTTTGCCTCATGAGGCAAAATAGACACTTTCAAAAGAAAAACTTGCTGGTTCTACCTATATTTTAGTGTGTTTGGTCATATATTTTGCTTCTTGAAGCATCAGGAGAGAACTGAGTAATAAACATTCTAAATTTGTTTCAGCTGTTGTTGTTTTTTTTGATACTTACTGAAAGCTCTTTGTTGTATATTAGATGTCACACTATTAAAGTGGTGTAATTTAGCCCTAGCATATGTTGTTTCAACAATTTAGTGTGTGTGTAAGCAGGTATATTGAGTGAGCTAAATTCAAGTGAAAAAGTACACCATGGACTGTCAGCAAGACAGTATCTCTAGCTGTGTTCATTTTGTAACTACTGATTTGCATTCGGTCCTTCCTCTTGATCATCGAGACTACATTTTCAACATAACGAAGGAGCACCTGATGCATGATCCAGAAGGACAACTCATGCATCAAGCAATGCCGTTTGGACTTAACCGACAACATGCTTTGCAGTTACTACGAGAAAACCTTTTGCAACATAGGTAATTATAGACTATCAGTGCAAATGCTATCGTTCAGGGGTGGCCAAACCTGCTTCATGCATGAGCTGCATATCATAAAACCCAAGTTACAAAGAGCCACAACATAAAAATATAAAAACATGAATTTCTTTGTAATCTATGCTTATGTAACATCCTAATTCTTTTTGTAACGACTTGCAAAAGTAATACTGTACAGTACACTGTCTACCACAGTATCACTTTACAATATTTCTACACTTTGCAATAGAAATAAAAAATGAAAAACAATTATATAATTTTTTGGAAGGCTCGAAGAGCTCTATGTAATACGGTTTGGTATTTTGTGTTACATATACTCCACTTAATTACATATTGGTTAAATGCATAGACTGCTTTATTGCATAGGATTCTAGAATCCCAAACCAAACCATTCGTAGGTGAAGAAAATAGTCCAGTTAACATCTTTGGCACCAGGTCGATTTAACTTATAAGTCCCGTGTGATCCACTTTTTACCTTCACTTTGTACCACCATAACTGACCAAATGATTGAGCTAGAGAGCTGTTCAAACCTTAACAACAACAAATTAATCCCATAACACAGGTCAAAAAACACTTTTTGTATTAAATGAGAATATGACATAACTTTTTTAGGTAACTTTTGGGTGCTGATTCCAGGTTTGGAATTCATTTTCTTCTGGCATGTCAAATTTTGGAGTTACAGCAAAAGGCTTTTTTGGGTATAACAGTTGTATGCTAATATATTAACTTTTGTTTCCAAGTGAAAAATGACCTGATAATTCAGTCTATATAAAGTTTGTTAATTTATTATGAATGATCAAAAAAACAAGTTGAACAAACAAGCAGAGGTCTTCTGGCCTTGGTAGTGGAACTCATGAAAGTTCTATAAGTGTATTGAACAAGATTTTCTTTTAAAAAATGTGGCTGGATCACCACGAGACAACATCCAGCAGACGATACCATCATTGATTCTTGTCAGAACCCCTGGTATCGTGCTTCCATAGCTTGAATATTATTCACCCTGGTAGTCACTTAGGGCATCAAGGTTTTCCAAAAAAAACAGTGTGAATAAAAAAATGCATCTTTAGTGATATATGCAAGCCCATCTCCATGTAAGCCAAAGCAATTCTGTAAATTCTGCTTGAGAACAATGAGCCTTAATATTTCTTATAAAGATCGAGCATATCCAACTGAATGCCTTCTGAGCTTGTAATTCCAGTGCATTCTTAACTGGACAGTGGACATTCTTAACACTTCGAGAGCTGGCCTACGATATATTTGTACTTCAATTTCGGCCTAAAAAACAGCAGTTTTCGGTTGCCTTACCAACGCCCTAGCTACTCCGCCGATTGCGCTAGAGAGCTGTTCAAGGGCTCAAACGAATCGGCCAGTCTAGTAGATTGCACTCTAAAAAAAATTTGTTGGTTGGGGGGTTCGGATTTTTTGTGACTGATTTCATAAGTGAAGTAGTTTTAGGGTCATTTTGGCTCATGTTGCCTGGCCTTGGGCCCAACCGCTAGGCCAAAGTGTTTCGCTGAAGTTTTCATTGGAAACTAGGCTCGAGTCTTCTTGATCTGTCAAAACCTCGACAGAATTCCTTCTTTCAGTTTAGCTTTCCTGAGATTTGTCACACAAATACAGTAGTTAAATTAAAGCCAGTGGAATTGCATTTGGCCATTGGTTTCACATAATTTTCATCAAGCCCAATTTTATATATGCAGAGGTGACATCAGGACTTATGATTTGCTAATGGAGGATGCTGAGCTCATGAACACTGTTCACTCCAAGAACATATGAGTTTCTTGTGGACGAATGTTGCTTTTCATAGTGATCCGCAGTATCACCTAGAGTGGTTGTCCCATAAACATAAAAAACAGCAGAACTTGGTAACTCCTATGTGCATTCCTATTAATATACTTATGACCTTGAGAGTTCCACACAGGCCCCACTGGTAGTCAGTATAAACAACTAAAAAGCATTCAAAACAATCTGATTGTTATCATACGATTCATTCAAATTAACAGAATGTGCAATAGGGATTTAGTGTTTTAAATTGCCTGTGTACACAGAGATATCAATATGTCACTCAATGAAACAGATTCTTGCATTTAAATCAGTCAGCTAAAGTTGGTAAACTTGCTTTACTTTTGCAAGTGGTATGTCTGCTACATCAATTATTGTTCTGTGTTACATCACAATGCAAAACAATGCTACTTTTTGTTGTTCATAAGCCTGTGGTAGGCTAGGTAGCTGGTAACCAAAACATACAGATATCTCAAAAACTTCATGTGCTACAAAAAAATAATTACATTTTTGATATCAGCGTCAAAAATACTTTTAGGGGCACATATTGCAATCACCGTTTAAATTTTGCTGTTGACCAAGTAATTAAAGAATTACCTAATTATTGATTTTTTGTTGTTTTTAGGCCATAACTTTCAAACTAGAAATGCTAGCAAGCTAATCAAAGGCTTAAAAGACTGGGATTATAGCCTAGTTTCTAATAAAAACGTGAGTCAAAAATTCCATCTAGCGGTTGGACCCGGGGCCAGGTAACCTGAGCCAAAATGGCCTAAAACCTACCCTACTTATGATGTTAAACTCAAAAACTTTCCATTTTTTTTCAATGCAATCAAGAAGACTCGCTGCATCTTTTGAGGGTTTGAACAACTCTCTAGGGTAATCGCCAGGCAAGTTATGGAATTGCAAAGTCACAGGAAAATGTGGGCTTTTGAAGTATGAATATATCGTACACTGCCACTGAAGGTGTTAATGGCACTGCGGCTGGCAGCTGCACAGCGCACTTTATCTTTCGTAGAAGTGAAATATATGATTAAGTGATACTAATCTATAAATGAAAACTATATTTTTGTCCAAATATTCTTGTTTATGTGAATAAGCACTAAGTGAGGGTGGGCAAATAGTGGCCCGCTGGTCAAATGTGGTCTGCCGCAGCGTTTGAAGTAGCCTGCGGAAGCATTCAGAAAATAGCTTCAAATCTGAAATTCCCTTGAACATATCACAACAAATGTTAGTGCTGACTGCTTTGCTGGCTTAACTGAGATTTGCTTCAATTTCCCTAAGGAGGTATGACTCTCTGCCACACATGGGCTTCTCAAAACGGCCTGTGAGACCAATTAATTGCCCAGCCCTGCACCAAGCAATTAACTAGACTATTTTCTTCGCCTATGAATGGTTTTGGCTTGGGATTCTAGAATCCTGTGCGATAAAGCAGTTCATGTGTTTAACCAATATGCAATTAACCAAAGTCGACAGTATCTTGTTACAGTTTAAACCTCAGTCTTTTGGTGATACTGATCTTGATTGTGTCCAGAAGTATTTTTTGTCTGATGCAATTGCTCAATTAAGTTTGTTGGCATAATTTGGTGTACTGTATTCTGTATATATGGTCTGGTTATGAACAAATGCAGGGATTTTCAATAACTTTTGAAAAACATTTCTAAAGTAACTTCTAGGAATCAGTATGTTTTTATGGCAAGCTGATGTCTTCAGTTTCATTTATGTTAAGCTAAATAATGCACTTACAAATTTCCAGCTTATTTTGCACCTAATGCGTTGTTATGTTTTGGTAGGTGGGGTGATGCTGCAGTGATCCTACTTGGCATTACTCAGGTAAACTGGAAACAAGCATCAAATCCAAAACAGAGGATGATTGATGATGTAAGTTTACCTGCTTTGTTTGCACTACAAACCACACTGCAAAATTTAAAACAATCTTATCATGGAAAAGTTAATCCTGCAAGCATAACCTGAAGTTGTGGCAACTGAGTTTCAAAAGCATTTTCTCACAAATAGAAGTAGATTACCACAAAAATTTATTGTCTTTTGCAGATTATGTGGAGGGTTGGAACAGACGTGCTTTCTCATCATCCATCTGGAGCAAATAATTTCATGACTTCAGCATACAAGAGAGCAATGATGTCATATAATGAAAAAGTTGATCAAGTTCATCTTTTGTTGGAATACACATTTGGCTTACTTATCGCTAAAGATTTTGCAACAGCAAAAGAAGAGCTTCGTCTTTATCCAAATATTGAGAAGGGTGTGGTGCATAAGCAGTCCCGCATAAATAACATTGCATGGTGGTCTGTGGTAGCAGAAGGATATCTGGGGTTAATTGATTATGTGTTGTGGAAATCAACAGTGTTGCACTGTACAAATAGTAATGATTTCTCCCAAAGTGGAGCTGCTGATGATTTCAGTTCGCAGCATGCAAAACTTGGCTCAAGTGCTTGCCAGCATTTTTCTGAAGTTATTTCAAAACCTGGTGTCTGGGACATATTTATTCAAAAATATATTGAAATACTGGTATTTTACGGTAAATCAGATGATGCAAAATGTGCATTGGAAACATATTCTGTGACACATCAGGACAACCCTAATGCACATAAGATGTTATATGCATTTGTGTGTGATCATCAGCCAACATCTAGTAACAGCACTTGTTCAACAGTTGACGTTAAAATAACAATTTTGAAGCGATTAGTTCAAGTTGCTCCATCAGAAGAGATTGTTCTAGATCTGCATCATCTTCTTTTTCACAAGTGGTTGAAAGATGGCGATCCACAAGCTAGATGTCATTTTGAAGCTGATTCAAACTTGACTGAATCAGTGGAAGTGTTATTAAACATGCTTGATTATTTTTGTTGGCGTGATGCCCCCAATATTTGGAAGGCCTTGTATGATGCAATTCAGTGGATAAAAAAAAAAACTGGCCGTAAACAAATGTTAAAATATATCAGAAATATATTTGTGGCCAGTGAGCGAATTCATTGGTGGCCTGCCTATCATTTCAGTGAAAGTTCAGTATTAATTGAATCTTCCAGCAATGTAAAAATTATTGAGAAGTCAAAGTCATTTATTGCTCATCTGATAAACCTTATTGCGGAATGATTCTCACATAAGAAACAGTATTGAAATATTGTGATGTGATTTATTTCATTGTGCTGCATTAAGCTGCTAAAACCTTTTTATTATTATGAACAGTGCATTCTGATTTTTGTAATAAATTCTGCTTTATTTGTATTTTTTGTTTGCCAGGTGAAAATATCTATAAAATACTAAAGTTGTGTAGCAATGAAGTTGATATTCTGTGATACATTTTCACAAGATCCTAGTGATGGAAGTGTGGTAAACAGATGGTCTGTTATTGACTTTCCCAATCCTGTTGTATTGGAAGAAATCAGAGTATTATCAAATGGAGTACGTTTGCATGAGCAGCTTGGAGCAGATGGGTAAATGGTTTGTTCTTTAATGCCATGGCTGTTTCCTTTCATCACAATACCGTTTTGCTGAGGTTAAATACATTAGCTTGGATAGAGTTTCAACTGTTAAAAATCTTGTCTAAGTCTGGATATGTTTTTTTTTCATTTGAGTTTTGATAATATTGCCTTGCTAAAATAAAGCCATGCTTTTTGCTACTGATTTCATTTCTACCATATTTTAAATGTGCAGCCAAGGAAAAAGTGGTGACTGCCTGTAATTACAGTTAAATTGGTTGTGGATCAAAAGGGATTGACACTATTACATGATTTTTTGACTGTGCATAATTACCTTCAGCCAACTTTGTTTTGAACTTGCCATGGCTCACGTTCACTTTTTATGGCTGCTTTTCTTCCTGGGAGGGTCATGGGGACAGCAGCCCAAGGAGGATTTGACATACCTCAAGGTTTTCAACAACCTCTGATGGTTCTGCTAGCTCCACACCAAGGTGGGATGAAGCGAGGTCAGGGATGTAATCACACCATCTGGTCCTTAGCCCATTAATGCCCGAAATGTAAAAAATATGAAATTTTGGGTTCTTCCGTAATAGGTTATTCAAGATGTTGTCCTAAAACTGGGTTGACTTTGTTTTTCATGAAATTAATTTTTTAAAGTCTTTTTTGGCTGTATGATATATCATACGCTGGGCATTGAAGAATGTGTCAGCTGCTAATGTGGCCTATATGTTGAATCATCATTTCAATGATATGTACAGGCGCAACTTCCAGTTTTAACACATTTTATTGAAAAATGAAAAGTCTACCCTGTAAGGACCGCAAAACCACTATATTGGCTTGATTTTGTCCAGTCATAACTTCTCCACCGATACAGCTAGAGAGCTGTTCAAACCCTCTAAAGAAGCAAAACATCTAGGATTGGTTTTTAAAAAATTGGGTACATTTTTTAGTATGACGTCACAACTGGGAAGGTTTGGAAATTTTGGGATTACGTAATTGGACTCTGAGAAAAAGATCAAGTGGCAATTTAAATGTTTTCTTTTAAAATATGCTTAAGTGAATATGCACATTTTAGAGCCCCTGAATGGCCATCTGGCAATAGTGGTTGGCAAGTTATGGTCAAAAAATCAGTTAGTAATTACTTAATACCAAAGGCAATAACTGTATGGATAAGTCCCACATTTAATTTTAGCAAACAAATTTGGTCCATTTGCCACATGCACCAAACAATCTTTGAGTATCTGTGCATTTTTTGTCCACTATACGTTATTCATTTAATCTTAACACTTTGACAACCGGCGTACGATATATTCGTACTTCGATTTCAGCCTAAAAAACAGCAGTTTTCGGTTGCCTTACCAACACCCTAGATCAGTGTGGCTCATGTTGCCTGGCCTAGGGCCCAACCGCTAGACCAAAGTGTTGCGCTGAAGTTTTCATTGGAAACTAGGCTCGAGTCTGAGTCTTTTGAGCCTTTGATCAACTTTCTAGTGTTTCTGATTCAAAAGTTATGATCTAAAATAAACAGATTAATTAATTAGCTAATTATTCAAATATTTTTACAAACTTGCATCATAACTTTTGAACCCGACACCCCAGCAGGTCATCCAAAGTATCAAAAGACTCGGATTGTAGCCTAGTTTCCAGTAAAAACTTCAGCGAAATAC
>JGI24021J15306_10009042_pt1 | contig 12301 bp, 8 predicted proteins | sample Ectturendosymbi1_FD_15306 | JGI IMG/M metagenome (IMG submission 15306)
GAGTTGTGCGGCGGGTACAATTGTGTGTCTCGATTTGAGGCGCCGTGCGTTCCCACCCAGTGAACGGGTGAGAGCTGGGTGGAGCAGTTGTCCAGTCTCCATGGCACGGCGTGCTAGAGACAGTGCGGCTCCTTTGTGATGAAGCTTAGCAGGTTAGATGCCTGCGTGGATAAGAAAGTTGCCGCTGGTGTAGGACGCAGGCATCCAGTCACAGTTCGCAAAGCGTCGTTAATGACAGGATCAATGAGGCGGGCGTGAGCACTACGCCACCAGGCAAGAGTGCTGAACTCTGCAGTTGAATGGACCAGAGCCAAGGCGGCTGCTCGCAACGTTGTTGCTTCAGCACCCCAGCCCGAATCAGCAAGCAACCTCGGGAGTGGGACGCGTGATGTCAGCTTTTTGCGAAGTGGCTCAAGGTGTCGGCGATACATGAACGTCCTGTCCAACGTTACTACAAGGCATTTAGGCTCGGAGCAAAAGGGCAAGATCTCACCGTTGAAGTTGACTTTCAGCTCACGTTTAGCTTCCTCATTGTAACTTCCAGGTCTGGAGGTATTTACCTACTGTATAGCCTTCATGTGTTTGCTGAGCACTCCTTCCACTGCCTGCCAGTCTCCACCAGCATGCATGATTGCTAGATCGACTAGATCGTAAGGGTATGCATACTTTCTGGAGACGGTAATTGGCAAGTCAGAGGTGGAGATGTTGAAGAGAAGGGGTGCCAAGACGGATCCCTGTGAGATGCCGTTCTTGAGGCGTCGTAACCTGCTCCGTTTGTTGTTACCGGTGGTAAGGGTGAAGCTGCGATTGCCAACCAGCTCCATGATCACGCGGACCATGTGTCTGTCAGGTAACGATCGCAGTGACTTGCAGGTGAGGCCACGATGCTTACAGTGTTGTAAGCCGCTGTGAGATCGACAAACACAGCACCAGCCTTCTTCTTAGCGGAAAATTTATCCTCGATATCATGTGTCAGTATGGTGTCCTGATCTACGGTCGACCCCCGTGTCGAAAGCCTGCCTGGTCCTGCGGGAGCAATGGGTCGACGATTATGATTCTACACGAGCGTAGATGAGTCTCTCGAGGAACTTGACGGGGACACGTAGTAGAGATATAGGACAGTAACTCGTTGTGTCCCCAATGGTTCATTCGGCTTAGGAATCGTAACTACTAGTGCTTTTCTCCATATCCTGGTTATCTTGAGTTGGTGCATGCAAGAAGAGAAGATATCGCATAACGAGGATTTGAGAGCTGATCTGGAGCATAAACTCTGGGAAATATAATCTAATCCCGGAGATTTTCCCAGGTCCAGGTGGTTAAGGGCGGTAGCAAGCTCCTCAGGTGTGAAGGGGCTAGAGATGCTATCACCTCAGGTGTTGGGACCTGCCATAGATTGGATACCTCCTTGTTGATGGGCCTTGTGGATTAGCGGTCCCCGTCTTGTGTGTCCTGTTCTTCACAAGTTGTGAAGCGATGGACTTGTTGACTTCTTCTTGCATGTGAGCGGCGGTTCAAACAAAATCCACAAAGTCCTCAAGCCATTTAGTGTTGTTGATGTCAGGGAACCGCAGGCCTTCCAGGCAGTTCGGACGGCGAAGGATGTTACAATCAAAGATTATACGATTGGTCGACTGCTCCTCAGCGCCACAGATGCATTTGGGTGTATCTAGGATGCCCCAGCGATGCAGGCATGTACCAAAGCGGCCGATGCCAGTTCTTAGTCTACAGTATTCAGTGCTACCCACAGACTACGGGGTAACTCTGAGCCAGACGGGGGACAAACGGCAGGGGTGACCAAAAACTGGGCCGGTCCTGTGGCACTTTCCCATGCCACTCTCCATGACTCCAGGATATTGAAGCCGGACTTGATTAGCACTGCAGCATGGCGGCAGAAGGGGCGTCGTGAATGCAGGCGCTGTGTGCCAAGAAACTGTACACTACGGACAAGGGCATGAAGGGGGTGGTTAGTGTTCAGCTGTGCCTGGAGCGCCAGCTTGAGAGTGGAATTTCCCTGCACAGATGGGCCGGTGGAATGCCCGAGAGTACTGGTAAAAGCTCCCTGCATGTCGGTTTCAGGCACCCAGAGATGATGCGCATTGCATCATTTAACGCAACATCTAGCTTTTTAGTGTGGGTGCTGTGGCACCAAGCTGGAGCGGCGTATTCCACAGCACTGTAGACCAGGCCCAGCGCTGAAGTTCGCAGAACAGAGGCGTGGGCACCCCATGTTGAGCCAGCCAGGAGGCGTAAGAGGCAATTAAGAGCTCTGACTTTGCCACAGAGGCCGTCCAAGTGTTGCCTGAAGGTGAGTTGTCGGTCAAGCGTGACTCCAAGGTAAGTAGGAGTTTGGGTGTAGGGAATGGTGGTACCATTGACGGTGACCGCAAGCTTACAGCTGGATTCTCTATTATTCAGATGGAACGCAGTGCATGTAGTTTTGGCTGTGCTCAGCTTGAGCCTCCATGCAGATAGGTATTCAGCAATTCTTTGCATATCCAAAGAAAGGACCTCTTCCACCTCACTCCAACACTTGTGGAAAACAGGAGGGCCAGGTCATCAGCATAGCCATATTGGGTGGACACGGTGTCGGGGATGTCACTGATATAGATGTTAAACAGCATAAGTGCAAGCGTTGACCCTTGGGGCACTCCGTTCTTCAGCCGTCGGAGGCGACTGCATTGCCCATCGCTAGTTTTAAGGATGAAGCTGCGGTTTGAGATAATGTTGACAATGAAGCGGACCAGGTGTCGACCAGGGATGGTCTGGAGTAGCTTCTGTGCCAAGCCCTGATGCCAGACAGTGTCATAAGCTGCAGTAACATCCACAAAAACAAGGCCCGCTTTTCGTCTTCCTTCATAGCTCTCTTCAATATCGCTTGTCAGTTTGACAACCTGTTGGACAGTAGAGCGACCACTTCGAAAGCCACCTTGTTGGGTCGGCAGCTGGGGGTCGACAACAGGCTCAAGTCGAAACAGAAGGAGGCGTTCAAGTAATTTGTACGGAACACAGAGAAGCGAAATTGGCCGGTAGCTCCTGGGATCATCCATTGACTTGTTTGGCTTTGGGGCAGCTATGACAGTCGCCTTTCGCCAGATCTTCGGGATGGCGACACGATTGAGACAACTGGAGTAGAACTCACGCAGCCACGACAGGCAATTGCAACCAAGGTGTTTAAGGAACTCTGGTGGGATGTGATCCGGCTCTTGAGCTTTCCCGCACTTGAGCAGTTTGATGGCATGGGCCAGTTCCTCGGATGTAAAAGGTGATGTTAGGTGCCCATCAACCCCCGGGGACGTCCACAGAGCATTGCACTGCCATTTCACATTGAGAGAGCGAGCCTTGCTTGCACCAGCATAACGGCCGTTGGCCAGAAGTTCATGAGCAATGGCGTTGGCAGTGACAGGGCATTGCCTTGGACGTGCGCAGCGCCCTGTAAGGCGGTTGAAGGTTTTCCATGCTCTTCTGCTTGAGTGGGTGAAGTCGATTCCCTCTACCGACTCGATCCATCGTTCTCGACGTTTTCTATCAAGGAAGGATGTGAGCTCCTCCGCCTTGAAGTCGGAATCTACACAACTCTCAGCCATCAGGAATGCATTGTAGCGCTGGTCGCATTCACTGTCTCAAGTGGGAATGTACTGCCGACGACATCCACGAGGGATAGACATCCGTGCGGAAGAGGGCAGTAGTTGACAGAAGGCAGAGTACGCCATGTCCGCGTTGGAGGAGGGGTCTGGGAGGGAGTCTGCTCCTAACTCGGTCAGGTTGGTAAATTGCTCCCAATGCGCTTTTTGGAAGTTCCACCTTAACACCGGTTTAGCGGTAAGGGGCTTGATAGGGTTTATTGGCTGTATCAACGATGGTCTATGCTGGGACTTTGGAAAAGGATCCAGGATGGTGCAATGTGGTAACGGCCCGGCCAGGTTTACAAACGCAAGGTCGGGGTTTGTGCCGGTGTTCCATCTGCAGGAGTGGAAACTATCTGGTTGCTTGGGGTCATACAACAGGTTCAAGCCTGAGGCAGAAGCCCAATCTTCAAGTGCTTCTCCAGATGCATTAGTAGAACGGCAGCCCCATGTAGTGCTGTAGCAGTTGAAATCGCCAGCGTACATACAGGGGCGGCTAAAATATGGGAGACCGGTTGTATCCATTTTAATTGAGGGAGGTTTATACACATTAATGATAGTGACACCTTCCACCTCCATTGCTGTCGATTCTAGCAGTGAGTTCTCAGGACACACTGCAATTGCGCTCCACTTGGCATGGTGTTTCACGAAGGTTGCAGTGCCATACACTTCACTTTCAGTGCAGGCTGCGAGGGTATATCCCGGGATCTTGAGGTGGGATCTGTCTTTGTAGTGGGTCTCTTGCAGGAGTATGGCAGTCACTGCGTGAGCCTCCGCGAGGTGAGTAAGGACATTAATCTTCGCCTTCGTTAGGCTCTCTACATTCAGCTGCAGTAGTGACGCCGTCATGTACGACCACCACTGGTGTCCGCCCTAACAAGGGCACATGCTTTGGGACGCCGTCGCCTATCCTTGGCTGTAAAGGCTGATTTTTCTTGTGGGACTTCATACGAGTAGCCTCTCGGGTTGTTGACATTCGCCTGACTACAACTGTGTCAGTTACCAGGCTCACCACTAGGAGGTTGTCAACATGAGCCCCACTTGTTGGCTGAAAGAGATTGAGAAGAGTTGATCTTGAGAAGTTTAAAAAGCAGACAGTGAATGTTACCTTTCTAAAAAGTATATGAAGACTTAATCAGAATCATGGGGAAACAAGTGCGAGATGAAATTGTGAATAAAATGAGCAGCCAAAAGATCAAATACCTTTCTATTATTGTTGACTCAACTCCTGACGTGACACGGTAACTTTGATTCGACACTGTCACAACGGAAAACCCTGCCAGAGATTTTCATAATTGTGCCAGTGGAAAACCACTCATTCTGCGACATTGAAACGCAAATTCATTAGCTAATCCCCTAGAAATTCATTAGGGCAGCGATCCCCAAAGTCCGGCCCGCGGGCCAGATCCGGCTCGCAAAGGGTTCCAATCCGGCCCGCGAGCTTTCCTAGGAATGCTTAGTATTTTAACAATTTCGTGTAAATAAATTAATGTAAGATGTGATTAACAAACATGATGGAGTTTGTTTGTCCAGAGAAAAATGGCGTGTTAGCTCCGTGACATTAAGCGACAATACAATCGCCAGGAAGAGTGGAGGATTTATCTAGCAATCTCAAGGAAAAGTTGCATGGTGCAGCTGGAAACTTGAAGCACCTGCCTTAGCTTTAGATGAGAGTATAGACATTTCCGACATTGCACAGTTAAGTACATTTGTGCGTGGCATTTATGCTGAAGTTAATGTCACAGAAGATCTTCTTAGCCTCAGGACGTCAATGGGTGATACTGGGAGAGGAGATGACGTTTTTCCTTGATGTAATTTTGCTCTCAAAGACGCTAGCTTGTCTTATGAAAAACTTGTAGTTGTTGCAACTGATGGTGCACGTGCTATGATTGGAGATCAAAAAGGCTTGCAAGGACGCCGTATAAACGTGTTAGAAACCAGAAATCTTTCAGAAATTATGGCGTCGCCAAGAACGTACTGAGGTTAGATGGTGCCCGGGACAAGAAACAAGTTTGGCACCCCTATTTTCGAACCTAAGGTCATTTGGGAGTAAATGTACTGAATTGAAGAAAGTACTTGCGACATTGTTGGGACTTTTCGGCTCCCCCCAGTGATTCGGCGCCCGGGGCATTGTGCCCCTCTTTCCCCCCTCGTTACGCCCCTGGCTGTCATTGTATAATTCACCAAGGATCTTTGTGCGCTAAAGCTCTTGGTTGTAACGATGTTATGGACACTGGCGTAACTGACGGGGGGCAGGGATGCGCGCCGCCCCCCCTGGCAAGCTAAATGTAAAAAATGGGCCCCCCTCAGAGATTTCATGAACTGCAGAATATGAAAATGCTTCTACAATTTTTATAAATCCGTTGGTCTTGACATTTCAAATACTGAAATAGTTCAGTGCTTAGGAAACCAACAATCATCAAATGCATCGTAAATTCAGAGTTGTTGCAGTGCAGCAGCGGGCATTGTACAATACATCATCTTGAACGTGCATACGGTGTGTGATGTAATAATCGCCCGTAGGTGTGGAGCTGCCGCCATTTGCGGTCGTTACACTTCTACTTGCTTTGGACTGTGTCGTGGAGTTGTGAATAAGTTTATGTCTGAAAGCTGTCATGTACATTTCCTTGAGATTAGGCAGTGACCTTGAGATTAGAACACAAGGAAAGTTGAGTAGTGACACAACAACCTTCTTTTTTGTTTTGCAAAGCCAATCAACAAAGCTGTCTGCAATTCACCGCTGAAAGTTGAACCAGCGGTGTTGATTATAGCATCTCGGCTGAAGGTGATAACTTCGTTTTTCCGGCCATCCCAGCGGGTACCACTGCTTTCGTCTGAGCAGTGCGCTTTACACCTCCTTGAAGTGATATGTGATTCAGTCCATTGTATGGGTCGCGATCCAAACAAGGGCTGCGATTTCGCTAAGGGTCAGAAAATAGGCAGCGCCGAGGCGATCAGAAACCTAAACCTGAGTTGTAATTTTTCAAACTGGTCTGTGTCTGTTTGCAGTGTAGCGTAGGCACTTGAGGAAAGAGTAGAATGTTGACATTGAAAACGAACTTAGCAACCCACTGCCAAAAATCATCCATACAATCAACATTTTTGTCATGTTAACATAGGCTACGCTGTTTGAGGCATGGGTGGCAAGATGTTCACCAAACTCAGATTTCAGTCACCCTCGAAAAAGTTTTGGAACCGCCGGATTGAGCAATATCCAATTATTGTCAGGAGTCGTCTGATAAACACCCACATCCGGATCCATTATCATTTCTCAACTTTTTCTGAGTATTGCGAACGCTCTATTTGGCAGTTTAGCACTAACGTTATCTATCAAAAATTTTGGTGTGTATCTTATCTCTTTACTTAGTGATCTTTGCAGTCCCGTCGCCACGGGGGCTATTGGGGGCTTAGCCCCCAAATAAAGTTCCAAGCCCCCCAAATTGAATTATGAAGCACTATAAATCGGTGGAGAATGTCAAGCCCCCTGAAACGTAAAGCCCCCAATATTGAAAACTTTCTGGCGACGGTTCCGGATCTTTGTAATGTTGATTGTGCAGTACATATTGCAGTTTTGACAACGAAATACTAGCATGTGCAACATAAATCTACGAAGTAGGAGTAAATATGAAATCTGGTGTTCAAAAACGTAAAGACAAAGCACAACAGCAATTTCAAAGTTCTGCTGCGAAGTCCAGAGAGCCAAAAGAATTTTTTGCTGTTTCCATCACCCCTACTGACATTAATTTAGCTGATAAAAACTGTAGTGTTTTACTAGTAATTATCCAACTTGAAAGACAAAGTTTCTTGCCTTTGCTGCTTCAAATTTATTGAATATTTCGTCAAAAAATGATATAATTTAAAAGGCCACATCTGTATCAACCTAGGAAATAGCTAACGCTATAAACGCTGTGGAGATGTTCTAGGTCAGCCATTTTGTGATCTGAATTTCGACAATTAAATGTCCACGGAGATGTTCAGTTTATGAGTCAACTCAAATCAAAAACACATGTAGCAACAACTGAAAAGTTCACACTTATAACTAGTATGCTCAGCGCAGTTGCACAGTTTCAATTAATATCTTGAAAAAGTAGTCAGTATTTAACATTAATTCTTATGATTACTCCTTCACCCCCGCCATGTTGAGAATATGTGCAAGCAAAATATGTAATTAAATAGATTTTATAATTAATGCCAACCGTAAAATCGCGCTTTAAATTAAATGAATACAATCGGTTGTCCGCCTCATTCTAAACATATCTCGCAAAAACATTTCATACCTTGATCAAAACAATTTACATGCTTTTGTACACCACTGAGCATTTCCATCCGACAATTTTAGCCATTTACTTCAGAACATGATGTTTAAATGTCTTCATTTCTTCCACTGCCTGATTACGCTTTGATGATAAGTGGAAGTAGGTATAGCTGGTGCGCTGTTTCAGTGTTTGGCATTACCCTGTGTTCATGAGTGTCCGCAGGGGGCAAAAAGGGAATTTTCCACCACCTGGAAATTGGGCCTAACAACCAAAAATTTCTAGAAAACGTGAAGTCAGCAGCTTAATTGACTTAACTGATCAGCTATTGCGCCATTGGATTTTCATTTGCTCTGATGTTCACTAATAATTGGTTTTGCTTAGTGCAATGGCTTCTTATAGTGCTTCTGCTTGTTGGCTGAGTCATATGAAACAATAAACCATTACCAAACCATTACCATTAATTCTTGCAATGACGGTCCTTTTTTCTGATATGACGCTCACACTGCACAAGAGCCGGGTTCGCTGTTGTGGTGTCATTCAATTTTGAGCTTGCAGTTCACTCATGTCCGTTACATTGCCTGCAGAGGTAGGTTGCGAAACTTGGGTGCGGATATTTCTAAAATGACCTTCATTGCGTAACAGTAATATGGCAACAAAGTTTCACTTCAATTTGCGGTAGTAGGCGTTTAGCCGCATGTGACTGTTGAAGACATTTGTTGCAGGTGATGCAGCGAGACAATGACTGCTGATTGCTCTAAGTCACGTACTTTTATATGATGTGAAACGAAACCTTGCTGCCAACGAAGCACATTTTTGGAACTGTTGCCGTAACATGGGTAATTTTCTTTGTGGTTTAGAAATGGTAAAGCCTTATGTGAACGCTCATTTGCATTGTATCGTCAGCAGCCTGAAATGGGCAAGCAAAATGTCGACTTTTCCGATCAATGGAAAAATTTATGTGAACGCCTATGCCTGTGTTGTTTATGTTTATAATGTAACGCTTGCTTTGTACTGTGCTATAAATAACCATTTTTGTGTTATTCGAGTATCCTTTGTCGCGACCTCTCGGTTAACATGTCGTTGAATGTGTGATTCACCAGGAACCGGGTGTGCATGAAAACTTACACCCACATATATGTGGCACGAACATGCGAAGGCTAAAGCCCATATATATGTAATATATGTGAATTTTTGGGAAATAATGATTGCATTCCCAAACGGTGCCCAATGGGCCCCTTCAGCAAAGTTTGCCCCCCCTGACTCAAACCTCTAGTTACGTCACTGGTTATGGATTCCGTCATTTCTGCAGTGAATTTCATTCGTGCTTGTGCGTTGAATCATAGACATTATTCCATGGAGGAAATCATATGCAAATTACAATGATGTCTTGCACATTTCACAAATTCGATGGCTTAGCAGGGGTAAAACATTGAAGACAGTGTGGGATTTAAGACAAGAAATTGCATTTTATATGGATTCTAAAGAGAAACCGCATGAGTTTTCTAATTCTAAAATGCCCTCAAAACTTGCTTTCTTGTTGGATATAATAGAAAAATTGAGCTATCTGAATGCGTCATTGCAAGGAAATGGAAAACTCATTTGCAATGTTTTTGGTGAGATTAAAGCATTTTAAGAAAAGCTAAAACTTTGGCAAAGACGTTATGCCAAAATGTGTTTGATCTTTTCCGTGTTTGCAAACTGCACTTGGAGATGATGAAAGCGACAGTGGTGCTAAATATGCTGTTGAAATTGTAAAGTTGCAACATGAATTGGATCGCTGATTTCAGGACATTAGCAGTTTGGAAAATGGCATCGAAATGTTTTTAACGCTCTTTGACATTGATGTCGCATCAGTGCCAGTAGATGTCCGAGTGGAATTTATTGAATTGCAGAATGACTTGCATCTGAAGGCAAAATGTCTATCAAAACCGCTTCTGAAATTTTACAGTGAGTGTCTCCCGAGAACAAGATTCAAAACGTGCTCAAAATTTGATTTGTTAGATTGGAAGTACTCACCTTTGCGAACAATTCTTGCATAAGATAAAATATTCTAAGTCCAACTGTCGAAACAGAATTTCAGATGCACAATTTCACGATACTCTCCGTATTGCAGTATGAAGCACAGAACCAAATATTACAACTATTGTGCAACAAAAAAGCTGTTCCATAAGCCACACTTACATTGCAAACATGCTACCGAGTAAAGAAAATAAATAGTAACATACAAACCTTACTAATGCTGTACGTGTTATTGTTGTTTTTTCAATACACAAGATAGACCGCCTCCGGGCACTGATAAGATCACGGATTTGGGCTCGTATCCAAAACGTTTGGGAACGGCTGGATTAGGTAATCACAACCGCGGTCGCTTTCGCCAGCATGTTTCTCGACTTGCCGCTGGGCTGAGCAAAATTGGTCTATTTTGTTACAAGTTTGTTTTTCAATGCCTGATAGCAGTGTTGAAAGGAAAGGCAGTGGTGAAAATATGAATGCAATATGGAAAACGTATATCTGTGACACAAGATTTTACAGAAGTTTCCAAAATCGGAAATCAGTTTCAGGAATGTTGCCAGTGTAGTCCGTGAGTCCGCAGCATGTCTACATCGCATAGTTTTGTAACATAGAGGTGAGTGGATCAGTTTTGTCGGAACTAATGCCCCTGGTTGAACCATAATGCAGCGTGTGAAAAGCTATCTACGTTTGCAGACAACTTGACGCTATCTGGCAAAAATGCATTGAGCGTGCTCCATTCGCTCAAGGAATTATGACCTAACAATGCCATTGTGCAACATATCACTCCGCCCCACCAGCCGGACAACGCAGCGTAGTATTGAATTGCTGCTAGTCCAGCCGCATAGTATGATATTTTTGACGAATTGTTCACATTTGCATAAAAGCATAAAAATTGGTACACATGTTTATTAAGCCATTCCAAACAGTTTTAGATATGGAGCCACTTCATAATTGACCTTGGTTAGGTTTTGCGGGTATTTTCCAAATTTGCCGACATTTTCTATCCTTTAGGCCCGGCAGCAGCTACAATCTAGGCTTGGGATTCTATGATCGGCCATAAATCCTGAACGGATTAAGCTAGAAAACGTGGAAGCACGACGCGTCACAACAAATTGTGGTACTCAGCTCTGATACAGAAATTTTGGTAAATTACCAGCTATCTACAACTTGGTATGATGAATAATTTGCTTTACCCACTCATGCCAACTTTTGCTCAACGTTTCAATATATGCAGTCCAAAATTTGGGATGACGACGGCGCCTTTATCGTCCCCACCTGGCTACGCGCCTGGCAACAGTGACTGATGGCAATGTTGCTTTGATGTTTTTGTTGCAATTGCTAACCTGTAGTGTAGACAGCTCACGCCGGTTACAAAAAAATACGAATTTGGGGTGGTTAGCGAAATCTCCAATAAACAGCAAAATGCGTAGCTTATTGCTTGGAGCAGGGTCTCCAAGCTTTTTTGTCAGAGGGCCACACAGCTATTACACAACATTTCGAAGGCCGGACATCTAACGTAATGTAGTTTTTTCGGGATATGCTACATTCTACCAAATCAACAAATTTTTCGTAATGCTTTTTCGCTATTGTCAACATCAGTCCCGTCGCCACGGGGTCTTTGGTGGGATTAGCCCCCCAAACAAAGCGCCAAGCCTCCCAAATTGAAATATGAAACACTATAAATCAGTGGCGTTTTTATGAAATTTTCGATGTCAAGCCCCCTGCACAAACGTAAAGCTCCCGTATTGAAGACTTTCTGGCGACGGTTCTGGTCAACATTTCTTCATGGCTGGATGAAATGGCTTCGCGGGCCGTAGTTTGGAAACCCCTGGGTTAGATAATTCCGCTTACATTACATAAATTTGAGCAGAAAGGAAATTTTCTGGTGCAAATTTTAACTTCTTTCACTGACGACTGTGGTGCTGGCGAAGATTCGTGGTTCTAAAATTGGGTGTAGACTGATCCCCACCTGTTTTTGCTGACCTGGATAGAAGCAGATCCATTGCCAGATGAACAGTAATGAGGGTGGCTTTAAGATTGTTTGGGTGGGATTCGTAGTAGTGTACAATGAATTAGACAATGAGTTTATCAGGGAGACTAGAGGCTGAGTTTGGAGTTATTGATTGTGAATTTGGGGCCTCAGCCCGCCTACTCCCACTTCTGTTGAACAGTGTCACAACGTTATTTCCAATGGTGGGTTTAGGGTTGGGGGGACCGAGGCAAGACTAAAAAGGGGGGCCCTCTGATGACGCCATCATACTCAGCCAAACGTGATAATCACTTCTGATTTGCCCAACATACGGCCACTCAAGGGTGTGTTCCTGAGACTACGGCATAACTGAAATAGCAGGAGAAAATGCAAAAGGGTGTTCATGATACACAACTTTGAAAACACTGAAAGTTGGGAAG
>JGI24021J15306_10009043_pt1 | contig 12301 bp, 8 predicted proteins | sample Ectturendosymbi1_FD_15306 | JGI IMG/M metagenome (IMG submission 15306)
GAATAATCATGATAAAATGTATTGTCATAGGAAATTTTAGGGGTACATGTGCATCTGTCAAAATGCTGAAGGGGTACATACTTACCTGTTGAAATGCAGAAGGGTACATGCTCATCTTTCGGAATGCTGAAGGGGTACATGGTAAGCGAAAGTTTGGGAACCCCTGGTATAGTACATGATAAACAGGCACGAAANGCCGCTGCATTGAAAATTTCGAATTCNAGATTATNTAAATAAAGACAGGTTGTCGTTGTATTGCACANACACAATAATGAAAAGCTTACTGAACCAGACAAAACCTTCAACTGGGCCGCATGTTGGTCATAGCTGGCATAGACCAACTTGTGGAAAGAAAATAGTTGCAGATTTCACATTAAATTTTTTGTGTGTGTATTTTAGTACTCAAGTATATCTGAGCAAATGTTCTTGTGGAACAGATGTTAAGCAGCAATAGCAAAAAAATACCAGGTAGTATGTTACCAGAAAGAGTTCGAGAACCACTGCTCAACACAGATCTACATGTTAAATTAAGGCCTGTTTAGAGTGATGAAAAAGATGCAAAACGTATTAGGCAATATAGACCTGCTCCTTCATTGATTTTTTTTCATATTGGAATGTGGTAGCTTTTCGATTGGTGATAGGACCACCAATTAATCANATTTTAGGATTAAACCAACGTCTAAAATTTTCCTCTATATTTTTCAAGCANTTTATTTTGATGGCCTATTTGCAATGAAGTTTTTCAGCATTTCTTCTTTTTCCAACAAATTNATCTGTGCAGATTCAAGGTAAAGGGCAAAATGCATGTTTTGTCCCAGAAGTGAATGCAAGGTCTATTTGGAAACCAGAGCTATGTGAATGTTGTCAATATGGTTCTGCACAAAATGGATTTGTTCTATGTTTAAACATTGTTATTGGTGTATTAGCAACTTTGTCACTTGTTAAAGAGGTAAGGGATTGTTGTTATTGTTAAAAGCAGTATGTTTGTATCAAAGCAGTACGCTATTGTCACTGCCTGAAGTATCAGCAGCACTTCACAGCAACATACCACAGCATGAGTGCATCGGTTTAATGATGACTAATATACATAATCAGAGAGAATAGCAGAAAAAACTTTCAGAAAATGCAAGAACTGCAATGTTATAAGTCTGACAAATAATGCAAGGATCTTGCTTTCTATAGTTTAAAATGGTTACAAGAGCATTGTTACATCGAACTGGTGTAACTGATTGAGGATTATTTACAGTTTAAAATAAAAGGGGGTTTCGTGAGTGGCTGCCAGGGGTTCTGCCGAAACAGCGAAATTGCCTGGGATGAAATTCGCAATCACAGTTCTAAGCAGTTGCAGCAATATAGACACTTGGATCATTGCATAGGGTTCCATGAGCAATGCAAACAATTGAGGAAGGTTCTGCTGCAAAAAGGTTGAAAACTGCTGTATACCATAGATCAAAGTACTTGCAGGCANGGCTGCAGGAAGTGTGGAAATCGGGAAGGAGCTTCCCNGGAAATCGTACATGCTCGCGGGTAATTGAGCAACTGCGAGTCAAGTAAAATCAAATAATACGCAAAGGATTGCAGGCAAACCACAAAACGGACTGTACGAATATCCTCGCTCAGTCACAGTGGCCCAATATCTGGCCTTGAAACGCAACAGTTATGCCTACGTAATAGTGGTCTTGTGCAGTCGCTGGTTGCATGCAGGGTTGTCAACATGGCATTTTGGATGCAAGATTTTGAAATTCTAGCTTTTTTTGAAAATCAAATGTAATGCCATTCAAAAATGCTCAACTCGTGCCCAAACCAGCATCTACTGACAAGCTCACTCCAGTAACTGCATACTCGTGGCCAAAAAATGCATGCGTAGAACGCTCACTCAACAGAAACTTTTAACACCGTACGAATATTCATTCTACTGGTCGAATCGGTTAAACACCGATTTCGCCACCACTGAACTGGCCGCAACAATCAAAGTTTGAAACACGATGACACAATCACCTCAAATGCTGCACCGCCAGCAAATCCCACAACATTTATACCTGTGGTTCTCAATCACTGTTCTGAGAGCCACATGCGGCTCCCAAGCACCCTTTGTGCGGTCCTCAGTAGTCTTTCAATAAAACCTAATATTTTGTGCAACAGACTTTGTTCTGCAATAAAACAAAACATGTGAATTTTTGCATTAAAATATCTTCAGTGCAGCTATAACAAAGTTGTAAGTCTGGATTTAGCTCCCTTCAGCGAAAAGGTTGACAACCACTGGTTTATACGATGCAGGAGCCGCAGGCATCCCGTGATTACGCGACTTGAGAGTAGGAATTGCTCGTCCCTGCTGTGTGAGTTAGGCGGTCAGCAAAGCATTACGAATGTACAATCTTGCCATATCACTTGCGTTAGAGATTTTCAAAGAATATCTTTAGTTTGGTGTCTGGAAGTCTCAAATGCTCTACTAAATGCGATTTGGTTGGTCGTTACATACCGTGTTAAGGGTTTTCCAAACGCTGGCGATTGTTGCGAAGCTTCATATAAGCAGTCCATATATTACCTAAACGAATTATTATCTAAAACTCTAATGTAGTAAAATAATTACTTGTAAATTGAACAGTGCCCATAAAACACAAATGTTAGACGCAAGTTAAGCAAGGATTTGGCAAGAGAATTTGACACTTCGCGGCGAAGATTTGCCACTTCCATCAGTTTTGCACTCAGGTCCGTAACTAGGGGGGTGTAGTGGGAGCTTCACCCCTTTGGAAAATGTGTTGGACATGGTTTAAAAACTTTGGCTTCTCCCAGAAAATTCTTCAACCTGCCTAGTGTCCCAACCTGGTTACGGGCCTGTTTGCACTCCTTCGGTATCTCGTTCTTTTGCATACCGCGCGGTAGCGTGGTACACTGCGGCAATACGACTGCTTACACATTGAATGTGAACCGATGCTAGTAGGTTGAATCAATCCATGTTGATCAATGTGAACGCAGTGATAGTTAGACTCTTGAGTGCCACGTTTTCAAGAAAACAAATTCCTTTCGTGATGTCATTAAGGGGCAATCGTCTTCAACTCGTGTCCCACGGGAAATTTCGAAAAGCTTACCAGGAAATGTACATTTTTTCAAGCCCTGCTTGCAGGTACATATCAAGTCTTACATTCCACACAATTTTGTTGAAGATTCGTTAGCGCTCTCCCCTCAAAAATCTGAAACACAAGTGGTATGTTGTAGACACTAATGAAAGAATATATTTCAGAAGTCCACTGAATACTTAATGAACAGGTGATGACAAGGCAACGTATCTGTTGCAATGTTTGCATATTTTGTTACTGCGCTAATGCAATTCAAGTTTTAACACATTTCTACTATATATTTATTTTTAACACAAAATCCCAAAATTATCCACCATTTCATATTCTTAATCCTGCTTTCTATGTAAGTTTTTTGAATAGTGTGTTCTACAAAATATTTCTTTTTTCTAAATGTCCTAAATCCATTTCAAATCTTTAGATAAAGAATTTCAGCAATAAGGTTACAAGAATTGTTTCATGGTGTTGCAAAACAATGCTTTATTTACAAAGTATACTTTACAAGTTATTTGTGCAGGTAACTTGTTACACATGAAAACTTTTAAGTACTACTACACTTGTCTACACATTTTTTGTTCAGAATTTAAGATGAAAAAATAGATGTTTTTTCCTGAAAGATAGTTGGATAATAACATGTGATGTTTTCTATACATTAAAAACACAACTTTATTTATCATGAAGCACCTTTACAATTTGTAGGGTTTTCAGCTATGGAGTAAGAAGCTACGGTATTTTCGAGAGTTGGACAATTATGTTGAATTGATTTCTTACATATTATCCTTGATTGTGATTATTGACTGGTCTGAAAAAGCTAGAGTTACTGGAGTGAAGGAAGTAAGTAATAATGCAAATTTTCAAAACAGATGGCAGCTAAATTTTACTGCAGTAAATGCAACGAAATGCTTCATGCAACTGGGATATTTGTTGCAGTTGTTACACTACTTTCATTTGAGTGTTAAACTCTTGCCAGAGTTTCTCACACACAATTACAACCATATCAGGATGCAATTCAGAATGCAACATTTTTAAGTAGATAGACCACTGGTTTGCCACTATGGTGCTGCAGATTCCAGCCAAGTGTATCATGAGATCCTCCTGGGATGATCTATGCTGGAACTCATTGCTAACTTGAATCTAGGACTGTGGCAAAATTCTGTGTCCATGTTACTTTATGAAAACATCTACATCATTCAGTTTTCACTAATTTATTCTTCTGTTGCACATGCATCGAGTTTCTGTGAGCCATAATTCAATAGTTGTTGACTTTTTCAAATTAACTATATAAAATTGAACAAAATGTATTCCTTTTTCAGATGCAAAATCAAACCTAAAAATTTAGTTTTTGCTTGTAATCTATGCTTTCAAAACTGCATATGCATCCAACGATTTTTACTTCAATCTCTTTGTAAAAAAAGTAGACATGTTTTTTATGCAAAGTTTTTGATGATAATAAAGTAGTTCAACTCAATCATGCAATCATTATGAGGATGTGAGCAAATGGAAAATGTCAGTAAAAGAAAACCACTGTTTCAACAATAACAGCACCTTTAACAAATCTTACTTAAATAGTCTACCTTTATATTTGTGTTTCAGTACTGGCAATGGCAAGTTGCTGCATTTTGCTTGCTCACATCATGGTTAACTTTGGCACTGTTTGTGAGGAAACTTCCAACTCTTGGGATTTATGTTATTATGCTGTTGGACATCATGCACACTTTCGCAAAATTTTTTGTTACATTTCTGCTTTTTATATTGGCATTTGGTTTATTCTTCTTCATGATGCTGCAAAACCAGGTAGTCCTGCATATTTAGCCATATCATGTTTTTCCACTATATCTTTCAGTTAACAAATTGAGTTTGTCATTAGTTGATGTAGTAAGGATGAATTCAAAAGCTTTCAAGGATGAATGCAAAACCTAATACTGGGTGCTGGCTTACAGGCTGAAGTTTACCAGACTTTCCCCCTCTATAGTCTAAGGTAGCTGCCTTCTCCATAAACCTATGATCACTAAATGTTTGAATACAAACACACTTTTACTGACATACATTTTCAGTGCAATGTATTGAAATACCCACACAAAAACGATGGTAACTTTGGATGAGGAGACAATCGCTCTTTGGATATTACAATCCTGCTCAATTTAAGTTTTTCTGGCTAAGGTTAATATCCTGAATCTGTCACACTATAATTTACAACAAACCCACAGAACAATACCAAACATAAATGGCTATTATAGCTATCACGCTGGAATTTAACAATGTTTTCTACTAGTACCTCTTTCCTGTAGTCACTAACCTATTTGCAAGCTTTTCATTTGCTTTGATATGATGTGCAATAGATGGTGTTTGTCTTTGGTGAATAGTTAATATTGAACCACTGCAGCAAGGGAGAAAATGTGAAACCCAGATTTAAGATGCGTGGGTAAGTTAGCTTCACCAGAAAAACTTTGGAATTTACTGATTACGCCACAATGTCCTATTTATAGCAAGCTTAAATCACATTTGTTATTTGTCCATGCACTTAAAAACTTAGATATCTCTTTCAACAAGCATTGATTTTCCACTGGCTGAAAACATTTACTGCGTCACAAAAAGGCCTGCACCTTGTTTTTAACAAGCAACTTGACACCAGGACTACATGCCATTAAACAAATTATGCTTGATGGGCTTTCAGCTTTAAAAGGTCAGTAACGCAGGTTAGCCAAAAGAGCAGGTGCTGAAAAACTAACTGCCAAGCTTTAAAATTGTTTCTCAAGGTTAATCTTCACCTCCACTTGTATAAAACTGTGTGATCATGAACAAGTTCATTTTTTCTTTTTTTTGAACATTTGCTTTGCATACACATTACACAATATACTTGTTTAGCCAAATCAGCAAGATACCTTTGCTTTGAACCAAAATTACTGGAAAACAGGAAGAGCAACAGCATGTCACTAAAATCGGTGTTACCACTAGGTTCAGTAAGAAAACTTTTGGTACAATCACCATCAAATTGTTTTCAAAGTGATATTACAAAGATGCAAAAAAGAAGTGGATTTTAGCTATTCCATAGGTATATGCTTATAATTTGATAAAAACTCTTTTAATGACTTCTCTTAATTTTAAGTTATGACCCATTTGACAATGCACTGCACAATCGAAAATAAGATGGATTAGAATTATGCAGATGAATTTAATACCACTTGTATTTGCATAAATTTTCAGAAGATTTGTAAGAGCTAATTCATCAAAAGTTTTGATTTTCAACAAAATTGATAGAAAATGCAGATCCAAGGTATGTTTCAGGCAACATTTCAGACAGTATGGGAGTCACTTTTGAAAACTTCAGTTATGATGATTGGAGAGTTGGACTATACAACAATGTTTTATTCAGATGATGAGACCCAAAACGTCACCAACTCCTCATTTACAGGATCTGATGTATGTATTCCCGGAACTTTTTTTCAACCTTAAAAATTTCCTTGACTGAGTTTACACTTGATCAATAGACAATACAGATTAAGTCACTACTTATGATGAAGTTTATGTTCTGAAACCATATTGCAGGTAAACCAAGCATTTTTAAATGATGGTTTATTGATATTAAGCATTGAAATAAGTAGCTTATTATACTGTACATGAAAAATCAATAGTTGATGCAGTTTTGATGTTGTACTTGAACACTTAAGAGTTCTATGAATCTCAAACATGCAGTAGATCAGCATTAGCAAACATCTTGCAACACCACATGTTTTGCGAAGCCGTTTTGCAATGCTGTGTAAATGATTCTTTTTTTTCAGAGCAATGATACAGTGACAATACACTATCGTGAACTAACAACCATTGTTTATATTATCTTTTTGATTTTTATGCCTATTGTTACAATGAATGTTCTGGTAGGACTGGCAGTTGATGACATTAAAAGTGTGCAAGAACAAGCTACACAACAAAAAATGGGATTGCAAGTAAGCATGCCTGTTTTTGAAATTTTGGGTTAAACTTGTATGGTATCAATGCATTTTCCACTTATTCTTACAAAGGTGAATTGATTGCATACATTGAATTTTTTGGTATTGTACAAATACAAGACTTTTGGCACACTTAGCAGATACCAAATATGCAAGTGTCTGGTTTTTAAATGTAAGCAAAGCTTCTTTAACGTGTGCTTCAAAAACTAACATTTAACTCAAAAGTCCCTAAATGTAATTAATTTAATAATTCACTGCTTATAAAAAACAATGACTGCATGCACACACACATGAACTTAAAAATACAAATCACCTTAAATCCTGCTATAGATAGGGAAATTTTAAGTGGTTCAAGCATCAACTCTGCTTGACTTAAAGACAAGTTGCATCAGTAAACCACCATTCAAAATTTATTCTAGGGTCCTCAACTTCTAGAAAGATTTTAGGTGATTGCCAGTGTCATTTAACATCAAAATGTACATTTACATAGGCCTCTTTATTCTATCCTATTGACCCATTCTCTTTCTATATTACAGGTAAACCTGGCGTTAGATGTTGAATTCCTAATACCTGAAATGATACGAAAGCATTTGACAGTTGGAAATTATCGCATGTATCCCAACAAGTACAAAGAACGAAACAAACTTGTCAGATTTTTGTTTGAAGATCAAGAGTTCAGAACAGATGCTATTGCAAAGCTGTTGCAGTCTGAAAAAGTAAATCTCAGTTTATTCATTTCATCCCAATTGTTGACGGTATTTAATCCTGACTGATTGACTAGGTTTCATCAAAATCCTTATTTTTTTAATGATGCAACAAACAATACTGGTGCATTGTTGTTGCAATGGCAAGAATGCCTCATGGCTTCTGTGTTTTTTTTCTGTAACCATATTTCTGACTGCAAATATAGAGGTCAAAAACAACTTTGAATATTTGAAGTACTGAAATGATTTGNAAAAAGTCATTTTTTNAAAAGTGGAATATGAAAATGTATGCTCATGAAAACAGTATAACTGACTTATAAGCTGATGGGGAAGACTTAGTCAAGGTTTTTCCAACTACAACTCTAAACAATCCGAGCAAAAATTCAAACTGCTAATTCCTCAATCTTGTTGTTACAGCTTGTAAATTTGCCACAGTGAGTTTCATAAGCTTCAATCATGACAATACACTGCTGTGATTGGTAATGAGAAAATTTTGTTTTTTGTTTTCTTACAGTGTTTCTTTATTTTAACAGGAAACAAAAGATTTGTTTATTGAACAAACCAGTCATATCTGTCAGAGCAGTCATGATATCAAAAAGAAGCTAGACATTCTAGTGCAACAGAACAAACATTTGAGTGAAAGTTTGGCTCTGCTGTCGCAATATATGAAAGAAAAGGTACAATGACAATTTTCAGGGCATGTGATCATGCTAACATGCACTGCTGTGTCATGAAATATGATGACCTTCTAGAGAAAGCATTACAAAACTGAGAACTTGATAAAAGTATGCGATTGAAAGCATGTGTTTTTGGCTGTGTCAGTGAAATCATTAAACTTTTAAGCAGTGGCTACTTTCGTCGATCTTCATCATAACCTTTCTGTCACGATTGAATTTGTTAAATTTCCCATAATTTTTGTGCTCCCCTTCTAATTGGAAAAATTTGGAAAGCATCGCTGGTGAGAGGTAATACAAGGTTGCAGTTAATTGAACCTTTAATCAAGAGGTGGATCTGGACTTTAAGGTTAATTGCATATTTACTCTTGCTTTTACTGTTTATCACTTATTTCATACTTCATGTTACTTGCTGAAATGCATACTTACCCACTTTTCCATGTTTGCAGTTTTTTACTGTTATTAACTAACTGATGGTAACTCATGCAGAAACTAAAACAATCAGGCATGTAATTGCAGCTCTGATTAAAAATTAAAAAAAAAACGCCATGAATACTTTGTGGTACACGTATAGTTATTATGACAAATAACATGTAGAAAAGGCTAGTCAGACGAAAACAATCTGTGTGAAACTGTGACTTCAAATTTTGTTTTTTCTTCACATTAAACTGAGCCAAATCTCAAAATCAGAAGCTAGGCTGGATGCAACAGAAGGTGCAAGCAAAAGCTTTTGAAAGGCACTTTAATCATAAAAAGCTTGTTGTGAGACTTCTAAAACTTCACACATACAAACCAACCATTGAAGTCAATAATAGTAGTGTTTCAGTTTCAGTGGTAGCAGTTACTGGACAGCAACATATTTTCTTGTTCTGACCAAAGCTTTGTCATTTTTTAAACTTTATTCTCTCATTAATGAAAGCCTAAATGTAGGCTGAAACAAGATGTTCACTATGGCTCTAAATTTCTGTGTTGAACAATAAACGTTTGCTAGGAAAAATATTTTTGATTGTGGAACATGACACTGATTTTTAAAAGAAGAAATTTTTCTTGAAGTTTAGATGGAAAAATTATACAAAATACTTGGCAATTTGAGGACAACCCATCTTTCCCTGATAGAAATGTATCGGAAACACTAAAGATGATTTTATTCATCAAAATTCAATGGTTCTTACATAGGTCTGCAACAAAAAATAACAAGAATTCTAAACGTTTTTGCATCTAACTTTCAATCTGAAACCAAAAGTAAACATGATTGACCAAATCAAAATTTCTTATGGATCATTTCATCTGTTGAAAACTTATGCACTTTCACAGTTCTAGTCAATAAACCACACATCAGCTGCTATTTACAAAGATTCTTTGAATTTATTGTCCCCATGAATCTGGTGAAACGAAAGCAAGTATCCAGATCTTGGTAGCTGTAAAGCTTCCATATGCAGCTGCTGGTTTGCACATTTGCCTATGCCAGGGTTGTAGCTAGCCGTGCCTATTACAAATTTTCATGTCCTGTCACAGGAAAATTTAATATAAATCACAGCAGGAACTTCCAAACCAAACCCTACCAAGCTGTGGGATGGGCTTCCTGACTTAGGTGTACTTCGAAATAACATCAAGGGATCTAGTTCAGTCGATCTTCGAGCTTCTTCAAGTAGATCATTAGTGGTCTGGCTGCTGCATTCCAAAGCATCCAAATCGATACCATGTTGGCTGAAAAATGCGATAGGNTGATCTTAGAAACCAATAGGGTTTGTTTATAAAAAAAAAAGTATATGCAAACAAAAAATAAATTGCAGAAAAATTTGTTAGGAACAAGCAACATCATAAGTTAGTGGAAATGAATGAAGACAGCCCAGAAAAAATGCAGCAGAAGTTGTTAATGAGGGAAAATATGCTTACAATGCTCTGCAAGTACAAATAAGCTGAGAGGGTTTAGCATGAAGCACATTCAAGTTTAAGATATAAACTAAAATGCAAGGAGGGCTATTTTGTAGGCGGAGTATGTGCTCTGGTTAACACACAGTAACTGATTTTTTGCTAGGAAAAAAGGTTCCTATCGACAAATGTAAATAAACTTAACTGTTTTGTTGGTTATTTTAAGTTCAATGCTGCATAGCACTTTGATAAAATTGAATATGGGTGGTGATGGTGAAATTCAGAAACGAATGCACGCCCAGTTATTAGCACAAAATTATTCTTCTAATAGCAATTGGACAGATTAATCACAACTTGAATCGAAAAGCAACCACCAGTTAGAAAAGTTAATAAGGCTCCTGTCACTTTCGCAACACAACTAGATAACTGAGAAAATGAAGAACCATGCTCTCTTGAGAGTTTTGGATTTGTGCAAAATTTGAACATAAAAAATCTTTTTCAACAGAAAAACAAAGAAATGTCCTTGGAAGTAATGCAAGCAAATATAAGGCAACTTAAATATTTAACACCAGTTATTTTGTTATCTACATCCACAGGCGTGCTTTTTCAGTTGTTTGCTGCCAATGCGTTTCAACCTGCCTTATGTATTTTTAAATTGTTACAACACCCCATGCAGTCTCTGTATGATATACAAAATGAATCAAGATGAAATGTCTACTTTTCTCTGAATTACAGTAAATTCTCTCCACCGGTCGGACATACTAATCAAAATTCAGGTACTAAGACTCAGTCACTGACCTGATCTGTTGAAGACGTTTTAAAACCATTCGAGCTGTGGATTTAAGATTGCGAACAGCTGATGTGCCAGAGATAAATTTTTTTCCATCTTGATTTTCACTACTGACAGCTTCTCTCAGCGCAACGCACGCCACCTTTTCGACATTTTTCAATAAGCAACACTGATTTTTGCCACAGTCTGAGGAGCTTTGCTCTAGATCAGTCATTGAGCAAGTTTCAGAGTAGTCAAAGTCGGCTTTCCTAAGACGTGCCTAGGGCCCATCACAACCGATCGTCGTGAGGTTGCTGTTGCAAGCACGGTCTGGCAGTTTGAAATCAGAACATGTTACCTGTACGTCGTGACCGTCACGATCTGACCCTTCCTGATAATTCAACAACTTTTGACAATTTTCTGTACTTTGGCTTTCAATATCGACTGCTCTGCGGCTCGTCTGAAAACCAATGTTAGACCTCGAACAGTTTAATCCATTTCCCTGTTTCAAACAATAACTATTATCACCTCTGTGCCATTTACATGAACTTACGTCTTTACACGAGCTGGTTGTCTCAAGCTTGCATAGATCGCTTCTATTTTTGACATATCGTTGGCTTGGCGCAGGCGTAACCCTGTCTAACACATTTTTGTTGCTGACTCGTTTTGGTAAAGAAAGACTGCCAACGGAACGCGAATGGTAAACAGTTTCGTTTTGAGATGTTTCGCATTAGCTATGCGAAAACAGTTCGGTGCCATACTGGTATAGTTTTTGTAACATCCCAGGCGCAATATCAAGTTTTCCATCTTCACAGTTGGCATCTTTGACGTTTGGCTGTTCAGTTTCCCATCGCGCTTTGTCATGAAAATTAGTGGTTTGCAGGTGAGAAGGCGCAGTGGTGGCAGTTTCGTAACACGGCTTGCCTTGTACAGATCCAGTGCTGTCAAATAATAGTTTCAAACAAAAAAATCGCTGCTACACAGGTGTTGGGTTATTGGTCTGTTTTCAAACCGTTTATCCATTGCCGTTACGCAACCAGTACCCTGATCTTATATAGCGTAAGCCAGGGGTGCCTAACCTTCACTGACATAGGATCTACCTTTACATTTTTCAGTCTCTGGAGATCTACTAATCTGGCAAAGCTTTGAAACAAAACAAACCGAGAATGTGGCATACTCGATATGATGCTATCTTAGCTGCCTTACCTCTCGTATTTGGCTTGGTAAAAATAGACTGTTGTGTAGCTAGTTGTGATTTCAA
>JGI24021J15306_10009045_pt1 | contig 12298 bp, 8 predicted proteins | sample Ectturendosymbi1_FD_15306 | JGI IMG/M metagenome (IMG submission 15306)
GGGCCGCTCGGATGTGGCAAAAGCGCCATCGTGCGGGAACGTGTCAACAATGTGAGCAGCGGCGAGGTGGCGGAAGTGCTCAGTCTGTTCGTACACTGCAACCGCTTGACTGAGGCGAGCAATCTGTGGTCACGAATCTCCGAGCACTTGGAATGGAAGCACGGGGCCACTTTTACGCCGCGTGGGAACAAGAAGCTGCTTTGCATGCTCGATGATCTCAACCTTTCTAGATGCTTGAATTGTGGTGAGCTAAAACTCGAGTTGCTGAAACAACTTGGCATTTTTTGTTTGGTTATTCAACACAAAGAAAGCTTCAACAGCGTATAATTCAGTGGAAAATATAAAAACTTGTAATAAATAATGTAGCAAAGGTGTGTAACAAATAATAAAAAGGTGAATTAAAAACAAAGGTACTATTCACTGTTTAAAAATACAAGTAGAATATAAGACTGGGCAGTTATTTCAACTATTTAATTGTTTGTAAATGCAATCTGTAGATCGCGTAATTAGTCTGATTGTTTGAACTCTACAGTAAGATTTTGTCAAACTGTGACCAGACCATCGATTTTTAGATTTCATGTTTTAAGATTTTTAGTTTAAATTTACTGCGTGATACAGATTCATCTTTGTGGACTCTGCTGTGCGCGCGAGATTGTTGCTTCTCGATCACAGACGCCATTTTATCCACGCAGGTAGTGACGCAGACGACCTCCGATCGGCGTGCGAATTGATTCGTCAGCACCTCGATGTGGGCGGAGTCAGAAACCCTGTGACGTACAAATGGCAGCAGGTGTGGTCGGTGGTCGTGGCTTTCTCCTTTGCATTAAGTGCCCGCAATGTGGCTTGGCAAACCACGAAATGTAGAACCTTTTAAAAAACCGCAACTGCTCCAGTATTTCTCTTCTAACCGCACGGCATAAGATGAGCCGAATCCCGTTTTTCTCGTGTCTTAAATCAGCGCGTAATCGCATTGACCGATTGTTGTCTGACTATCCAGGTTGCCAACACCACGTACGTCACCAGCTTGAACCCGCGGCCTGCTTCCCAGTCAAAGTTGATGAGCCAGCGCATGATGCGACACTTTTCTGTTTTCTCTTGTCTATACCCGTCTGTAGCGACCCAACACACCATCTTCAGGTCGGTGGATTTGAACACTTGTCTCCTCGGGTTGGATTGCTTGTTAGCATTTTTCCCATTGATGTTTGTATCGTTTATTACCAGTTACACTCGCACACCGCTTATTTTTGCAAATATCAAGGATGGTTTGTCTGAGAGGTTGGTTTTCCTGATTGTCAACCTTCAGTTTTGAGGACTGATGACTCAGCAGAGTCTTGACTTTTTTCAACTATGCCTCGAAACACATCTGATCACAGAGACGTTTGCTCGATGACGACACTTTAACTTTAAAAGTACTTCTAAACCTGACCTCATTGTAGATTGTCTTAGGACCAGTTGTTTCCAAGATTGCAGCAATTTGTTCAACTCTAAATTTTGTTCGTTAAGTCAGGATGTTTCAACCAACAACTGTTATTCTAACGTAGCATGAAAATGCCACAAACATGGCGAGTTTTGCAAGAAATTAATCCAGTGCTAAGTATTAGTAAAGTTGCGTTTCTGCCAACGCTCTGATGTGACAGAACTTAGTACAAATTATTCCAACACAAATTGTGTCACGTTCGTGCAGATCTCCTACGAAGTTTTAAACGATTTGAGCCATTGTTTTTACGGATTGTATTTCCACAGTACTTTGCTGCAAAGCCGCATCCTGACAAACCCACTTGGTTCTCCTGCATCAAATGACCTGGAACACGTAAAACCCGCGCAGGTCAGAGTGCATTTCGTAGCGCGTACTCAGGCGTAGTCCCGTTTTGCGCTTGAATAAACCGGACGAAGAGATTCCTCCATTTTGTTGTGTCACCAGCAACAAAACGTGCTCATTTGTGTCTGTTAAAGATAATTATTTGGCGAAGGATTTGTAGTAAATTGAGCTTCTCAGCTTTCTTCCAGCTCGTTTTAATTCCAGCATGATCACGGATATTCTTTGCTGAACATTCGCATAAGAGCCGTGCAAACCTCTCCCTGCGTCCAGAAGTCATGGAAAAATCAATGCTGGCATCTGCTCTTTTGCTCCAGACTTTGTTTTTCTGTGATTAGTTTGCACTTTGCTTTACTTGATAGGCGACCGTATGCTCTTCTATCAAACCTCGGTTATGTTTCGCAGGAGGTTCTTTCCAACATCACCATGGTAACTGTCGAGCTGCAAGAGCGTCTGAGGTCAATGTTTCTTCGAACCCCGGATCGCGCCCATTACAGTTTTGCTCTCGGTGACTTGGAGAAGATATTCCGCAATTTGATGATGTCACTTGCGCCTGGATTCTCTCAAAAAGATTTGCTGTTGCTATGGAGACACGAATGCGACTGGATTTACAAGAAACGCATGGTACGCTTACGCGGATTTTTAATGTTTCATTCCTATTATTGACAATATGCCTCAGCAGATAAGGTGACCAAGTTTTGTTACTTTTAACGAAGCGCTTTTTGCGATCGTCTTCAAATATTTTCGATCAGTACCAGCTTTCCTACAATCGTTTTTGTATTTGACAAATACTGTTTTCGCAACCATTCCCTTTCCTGTTTCACAGTGGCGTTCCGATATTGTGGTGTATCTTTTGTCAGTGTCGCAAGATGGACGTCGAAGCGGCGTCACTCAAAGTTTTGCCTTTAACTTTTTCAAAAGAATGGCTTTGCGTTTCAGACATCTGAAGTCGACTGCGAACGATACCAGCAAGCCCTGGATACGTCAATGCGGAAGTACTTCACTGCCAACAAACACCTCCCACTGGTTCTCGCATCTAAGCAGCCCCTCTTCAGTAGTGTGAGAGAACTGGACAGTGGCATAGTAACTGCTGGACGGTGAGCAGGCATTGGCTGTTTTTTAGGCGTTATCTGTTTTGGGCATTGCGGAAACTTTAACATTGCTTTTAGAAGTTACGGCAAAACAAGTTTGCTGCCCTGTTACGCTTATTTTACTACATTTTTTTGAACGATCTGGTGCTGATTGTAATTGAAGTCAAAACCGTTTATGGAAGCATGAGGTTTTACCTCAGTCCTTGCCTGACACAATCCCTTACTTTTGTGCTGTATGAATTAAAATTCATGCTTTCCAGTAGTATTTCAAAGCGGAATGCCGTGAGGGAAAATCCCTCCTGACAATTTTAACCGTCCTGTGTTGAATCTTGAACCGATTAACCTGTTTTTGACATCATTGTTTCATGATCATCAATTGTCAAACTGGACAGCATCAGAAGCAAACGACAGTTTCTGCCAACTTTGCTCTGTGGCTAATTTTTCCACTTGAAACACTTCACTTCGTCGATTCGAGAGTCTATGCACGTTTTTCTCACAGCCACATGGGCAGAAGTTCAAGTTCGAGAAGGTCGGGTTCAGGAGCCGCGTCGTTCCACGTGACTGACTATTACAAGGTGGTGACAGCAAAGAACCACGTTCATGACCTTTTGGAAGAAGCTCTGAAGGTGAATATTTCCGTAAAATGTCAAGTATTAAGTTTCTTTTCGCAGATTACATTTAATTACTCTAATTCGGCTTACACGAGCACTCCCATGTGTGACGTCATCATGACCTCACTGTGCGTCTAAATTGTTCTGTGTTGTGTGTAGGGGCGGTGGAACGAATGCGTAAAAAATTGTTACCAATGTTCATGTAATGCCGGCAATTGATAAATCAAGAAACGTTCTCGTCATATCCGTTCGTAAAACTCTGTGAACTTAGACTGCGCGCCAACCTCTTGTTCATGTAATGTGTATGTGGAACAATAAAATTTTTCATTTGTACTTCGCATGTGAGCTTCCTTACTGCAGACAGGCAGTTCGTTAATCTGTCACAGAGATGTTTTGCATCAGGCCATCGGTGGAGGACGGAGCGACACTTGTACGGTATAACGATACGAAAAGGTTGAGATGGAAATAAACTTATCTTAACGACAAGCTCAGGCACTCAGCAAGGTTTTGAAGATTACGAAAAACAAAAAATGCACTAAAATAGTGGGGGGTCCCTTGTATCACGTCCAGGACCTTGAAAAATGGTGGGAGTATCCGGCAGGGTTGCGGAGTCGCAAGGAGTCGGAGGTTTTTGGGTGGACTCTGAGTCGGATTTTTTTGTCCAACTCCGACTCCGGAAGTCCAATTAAATCATTTTTGCATCACACTCCTAACGAATTCCTGTTGAAACGGTACAATCTCTTTTAAAACTTTTTTTGAAACAGAGAATTCTTGCTGTGTGCCACGATTTCCATTGATTTTTGCTACAAAATTGTTGACGGCCAAACTTCATTCACGTTATGTTAAGGAGTCGGAAATTTTGGAAAGGTCCGAGTCGGAAATTTCGGAAAGGTCGGACATTTTTACCTCCGACTCCGCAACCCTGGTGTCAGGACTCCCAAACCATCCTTTTTCTGTCGCCCATAGTTGTGTGAATCGTTGTTGATTAAGCTTTTGTGTAACACAAGAGCAACCGTATACCAGGACAAGCTGTGTTTCGCTAGGGCTCTGCGAAGATGCGTAAAAGATGCGCGTACCTTCAAAATCTAAGCGGCGAAAATAAAACGTTGAATTTTGTACCAGCAGCTTTCTTCCTCCGTGTAGTCTGCTGGATTTAGACGGGTTGGGAATGTCGTCTTTCAACACGAACATCGACTACTGTTTCGGCCGATAAAGATTTGAATTGCTGAAAACCTGCGATATTTTATCTTTTCTTGCAGGAATACAACAAGGTCAACGTCAAAATGCGTCTCCATTTCTACGACGAAGCCATAAGTCTCATAAGCAGACTGGCCCGCATCATGCAGAGCTCACACTACCAGTCCCACTCTGTCTTGTTCGGCGACGGATGTCCTGCCATGGCATCGCTGATCGTCAATCTATGTGCGTAATTACGTTCACGTGTAATGCAGTCTGTTGCTTTTCCATTTTGTGAAGAAGCACAGCGCAATTTGTGTGAGAGTTTTTAGCAGTTTCGTTGTGAATCAAACGCGATTTTAAAAAAAAAGTGAAATTGAAACTCATATCTGCACCAATGTATATATCAGAGGTCTCCAAACTACGGCCCGAGGGCCAAATGCGGCCCGCGAAGCGATTTTGCCAATAATGAAAAAATAATATATTTACGAAAAATTTGTTGAATGGCTACTATGTAATGTATCCCGAAAATTAACACTGCGCAAGTTGTCCGGCCCTGAACTGTGTTGTAATAGCTTATGTAACCTCTGACAACAACTTTGGAGGCCCCTGGTGTATATCATCGCACGCGTGTTGATCACACCAGCACCGCTGAGAGACAGAAATATTTTGACGGCAGACGAGTGTTTTCGAATGACTTAAAAGCCTTTTACTTTTTCTCACACAGCTGCTCACCTGGGAGGGTTCCGCGTGGTCTCCCTACCGCCACTGATTTCACCCACGCCAGGCAGTCAAAACCTGTCCCCCGCCAAAGCCACCCCTTCCTCGCTTCCAGAGCGCGAAAAACAGAACTTGCAGCATTTCAAGCAATTTCTGGTGCAGCTCTACAACAACGCTGGCGTCAAAGGCGAAAAGATTGTTTTCCTTCTCCACGACGACAAGTATTTACTACCTTCCGTGTTTTTTGACGCGTCACGTCACAGCCATACCATGGGGTTGGATGGGGAAACCGATTTCGTTCTCGCAACAAAAAACGTGAAAAATCGGGCAAAAACATAAATTTGTAATCCTTGATGAGCGATAATTTGTAGCTCTGCAACTGTATGCTGGACATGAATTTTTAGCTGAATTACTTTACACTGACCGTCGTGTGTAGTGCTGTGTTGGGCTTACAAGGGACCGAAGCTCAAGCAGGAAGAGTTGACGAAACTGTGAAGACTTTTTTGCATCCGTTCACCCATTTCCAATGAAAAGAAGGGGAAACTTTGAGGCAAACTATCGAAATAAGTGAAAAACAGAAAGTTGGGCAAAAATGCAGAAATTTTGCCAAAATGTCCTTGATATATCAAACAACGTAACCCCCTTGAATGTTGTGTTTCTTGTCACGGTTATATCTGTGTTCGCTGAAGTTCCACAGTAAGGGATTGAAGCTGTTATTTTAAAATTTGCTTCCTTTTATTTAGAAGAAACAAACACCACATGTAAACGTCGCGCAAAAGCCCCGGGTAAACTCAGATGAAGCACAAAAAACGTATCTATGCGCCAATGAAAGCCAATGTCAAGTCGTTTACTTGTCGTTTTTATTGCTGCAGAAAGAAGCGCCAAGATATAATCGATTGTGTTAATTTCATGGCTGTGAAATCATTGTTCATAAGCAGCACGGAATGTCTTTTGTTCATGTTTGAACTCGTGCTGCGTATATATACACTCGTGTGTAAATCTCTGACTTGTTCTTCTACAGTTGGTTTGAATCTCATCTTTTCCCACAAACAGAGACATCAGTCACGAATGTTTGACTGTGATTGAGGAGTTTGTCTGCTACGGCGCCATCTCGCATCTCTTCCCGCGGGACGAGCAAACCACAATCGCCAACTCGGTGAGAAGCGAGGTGACCGCAGCCGGTCTCACCTACTCGAAGGAAGTAGCATGGCAGTTCTTCCTTTCCACGGTCACTAAGAACCTGAGAGTCGTCCTGATTTGTTCCAAGCCAGGTTCGTGTGAGTGTGTATTTGGGTTAGCGTTTGCGAACCCATGAATTCCAGTCTGTCAGTGCAAGGAGAATATGGAGATGTGTGTCACGATGCAATCATTCGGAAGACCTTGTCGACAAATGCGACTGTTTACAAGATCGTGTGTTGGAGCATTCTGGGCTGTCGTTGTATACGTTCAGTATTTAAGCCATTACCAGCGAAGCTGCAGCAAGCAGGGCATCGTACCTTTGTTTGTGCACACACACATTCGAAAAAATTCGGAATTGAGAAAGTGCGTTTGCAGGTTTTGCAAACTTCAATTTGCGGCATTTTGCAGGGTATTGTTGTTGCGATGCGAACTGCCATTTATTTAAATCGCTTTGAATTTGTTTGTGTTTGCAATGCGCTGAAGTGCAATATATTCTTTGCAGGCACTCCCTTTATGGAAAAGAGCCTGGAATTTCCATCTCTGTTTGCGCGGATGAATATGATTGCCTTGCATCACTGGAATCGCGAACAGTTGGTTGACAACGCCATTTACTTGTTCAACAGACGTCAGAAAAATGATGTCGCCGGAATTGCTAACGACGATGGAAGTGACGTCATCACTGATATGCCGGGGGCACGCGGTAGACGTCACGTAATGGATAAGCGTGGTCAAGAGAATGTGGCCCACCTTCTGGCAAACATGCATTTAGCAGTTGAAAATAAAAATGAAACCAGGTTTTATAAGTAAGTTTTGCAAATATCACCGTTAATTGATGTATTATGTTATGAATTGCTGTACAGTTTAAACGACGACAGAGTGCTCAGAAAACACCTTTTTACAGTCAGTCGCTTTACTTCACAATATTATTAGCTGTGAGCATTTCTTCAAGGGGATCTTAGTCGGTGGGTTTTACGTCGTCTTTTTGATGCGCTCTCTGACTTTCCTAAAGCTCTTTGTGAATCCCGAGGCAGACCATGGACCCGGGTTCGTATCCCGGATCAGACTTGTTTTGGGTAGTTGCGAAAGAGTATAGGCAGCAGTGGGCGCTGAAAACCTTCAGGTCTGCAGTTATTTTTCAAATCTACTGCCTCTGCGGCTTTTTCCAAGCCACAAGAAATTATTTGTTCCATAAACAAACAACCGCATCAAACTTTCCACTTCCTTAAATTTCACCGCTTATAGTGTGTGTGAGATGTGCTATATACTGTCGATGTTTTTGAATTACTTTTCACGAAATGTGCTGCGAAGCAACTCACAGTTGTTTTTGTTGCGATTGTTTGTATCTGGCTGGTGTACCCGATATTTCGATCCCTATTGCAGTTCCTGTTTTTATTCCTGTCGACGACGTTCCGTAATCCTGCAATAGATCCAAGTTGTACTAGCGCTAATTTTCATTGCTATTTCCTGATGCTTGCTGTTGTTTTGTTCTGTCGTTGTTTCTACGAACGCTCGACGCGACATTACAAAACTGCTCGACGCGACATTACAAAACATTTAGGGCACGCTGCAAGATTGCCATTAAATAAATAAAAAATGTTGTCAGTTTTATCAGTTGGATCTNCAACNTGTTTTTTTGTAATTACTGACCACGCTNAATGCATTTACCAGAGTTCCTGGTCACGTGAGCAATTACGCCTACGAGAAGCTCGTCGAGCGTTTCGTAAACGTGTATCACGAGCGCCGCCAAATGGTGAAGAAGAGCCACGTTGCCACACGAGGCGCTTTGGAAAATATCGACCGCGAAAATGCTGTGGCCGAGTCACTTCAGAAAGACCTCGACCGGGAGAAGAAGGTTGGTGAAGATTTTATTGATTCCGAGTTGATGCTGACATGGATCACTTTCCATCGTTTTTCTNTCTTTTCCTGCGTTTGTTTGCTGGTGAAACAGGTTTTGTTGTTTGTCTTGTTACTGTGGGTTTTCGTTTTCTCAGATCCTGTTGTTGTGCGATCCTGATGTGCAACTTTACTTCTGCAGGTGCTGGAGGAACACAAGGCAGGCACCTTTCAGCTTTTGGCTCAAATTGGACAAGACATGGTCATCACTGAGCAACAGGTTTGCCGAAGGATAATATTAATTGCATAAGATCGAAGCTACAGGGTCATTTAAAAACGGCAGCCGTCCGCAGCAACGACGAAAGACGTTCTTCAACTGCGACATCAATGCTCGGTTGAGTCACAAACCTCTTTCTTTACGCGTGCAGGAAGAAAAGGATCCTTGCGCCTGATCTGAGTACTGCCGTGCTGCATCAAAACGGGGAATCGTTGTTTAAATTCGGTTTTCTTTAAAATAAAAAGTGATTCAGTAGTAATTTTTGTTCATCTAGGTCTCGGCAGTGAAAAGTCAAATCAAGAAGATTAAACACTTGAAGAAAGCTTTGCCGGAATACCAGTTGGCCCACGAGAAAGCTGTCTTCAAAGCTGCGGCAATCGTTGCAGACACCAAGAAAGTTGTCAAGGAGATTGACGTTCAGGTATGAACTTGTTCTATTCTTAAAGAAGCTTCGCCGTGCCTGACATGTCACCCTACAAAGCGATGGTCCCTCAAGTTTTGCTGAATCAGTTTTTAATTTTTGAGAACGAGCGTTCTAGTTTATAGAAGAGTCATCTGATAAAAAAGTTGTTGCCTTACCAGAGAGCTTCATTTATTGATCGCTTTTTTGGCCGATTAATGTTTCTCTGTACGTAAAAAAAAGTTGACGTTTTCTGTGAAAGTCGTTAGGCCAGTAATTTGTTTAAATGACGTGAGACTCNTACGTCGCAAAAGCGAGGTACGGATAACTTGTAAATTTTACAAAAAAATTTAGACGACTCTTGTACGAATTGGATGCTGGTTGCAACAGTTAGCTTTCGATTCAGAACTACAATGAATTATTTTTATTTTTATCGCTGCTTGATTTTGGATCAAATACCAATTGTGCTTTATTTTTTTTCAAGGCTCTGTCTGAGCTGCGTTCGCTTCAAAAGCCGGACTCAGACGTGGAAGACATGATGGCTGCGATCATCATGATCCTCAAGTCCCCTAATTCTGACGTGTCGTGGAGCAAAGGTGCAAAAAGGCAAATGGCCAACTTGGACAGGTTTTTGGACGAGCTGTCCAGTTTTGACGAGATATCACTACCAGTGGTGAGTTATCAGCTTTCTGCTTTCCTTTATCGGCTCTGCTCATTTTCCAGCTAAATCACGTTCACAAGTCATGCTTTGGTGCAAGTCAACTGTTGCCGTTTTTACGACTCTTGTTGTCCTAAACATTGTTCGTTGTAAAAAATCAAAAATACTCTGCTTGCGAGAAGTTTTTAGGACGTGCTGCGCGGAGTGACAAATAAGTGTTTTCGGATTTATGGCACGTTTACTTTTCTTCTTTTGTTGTTTCCTCCATTTAACTGCTGTATTCAGGCGACTTTGGAAAATCTAGAAAGTTTCTTGGAAAAAGATACTTTCACTTCAGAAGCACTGATGCAAAAGTCAAGTGGAAACACTGCAGTAGGTCAGTGAGGCATGTAAAGAAAGTTGCGTATATGTTACAAAATGGCGTACGTTTTTGCAGAACGGCAAGGCTTATCTTTTGTATGAATTTGCGGCTTGTCTCATGTAGTTCAGCGACTGGTTGAACCCGATTTTTAATAATAACCGCGACCTCTTGATAAAACCGTTTACAATTACATTTGTTTAGTGTTTGACGAAAAAGCAACGATTCAAAATTCTGCAATTGACAGTTTTCCCAAACACGGTATAAACCATCCGCAACCACTGGAAACAAGTTTTTTAGCAGTAGTTTGCGAAACCTATCTCGGGGCCAACGAAAATTGCGTAAATCTTCTCGTTTTAGTGTAACCATGACTACACTGTCATCCAACAATTTTCATGAATCGTTGACTGAGCGCGTTTGGTGACATTCTGCATTTATAACTTTTGTTGGAAGAACCGTTTTTCAGCAGCGCTTGATCTGTTAACAATGTTGGCTGAGCTCTGCGTTTGCGTAAAAAGGGAATCTATGTTTCACCATCGACCATATCAGATTTGACGCGTGATGTTCTCTTTCTTTTAGGTTCGCTGGTAAAGTGGGTTAAAGGAGTGTATCGATATCACACAACTCTCATCAGCAAAGTCAAACCGCTTCATGACAAAGTCGAGCAGACATCAGTAGCAATAGGTAAGAAGTACAGTTTGTGTTGAAAGCTGTAATTCTACGCATGCGCGTTAACCACTGTTTAAACTTTTTTGACCAAAATCGGGTTTTTACGACAAGCGTATCATTCGCAGTAGCAATTAAGTTCGGCACCTCTCTTCTAAAAGCTCTAGTGTGAAGGAACAAATTAACTAACAACTGTAAAATCAACTTGTAAATTTACACAGGTATAATGCTTCAAAGTCCCACATTACCACATTTGAAATGCGAAAATTTTGCTCTAACACCAGCATCGCGTGTCCACTGCCTTAGACACTTGCCTCAAACTCCTTAATTTTCAAAGGCGATGCTCAACACAAACTGCGCCAGCTCGACAGCAAGAAAGAAGCGCTCGAGGCGCGTTTGCGCGATCTAGCGGAAGGTTTCGAGCAAGCAACTGCTGACAAAAACACTCAGGAGGAGAAGCGATGCGAGATGGAGGAGCACCTTCGCGTGGCGGCGCAGTTCAGGCAGATTCTGGCCGGAGAAAGAAGGCGGTGTTGCGCTGTGCTTAATTCGTTTCAGGTACAGTGGAATGTGTGTCAAGTAAGCCATACTTTTTGTGTGTGGCAAGCCTTCTGGGCTCATTCTTAGGACTCTGATGACATTTTAAAATGTCCACAATCCTGATCAAACTTCTTTCAATTTTTAACCGCACCAAAGTTCTAGCAAGTCGTTGGCTCCTGTATGTGCTGTTGCACCTCCAAATATTTTGTTCGGAATTTGCGTCATATACTTCTGGCAAACGCAGCTTGGGATTAAGTTGAATAGTAAATCACAACGCCGAGTAATTAAATTGGAGGAATGCGTATTTTTCCATGTCTGTGTTCAGCAAAATTAACTTTCATTATTATTTTGTTATTGTATACGACTTGGTGGTCAATCTTACTTTTCTGCGCAAAAACAAACAAGACACCTGTGTTCACAACAGTTCAGTTCCTTCTTATGCCATGGCGCTTTGTCAGATTTTTGATCGAAAAGATCGCTTACCCCATTTTGCAGGATCGCTTAGACTGGGTGACGGGGGCCGCCGCCGTCTCCGCGGGATTCGCGACGTACCTTTCTGCTTATCCTCACGCTCTCCGAAGAATGCTGCTCACGGTGGATTGGCCCCAGTGTCTCGCCGAGCGGGGAATACCGCTTGTGTTCGACTCCACCGATCCTGTTAAAGGTCACGTGATCGAGTTCATGCTTGACGTCAACGGTGAGCGACTGGCGTTCGTGCCTGTGTTCTTGCAACTGTATAATGTTCATAAAAGGAAATGTACAAATAAATGTAGTCTGCTACGCAACTCAAAGCTTGCCGTCAAGAGTAACCAAGTGTGTGCGTGTTGATCTGTCTAGTGGTAATGTGTCTAAGGCAGCTATGTCCAACCCGCGGCCCAGTCGAGGGTTTTGTGCGGCCCAGTTTAGGTTTTCGCTGTGGTAAAAGTATCCTACATACTGACAACCTGTCCTTGTTTTGATAATTTTGAATTTG
>JGI24021J15306_10009047_pt1 | contig 12297 bp, 12 predicted proteins | sample Ectturendosymbi1_FD_15306 | JGI IMG/M metagenome (IMG submission 15306)
ACATTTTCATTTGGGGGGCCACTGGAGGGGCCAGTTTTGCAACAAGGGGAGCTGTCAATGGTCTGTGTAGGACTTTCAGAAAGAGACCTGAAAAATTTTGGCGGGCCACTGGGGGGGGCCAAGCAAAATTTTGGGGGGGAAGTGGCCCCCCCTGGCACACCCTAGCTCCGCCCTGACTGTCGATAAGGTCTTTCCGCGTGCCAGCGTGTAGCTTCATTCTTGTCAGCTCATAGGAAGAGCTTCAATCTTAAAACTATATTTCCTAAGCCAGTCGCATCTAGTGAAATTTGAATTTATAGATTTAAAATTCTTACAGGATCCGAAGTTTCTTTCTTGCAAGTCTCCTTACAGATCCTGGGTTTCAACATCATTATTTTAGCGTAGCTTACGCTGATGATGATGAAAGGAATGACGAACCTTTGAAAGCACAACAAAATTGGTTAGTAAACAAAATTATCTCGCACCGTTCACCAAAACAGCAGCTTGCTTTTGACAGAATCTGATAAATGTTCAAAACATTCACTTTGTTAAAGGCTACAAGCAAACATCGCGCAATGCTTATTTCTCATGTTTCATTTTCGTCAGTTACTTACACATTTACCCGATAATAAAGTTGCAAACCAGCCATACGTGCATGCCGAAAACTGGTGGATGAAGACAAGGAACAGATGAGTCTTCCAAATGTCCAAACAGCTGTAAATATTAGTTAAAAAATTTGTTTCAACGAAACCATCAGCATCTAATACCGCTTTTAATTGCTTTTTTCCATTCTCGTTCATACGGATGCATTGCAAATTAAAACAGGCTCTTCATTAGAGTTAAGGTTAAACATTCAAGAAGAGGAAGAGGGGCGCCGAAAACGGGCTTAATTCATCAAAAATGCCGTAGACCAGATTCTCTGGTGGTGACAATGGCTGGATATTACACAAAAATTTCTAGGTCAAGATTACCTTCACTAGGTCAAGAAAATGGCTGTTTTTCTGGTTAAACTATGGATTATTGAGCGGATCACCATTGTTTAAAGGCACATTACATCACAAATTCGCATGGCTTTTGAAGCGGGTCCAAAAATATGAGCCCCGTTTTTCACACGCTGCACAATCACCAAGTACACTGTTGGTGCCCCCAATCATCGCTTGTATCTGCAAAAAGTCTTTGAAAGATATTCCCTAAATAAAGCATGCTTCGTGCTCTTCCCTGGGTGTCCATAACCTTCAGTGTTTCTGTTTCTTTGCGAAGAGCAGCAACATTTTTTGGAAGCGAAAAGGATGCTCCGCAATACCTTACAATGATTTCGTGTCACGAGGCACTTCCTTTTGATGGATATGACTGAATCTATTGTATATGAATTTTTTGATTTACTCAAAATTTTTTCAAACTTGGATCCAAACTTTTTTTCTCTACGTAGGATGTATAGCAGTGACAAGTGAGTTCTTAACAACGTACATCGCCCAACTCACTTGTGCAAACAGATGCAAAGCAATTATGCAAGACCACAGACAGCAAATCTAAACCACCTCTTGCTCTTACTTTAACCATTTTTGTCTATCAGTGGTCTTCAAACTTTTTCGTACAATCGCCTATTTTCCGTTGGTTATATCGGTGTTGGTTGCTCTCCACCAATATCAGTTGAATAAAACTAATTAATGCATACCACACGGGAAACGTTCAAAACCCCGTGTGCTGATGTGTACAGGCTGGCAAATGTGATTGCTTAGTGTTTTTTGTGACGCTGATCATGCACCGATTGGATTAACCGACTTAACAAACTACTCAGTGCAACAGTTTCTCTACTCTTTTGTCTTATTGTGACGTTAGCCTCAACAAAATACCTGCACATTCATATACGTGAAAACCGCAATGCTTGACTCCCAACCAGTGACAATCTCAGTGGTCTTGGATAGTTGGTGCAGTGAAGCGTTACACAGAACAATGTTAATTTGATTAATGCGGGACCAGTCCGTTATTTGTTTTATAACCTTTGTTACGAACCATGGAGTCGAAAACGCATCAAATGCATTGATTTCAAAGTAACAAATACAGTATTGTTGTTTGGAATCAATTCAAATTTGCTAGGCCGTAGCTACATTGAGACAAATGAGGCACTTGCCTCGGTAGACTCTATGTAATGCTGCCACAAAACATTTTTGTAACGCTAAATCAAATCACATTATATTGTGTGGCTGTTTTATAAAGAACAGCACTGCACTTACATTGTGTTGCGACCACCAGAGATACTACCAGCCGAGATTAAAGAAGGGCAGGATGTTAGGTTTACACTATCCCAACCCAAGCCGGTGACGTAATTAACATATTCGCCTCGGTAAAAATTTGACCCTGACTACGGCCATGATTTGTGTAGGTTTTATCCTACAGAATCGAACCCCTGGAAACTGAAATCGCCTCCAATTCTCGTAAATCACAAAATCGCGCCTGGGGGGCGACACTGGTCTACGTGATATGCACTCACCTGCACTTTTAGGGACCACAGAAGCCGATATATCGTCTTTCTTGGCGACTTTTAGGCGTAGGCGATAACTCGCGAACCACTGAAGGTACGTCGACAAGTAAAATATTGCAAGAAAGGTTATCGCGAGATCTTTCAGGTGAGTCCAACAAAAAAGTATGTGTGCATTTAAAAGTTTTTAGAAAATCGACTTTTTTTGGGTTTTTTTGTCCGTTTTGGGAAAATTTTTGGTCATCTTCAAGAAAAAAATTTCACGCCGCATTTTAGCATATTTGAAGCTGTTTTTGGCTTGACTGCTTAAAAAGACTGTAACCAGGGCCGGTTTTAAGCCGATTTGACCGATTTCTTCTAATAGGGCCCGCGCCAACGGGGGCCCCGCGCTACGCCTACTAACCAGAGCAAACTTACACTTTCAATCGAAGCTGCTTGTTTATACTGCCGGCGCGGGGCCCAGTGTTTTTTAAGGCGCTTTGAGAGACCGAAAAGGTTCTCAAACTGTTTCCAACGGTCTCTCAAAATACTGTACAAACTCGCTTTACTACCACCATCAAAATACACTAAAACCTTGCTTTGCAATCATCTCGTTATTCAGAAAAAACAGTTGTGGTCTCTAAAAGTCTTTGCAGTTAGCAGGGTCAAACCTTACAAGCCCTGGCGGGACCCACAGTATTTTGTAAGCGTGGGATCTATTGCCAACGAACATCCAAGTGAACTTCGCGGTTGTTAACACCCTTATCAAAATTCTCTGATAAGAATGACCATTGTCTTTAGTAATGTGTAGCCAAGTTTTTTTTCACAAGCACCTCGTTAAGGCAGAGAGAGCTTAAGTTTTGAAGCTGTTTGTTTGTTTCATTTATAAAAGCATTTCATATTTGTCAGGTCATGTTTCAAAAGTTGTTGAAAAATACGGTTCGATAGTTGTTGATGTTTTAATAGTTGCTACTACTTGTCTATTCTTGTGAAGGTAACGTTTCGTTCGTAATTGCAAATGTGTGCTGCTTAGTCAATATTTTTAATAGCGTTGTTCATTTTCCCTCTCGTAAAGATTTGTTGAGACAACCTGGGGTTGGCGAAAATGTTTGAAATAAACCTAGTTTTAATTATGAATTACTATTTCAGGTGCAGAAAATTACAGAAAACTACTAACAGTTAAGCCATTTGCAAAGTAACAGGAGTGATAATGCTCCTTAACCAGGTGTCATGAGTCGGAATGTGAGGGACTAACCCGGATCATTTACTCGAAATAGGACCGCCTGCAATCATACAGCAATAGCAGCTTTCCCCAGAAACGAGAGTGATGGGACACATTTTTTTAAGTTTCACTGCAAAAGAATACCACGAAATGGTGAAGCGGTAGGTCCATGGCTAATATTCCTTGCCTGGAAACATGCAATCTTTTCCTACTACTGCAAACTTTGGAGCTCTGGATATGCACTAGCACAGCACTCAAAACCCCTCCTCTCTGCAAGTACTAAACTCACTCAAAACCCCTCCTCTCTGCAAGTACTAAACCTCCTTTCTGGTCAGAGAGGTACCTGGCCAGAGAGGATGTTTTAATGAAGGTTATAATCCTTTGATTTATTGGGTTTTGCGGCACCCTCCATTGAAGTCTCTCTTGGAGAGGTCTTGGCTTCATCCTTTCGGCCCTCGCCTTTTCAACATTATCGATTTATATCAGCAAGCCTTGATGCAGCCCCTCAAAAATTTCTACACACCACTGAGTGGGGCCCCGCAAAAGTGTTTCCAATTGGGCCCAGCACGTGATAACGCCGGCCCTGACTGTAACTAACCACCAATACCAAAAAATCACTTGCCATTGTTTTGGGGGGAAAATTTTGGGGGCGAAAGTACGCATTTCTGGAAATTTTGAAAGAAGCGACTGTTTGGGTTTTACGCCAAAACCGTTACAGATACCGAATTTTGGTGTGCACCATTGGAAAGAACGCGAAAAATACAACCAAAACAAGTCGAAAATTTTCGAAAATTTTTTGTCAACACTTCGACAAATTTTTGTCTTTTCATCAATATTTTAGAATTTAAATTGCCGTAACTTTTTTATTTATTATTATTTCTGCTTGAAATTTGGTAGGATGTTGTAGGACGTTGATGTCAACATGTTCTGCAATTTCCAGATTTTCTGTGGTCGGAACCGGCGACATAAAGTTTTAAATAAGATAAATGAAAAAAGCACCCCTAAAAATTCAACCAATTCCCCTCTGGACCCTTCCAAAAAATAGCACAATTTTTTTGTAAATTTTTTTAGAATCTTTGGATCTTGGCCGTCAATTTTTGTGTAGAATGAATTTTTCTAACATGTTTACATCTTTTTCTACACGTTTTTGAACACATCCACTGCTTTTTTAGCTGCACCACTTTTTCAATTTTTCCCGGCTTGAGGTCACAAATAACGTTAGAAGTACATCGCCAACACCTCAAAAGATGCGTGGTGAAAAACTTTTCTTACAATGTTTTAAGGGTCGACGTAACTTTAGCGGTTGGCGAGTTGTCGCAAAAATCATGCAGCAATGTCAATATATCAGCTGCTGCGGTCCCCAAAGGGTTTCTTGCAAAACAATCAAATGCTTTCAAATTTGATCTGCAACGTCAGTTGACTAATCGATATTTCTAACCAAAATCTTTAGGAACACTTTTTGAGTAATCTAGAAAGACTATGGAATGACTGTTTACTTGACCGAAGAGGCCAGAGCTAAAGTTCAGAGCGACGGGAAGCATCCTGACAAAAGTTTCCTTCCTGAGGTTAAATTGCGCCAATCTGATTCTATCAAAAGGTCACACAAGCGCAAAGACATTGCTATTGATTGCGTATCCTTTCAACTGCTGAGACCGACATCTGTCATTACGCAAACATTGCTCGGCGCTCCGTACACGACAGCATCGAGACGAGTCGAATGATTTACGCATTGCCTACATTTTATGAGTTGCACCTTTCTATGGTGAAATGAGAATGTCGCTACTGCTCTGATGTCTCGACATTTTGACCTGTATGTTTCCCTGCAGCCGTACGGATGACGGATGGAAAGAGCAACACTTTTTCCGACAACTCTTCTCCAAGATAAGTTGCAGTTTATTATTGCAACATAAAAACTAAGTGTCACGTTCAAAGCATAGCTGACAGGGCCATTTTCAATATTGGGAGGAAGGCCACGATGGCTTTAAAAGCATTAACGTTGCAGAAAGCTGAGCTACACAGCATTTTCCGCCTTTCTGCTTTTCGTGCACCAAAACATTTGGGTTGCAAGAAAATAAAAACTGCTTTGAACCAAATACTTACAGAGTCTACCAGTTCTTCAGATGAAAGTGATTCGTTTTTTGAACTCATAGCAGCATTTTCATCTGGAAAGTAGTGAAGGATACCGTAATCCTCTGATGAGTAAAGCGACCAATCAGCGTAGTTTTCCTCAGTTGTAAGATTTAGCATCGCCTAGAAAAAAGTTTTGTTTATACAAAGGCCTTCACATTTTTCGCACATTTGTCACAATCCCACAAAAGTTCTTAAGACTTGAACGTAACCACCTTTCAAAAAAATAATGTATTTAAAGGTTTTCTCAGATTTTTTGTCGTTTGTAGCGCTGTCACATGTGGTATGAACGTGTCTAAAATAAGACATGAAACTCACTGCCAGACATTCCCAGTGAAAGTCGCAGTGCGTTTAAAAGTTATGCCATCCTTTCAAAGTGTCTTTCGAAAGAGCGGATAACTGATTTATGTCATAACTTTACCTCGAATACCGGTAAGAAACACTGAAGACCTTTCATTCGGTCGTTACAAATCTTTTTAATGAAATTTTGGACTCGATATTATCACCATTGTAATGCGCAACCATTTTTTGTAGTGGCGACGAAGAGTGGCGTAGCCAGCCCAAAATATTTGGGGAGCCAAAAAATTTGGGGGGAGACAAAATGTTTGATTTTAGGCGATTAACACTATTTTGTTTGTAAAAACGCCTCTCAAAGCACAAAATGACTATATTTTCTAAAAATTTGGGGGGAATGGCCCCTTTGACCCACCCCTGGCTACGCGTATGGCGACGAAGTAAACTGACCAAAATGCATGTTAATATTTCAACGGAATTTGTTGCTTTGTCTCTATCAAAGTGAAAAGCTATCGCGGAGCAGAAAACAAGACAGTTTTCCTGCAAGTATACTATACCTCACTTCCAGGAAACATGACGTAACAATACTCGTACTCATCTACGCCGACGAAAACTAGGAGCGGCGTTACGCACAGAATAGCCAAGATCCACAATGCAATGCAGACAACCCATGCCGCTTTGATCGTAGCCCGGCGGGAGTATGCCACAGTGTGACGTAGAGACATGTACCTAGCAACGTCAGAATCAAAAGTAATGGGCATACGAATGCAATTTAAGCATGGACCACATATGTTATCAATATGTAGTCAAGGCTGAGCATTGGTCATACTCCAAAATAAAATCTTTTTTATAAACGTTTCGCTGATTGTTTCTATTAAACGTACAGTAACGTTTGTCTTTAAATGTGTTTGGCAAAATCGAAGAAACGATTTCGATTCATTCAAACATGTCAGGATAGTTCATCGAATAAAGTGATCGCAGAAGTGTTTATTTTTGTGTTTAAGCACAAATTAGACTTTCAAAAAGCATTTTCAATTTTGCACTGACATTTTACTCAAACAACACAACACAGCTTGTTTCCGTGTGACTGCCTCTAGGACAGGTTTAGGCAATTTTTTGAGCAGATTACGTTGGTTTACATTTTGCCCACAGCATCAGCGTAGTTAATTATATAAAGTCTGTAACTCTAGTTCTCACCGGTCAATCGCCATAGTGGTTATGAAGAAAATCGAGCCGTAGTAGCCAAGAAATTTCACGCCCTCCTCCAGTTTGCATGCCAAGTGTCCAAAAATCCATCGCCTTTCCAGTCTCGCAGTGATTGCAAATGGAAGAGTTAAAAGCAGAAGAACGTCGGCGATGGCTATTTCAAAGGCTTGTTAAAGTCACCAGAATATCGTGCATTTTTACGCTTTACAAACTGCATTGGATTACCATGCCTCTTAACTTTTATGTGTAAAATCTAGTTGCAGTTAAATACGGCATCATTTGTCTTTACTAAACCTTTATTTAAAATGCGGAAATGTCATATTTTTAAGGAAAACGTCAGTTTTTCTTAACCTCAAAATATATTTTTCTCCACAAAAACTAAAAACCGCGAAAAATGGCCCAAATTAAAACCATGCTCAAGCAACCATTCAAGTTGAGTTTTACTTCCATTTGCGCTTTAAAAACAGAATCTTTGTGAGGATGCTCTAACAAACATTCTGAACACACATCATCTTACCCAAGTTAATGATCAGAATCATGGAAGGTGTCCTCAATGTTACTGCGCTTTTCCTTCCGGTGAAAAGAGATGCCAGGAGTATAACGTTTGCGGCAATTCCTATCACACAAATGCAAACATATGCCATCGGAACGGCCTCGTTCGTCAATTTAACCTCGGAAAGCAAGGGCGGGTGTGTTCCCTGAGTGTGATCTAAAGACACCGTTGTGTAGTTGTTGTTCTTCGTCCCCATTGCTTGTTTCAGTTACTTAGTCAAATGTGAATCAGCAGTTTAAACCACAACCTATAAGCCTGAAAGTGAGCAGTTCTTGTCGTAAGAACAGGAATTCCATGAAGCTAGCACGACACCAACTGCTTGTGTAGACGCTAAATATATCTACAGTCAACATAGTTAATCGCGACTATATATAATCGGTTATCAAACGTGTGGCGAGTAATTGGCGAGTTGTCAAAACAATGCAATATAGCGAGGTGCAATGCAAGATGCTCCCGTTGCGTCAGACGTCTGAAAGGAAAGAAAAGGAAGACGTGTTCTTCGTTGAACTCAAGCAACCGGGAGAAAAAGTTAAATATCAATTGCAAGTTTAGGTTCTCTACAATACTGAAAAGCAAACACGCAAGCAAGACTCCCACACACGAGACGATCAGAAAGAAAATGTGCTGTAAATATATTAGTACGAGAGGCAAAACTATTTCAACGCAAGCGACATGGAAGCAATTTGGCAACGCATCGCAATCAAGCATCAAGCAACGCAAATGAGCTTAAATTTGAATGCAACCCACTTATGCTGCACAGTGGTATTTACCGAAAGACTACAGCGAGAGGATAGTTGGGGTCAGGGTTCAAATGACTGCCAAAATGTTATTCTGACAAGTTGTCAGTCAGTAGTTTTACAAAACCTTTGAAAGTTCGCACGTGAATAATGAAGATTCAATGTTTTAAACTTTCTTACAAAAATGGCAATTTCAAACTGATATATTTCAAGTTGATTAGGACCAACAGGAAAATATAGATTTTGCGCGTTATTCCTTTTGCCAGATTCATTGAACACATTGAGTCACTGCTTCTTATCCTACAAACTTGTGTGTTTTATTTGTCTTTGCAGGAATTAGATATATATATAGATACAAAGTTTCTGCGTATTTTCATGGCATAGCGCACAAACTGGGTTTATGGTAAGGTTATGGTGTGTGTTGCAATAGCTTCCATATCACTAATATTCGATAAAATGCATAAACTTTTTTTGTTAATGCAGATTGCAGAGTCTGCAAAGCTGAGTCAACACTTTCAATTTTTCTCTTACGTCCACAGCCTTGATCACAACACTTTTTTTGGTCAAGTAAGTCTCATTTAATTGAAGTGCGGCCTTCTGGCATATAATAACTCTGTATTATTCAGCGACACTATTGTATTTGCATCTTTTAAGCTAGAATCAACTTACCTGTCCAGACATCTGTTACAATTTTCATCGTTAGTGATAACTTTTTAGACTCAAGTCCTTCAAGGCCTATTAGATCCTGCGTTTGTCATCACGCGTTAGAACACTCGTTGTATCACATATTATCTCCACAGTAGTCGGCAACGTCTTTATCACGTTCTTGTCAAGTTGTTTCACCTTGCTCAACTAGTGAAGATTATAATTTTCTTTCACCATTGCATGGGCGTCGAAAGGATTTTTTCCAGGGGGGGAAAGAGTGGATTTTTTCAGGGGTAGCCAAAAAATGTTTCTGCCGGGGGCCCATAAGCGGTGAACTTTGTTTTAACCACTCGAAAGTAAGAAAACAACCATTTTTTGCTAAAAAATTAAAAGGAAAATGTCAAATTTCTAAATCCATTCTGACGCCTACGCACCACTTCCTTGTGTTTCGCGTTGTTTCCTTTATTATTATAGCTCGGTTTGCAACGACGGGTAACAGCTTTGGGATTTTCGCTTTCCGTTGGTTGTAAAGAAGCACATAAACGAAAAATGCATAAGTTATAAAGTTTTTAAAGAAAACTAAACAAACATTTAATTACAGCTTGATTTGCTTGGTAGTGAAATGTTTCTTGCTTTATTGCAAATGTTTTGGTATCAAATAAACCGATGCATCACCTCTAAGTATGCTATGATCAACACTAGAAAAGTTTTTAAGTTTGTTTTCCATTGGTTACTATTAGCGAAAGTGAGGTATTGATTGCTAACACCAAAATATCTTTTTTACAATTGCTAATGGGTTATTAACTTAAACGTTTGTAAAAAAACAGCGGATTGTTTTTCAAATAAAGTTTTATAAAAAATCTACTTCATATCTCTAGCAAATGTCTGCTGATTATGCAATCGTTGCAAAAATTTGAAATCTTATAAACTGCGGTGAAAGGCTTCTCTCCGTTGTCAGCAGTAGAGAAGATATGCAGGAAACTTTTCACCAGTTTCAACCTATTGATCGAATTTAGAAGCCACTTTTCTAGTCTTTGTAAAGTTAAATAAAGTCACGTTGCTCTCAAACAAGTTGTGAACGGACAAACCACACAGCGGTATAATTCATCACAGAGCTTTATTGATGCGGAATGGTCTCTCTGCTGCAGGGGTTCCCAGCCATTCTCCGATAACGTCCCTTTTCAGCATTTCGACACATGAGCGTGCACCCCAAAATTTCTTATGACAAAAAGCCTGAGTAAAATAACAAAAATCCACTGAATTTTTAATATAACTTTTAGATTTTTGGAACTATACAAGTAGACTTCCTCTTTGTGTGTCAAAGTTAATTTTTTGCGGCTGTACAATGAATATATCCCTTCAGATAGGCAAATGTACGCCTAGGGGTACATGTACCCCAAGTTGGGAACCCCTGCTCTACTGCAATTGTACCACTTTTGAAACCCACGTTGTTGACAACAACTACCTATAGCTGAGAATCATAATCAGCAAAAATGTCATGTCAGGATCTTTTTTCTTATCGCATTACGGTATGTCTATGATAATAATAATCAGCAGATTCAAACACAGCCTGCTAAAATTCGTAACAAGCACAGTAAAATAGCCCAGCAGAATGCCAATGACTGTAGTAAAGGATACCATACAAGCATTTGCGCATGTAAATCCAAGCCGGGGTTGTTTCACTTTGTTTTGCCAGCTTTTTCGCTTCAGCCATTCTGTTTAGAATTGAGCCATACCATTAATCAATGACGGATTTACGCACAGGCCAAATAGGCCATGGCCTAGAGCCCCGCGCTTTTGGGGGCCCCGCGCAATTCTTTCCTATGACGACTCAGTATTAACTAAAAATTTGCGAAACTGCGCAGAGGCATAACTTCACAATTTACCTTGAAACGAGCGGTAATTCAAATGTCTACTCTAGACCCTTGTCAGTACAGTAGCAACACAACAATATTGTGCATCTGGGCGTGAGAGAGATTCAGGCCGTCTTTATGAAAGTGGTTACAAAAAAAGAATGAAAAACGGTACTTAACTGATGTTCAATTTTCCACTGACAAAAAGCTCGCAACAAGGCAAGACCGCCAGTGACTGCAAAACTCCGATGAAAAGCATAGTTTCAGTGTTGGATCCTACGTTTGGTTGTTTTTACTAGATTTTAGCGCAAACAGAGATTCCTTGTTGAAACTATATGTTAATCAAATCAGCTAGAACAGTTTCTTGTCAGCTTTACTGGGAAAAATGTGTCTACATTGGGCTTACTTGATATGGTTAGCTGAGAGTGTTGCGACAATACTTTGCTGCTGTGCAAAACTTGTCTTAATGGTGTTAACCATCGGCCTATGGCGTAGAGCAGGGCATCTCAAACTATGGGTCGCGGCCTCAAATGGGGTTGCGAAAGCAATTGCATTGACAAATCAGATATAACAATTCTTGTAAATTTTACAAGAAAATTGAAAATAGGCCTGCAGTGAATCTATTTCTACTGCATTTTTATTTTTGGGGACAATATCGTACTTTATGCCGTCAAGTGTTTACTAAGATGCCTGCCTGAGCTATCAAATGATACTAAAAACCAGGCACAACAAGTTATGCATTGTTACATCATGATTGTTCAACGTACTAACCGATATTGACCTTATTGCATTCATTCCAGCATGAAGGCATACTTCTGTTTAGACTCTAGGTCTACTCTACGGGCTAGGCTAACTGCTTTGAGAGCACACCAAGTAGTTTCAAACTAAATTTAAAAGTTTCATACACAGTTTCAAAAGCACTTTTGACTTTCATTCAGGAGAAGTTGGATCCACAAATCATACACAATTGAAATTTTAGGAGGCCACACACCTCCCATGCCCGGGAACGGTAAACGTTTGCAGCTCGAATTTTCAAGACAGAGTTTAGTCTATGTCATTTTTAGATAAGAACAAAAAATGACTGCTCAGTCATTTCTGATCTATCCATTTATAAACCCTTAGACTTTTGCACAAGATATTTGTGTGAAGCGGTATTCTCAAAATTGATAATCATCAAGTCCAAAAACCGATCCTTTTTGAAAAATGTTAAGAATGTCCTTCGT
>JGI24021J15306_10009050_pt1 | contig 12295 bp, 9 predicted proteins | sample Ectturendosymbi1_FD_15306 | JGI IMG/M metagenome (IMG submission 15306)
GTTTTTCCTCATTGGCAAAATGTCTACGCGGGCCGGATGAAATGGCTTCGCGGGCCGGATTTGGCCCGCGGGCCGTAGTTTGGTGACCCCTGCACTAGGCTATTCTTTGTCTAATGATAGTTTGTAGTAAAAATGCAGGTATTCATGTAGGATTAGGATAACCCTTAAAGTAAAACAGTAGACGTGCTCTTTGCTAAGTAAAAAAAAGTGTTATGAAACTTGCATTTCATGTTATTTATTGCAGAAATGCAAACTGTCGTTTTTCTTTTTCATGGTAAATAAGCAAAACTTTTATTTTTCACTGTAAATAAGCGAAAATTTAATTGTCCTGTGTAATTATTTTCATGAAATTACCTGACAAAACAACGTGATCCAAAGGTCCCTTAGCCATGGGCCATTGGTCCCTTAGGGTAGGGACTTTTGGGCTAATTCTTCAACAACTTTTAGAGTGCAATCATTTAGACGTTATAATACAGCTGGTTCTTTTTTGGTACTAAAATAATGGGAACCCTTTGCACTTTTCGGAAACCAACTTTGAGCCACTTGCGGCAAGCAGCAGGGACTGCATCAAACAAAATGCAAATTTTGCCCAAAGGTCCCTAATCTCCCCCAACAATCCACTAGCAAGTTTTGCAACCTGCCTCTGCAGGTAAAGGATCGGATATGAGCGAACTGCAAAGTTGCGCTAAGCGTTTCAGGGATCTCGTGGTCACGACTTTGCCCTGATGGGCCCTGCGTTCATTTATCCGGCCCTGCCTACATGCCTAGTTGTATAAAGTCCAGAAGTCAGACTTCCACTTGATCAACGTATTTTGTGTAATGATTGTTGTAAAAAAATGGACGAAGTCTAGCCCAGGTAGTCTTCTCTTATTTTGTATTGCATAGTAACAAGATACCTTTGGTGCTTACGACCGAAGTTACACATTTGCGCATCCTGCTGTTCACACAGCCAGATGGAGTTAATTGTGCAGTTAGAAGATTCCATTTTGATTGTTGTCTCAAAACAGATTAGTGCAGTTAGTGGATTATGGATATTAACCGTTGCGTCTACGTAGGCCTTAGTCTGCATTTGTTAAGATTTATAGGCGATTTGAGATACGAAATCTTACTAATCTAAACATGTGCTATTCACCAGGAGATTAACAGTCCAGACACCAGCAAGGTTTATGCATGCGCATTTTGGCCAGTAAAAAGCCCAATGCGCACGCTTTATAAGCATACAGCACAGCTCATGGTAAAGTTCACCAATTTGTGCTGATAAAAGAAAACGTTCTTCACGGAGCACATGCTTTGACCGGCCTCATGTTTGTTCCTTCGGTAATAATGTTTTGATAACTGAACGATACGCTTGATTCTGATTTCCTGCAAATTTTTTTTTACATTTGCATTTCATTACGACATCTCTGAATAATCGTTGTCAATTAAATGACAATGATTTACGACCCGATTCCTTTTGCTAAACTCGTTCAAAAAAATTTAGTTGGAAACTACGGGCCTATTATGGGTATTTGCGGGAAAATATTTATAATTAATTTGCACAACCTGCAAATGCTGTTCATGTTGTGAATTAAATATACATTTTTAGAATGTCTAAACCCTGCACAAACATGAAGGTCCCAAATGGAATACTTTATGTTGACAGTTCTGCCCAGGCCCGCACACACGGGGCCATTCGGGAGCAGTTACCCCAAATCTTTTTTTTCACACCCCAAATTTTGTTGTGCTCAGAAAAAGCTGTTTTAAACATGCTGTATGATAAAAACAAAAATCTTTCCCCAAAAAATGTATTAGACCTGCCCCCAATCTTAAAACCTGGCTACGGGCCTGGTTCTACCAAAATTGTGTCTGCAATTAGGCTATTTTGTTTTGAAGGCCATTCGGCCTCGAAATGTAGCACAACATCGACAACCTTTTTAATAAATGACCATCAGGGGGCCGCTGTAAGGATTTTGGGGGAGGCCCAGAGTTGGGCTGCTACGGCGCTGCTGGAGAGTTATCAGCGGACAAAGTGGTGAGAGCCTTTTAATACGCCTTGCTTCGGCTTGGCAACCTCAAGACATCAGGTTGCTTATTTGGGAGATTGACCTGCGCTTCTGCAACACCTAGGATGACCCACCCCTCAAGTATCCCTACTTTTTCATCGCTTCCTACAACCGCAGTCCCTACATTGGATCCCAGACCTTTCTCTGGTCTCTGGTTCAAGTTTCAAGCAAGCTGTCCAGTTTTCTGTGCGCTGTATCGGCTAAAGTGCGCATTTCTCGGAATACTTCGCGAATCTTTTCGACGTGTCTACGGAACACCAACGTTGCTTCAAAAGTTTCGACGCAAATCCGTTCGACGTGTCTACAGGACACCAACGTTGCTTTTAAAGTACAGATTTACGGGTTTACTTCCTACATCCGTCCTGGAAAGTCTGTGACGTTTGATTTCTACGCATCTGACATTGATTCCCTTTGGAGATTGGATAGATCGTCGCAGATACAGTAAGACTTTAATTTTCGCTATCAACCAGCCCGTTTTTTACTACTTGAAATTCAAGTGGAGCTGTTCAAAGACTACACGAGTTTTTTTTTACAACCAAACGTTTAATAGCAGCTTGCCTGATAAACTCTACTGTGATATTTTCTGCAGCTCAGATCGACAAACTTAACGGCTTGATTCAAATTTTAGTGACTTGATTGATTAACTTTCTCCAGATTTTTTTAGTGCTGCTCAGATTCTTCCTTACGATTTGTTAACGGAGTCAAACTTCTACGACCTCACGCAATTTTGCGTCAGACTTTTTTGCTGAAATAAATGTGCAGTTTTGGCATGTGTGTTGTGACTGATTAGGAGATTTGCTTGCTTTGCCGTTTTTTCTGTTCATTTGATTTTTTTTCTGGTAGCTGTGTTGCTTGTTTTGTGCTACTACTGGGTGCAACAGTTCAGTATAGGTACACGTTATCTTCCATTAAAAATCGCTTTTATCATTTTTTTTCTTCTATTAAAAATCGCTTTTATCATCGCTGTCATTCTCATTTTCCGGATGAGTTTTACGACGTAAACTTACTGTTTTCGGATAAACAGAGTTTTTTACTCGTGAGTGGAGGTTTTAGCAAGAGGTTTTTAGACACCCCAATCCTTGCTTTCCTTTTTTTATTGTAGTTTACTTACACGAGAACACTATCGTGACATGTGCTAAAGCTTGGTTTGGTTTCATTTCCTTTTAAATTAAACTACTTGGTCCAGTCCCTTAATTGTGGTCACTCTGGCTTGATTTTTTATTTACGAGATGTGGTTCAGATTGACCATCAAGATTTAAAAAGGTCACGTTTGATTCTGGTTTAAGAAAAACAAGACTTCGATTAATCGGTTTTCTTCAACTCTGTGTACTACATATTAAGCTTGGCTTGATACTGTATCAAATTCCCTTTTTCATGTATCAATTTACCTTCAAGTGAAGGTTCAAGTGAAGGTATATTGATACAGGGAAGTGACATTTTTATATTGTAACTATACAACACAGTATTCAAGATAGAAGCCTAACTAGGTTTTAGAAACTGAGGCAAAGTCCATAGTTTCATTTGCACCTGCAACCGTTTGCATACGCCAAAACATTTTCTACTGACAGTCAAAAATGTCAAAAGTATACTATATTACCTTCCCTTACAATCTACGCTTCTGCGACATCATAAATCTTTTTGTAACGACTTGCAAAAGTAATACTGTATGGCACGCTAGCTAACACAGTACCATTTCAGAATATATCTACATTTTGCAACAGTAATAAAAAATAAAAAACAAATACATAATTTTTCGGAAAGCTCAAAGAGCCGCTGTTTGGCCAATGGCCACCCCTGAGCTATACCATAAAAGGAAACACTTCATTAAGACCCTAAAATGATGTGAGCATATAGTTTGAAGGAAAAAAATATAACTTTGGTAAAATGTAAAAGTGTAGACTATGACGAACGTGTATTTCACTCAATTTTTTCATAATCAAATTATTTTCTTATTTGCAGTACTACAATGTGGTCCAGTAATATTTCATACATATGTTGTGATTTCTCATTTCTTTCTGCCAGCAAAAATGCATGCAAGTGCCAACAAGTCTCGACAAGTATTTTATGTATCATATTTGTTTTTCGAACAACAATGGACGTCAGGTTGGGGCCTGGATATGCCCTTCGTCACTTGAGAACAAGCGAACTTGGCACACGATGAACAGTCAGCAAAAAATTTTAACAGTCAGCAAAAAAATTTTAACAGTCAGCAAAAAATTTGAACAGTCAGCAAAAAAACACACGATGAACAGTCAACAAAAATTTCACAATGAAAAACAAAATGACAACAAGCATCATGATTGAACAAAGAATGAAACGCTACAGAACAAGTCGTAGAACAGCAATGCTTTCTCGTATGTTGAAACGGTTACAAAAGCATAGATAATTTGAAACAGGATTGTAAAGTTTGTACACATGGCGTGGAAACTACAAGTTTTCAAAAATAAATCACAACCTCATTTTCGTGTTGAACCTAAACAGGGGAATGTGTAGCTTGCACTGCTTGCCCTAATTAGTGCTGAACCTAAACGGAGGGAAAATTTTCACTTTGCTTTCCCTGTGTTACTACATTTAGTGCTGACTCTAAACGTAGGAAGAATCTTCGCCATGCTTTCCCTATATTTAGTGCTGATTCCAAAGGGAGGGACACTTTTCGCCTTGTTTTCCCCATATTTGATTCTTAACCTCTACCAAAGGAAAATATTCGCCTTGTTTTCCCTATTTCCCTAAAATGAGTGTTGAACCTGAACGCAGGAAAAGTCGTTGCCTTACTTTCATTGTTTCCCTATATTTAGTGCTGAATGTTGAAGACTGATCGTGTGCAACGCCGACCGTTACTGAATCTAAACGGAGGGAAAATATTCGCCTTGCTTTCCCTATTTCCCTACATTTAGTGCTGCACATACGTAGAGAAAATCGTCGCCTTGCTTTACCTATTTCCCTGCATTTAGTGCTGAACGTAGGGAAAATCTTTGAGTTGCTTTTTATATTTTGTTTAAACATATTATTAACCACACCAAATTCCTTCAATTAAATGTGATCCACTCATCTGTGTACATAGGCACGCTTTTTCATCTGTACATTTTCCTCACCATGTTTTGTGTTTGTTTGTTTTCCTAATTGTGCTTATTTCACTCAATGTTGTTTTACAACGCTTCTCAAAAACTGAAACACAGGGTTGGTTGACTAGATGACCGCCGTGGTCCCTCACCAATCCTGTATGACACAGCGCCCCTCTTTATTTACACTGATCCACTTTTGCGTCATTGCATTTTTATTTGCTCTAATGTTCACTAATGTGGTTGGTTAGCTTAGTGCAATGGCTTCCTGTAGTACTCCTGTTTGTTGGCTGAGTCATATGAAACAATAAACCATTGTACATTTCCCTATTTCACTACATTTAGTGCTGAACCTAAGCGAAAGGAAGATCGTCGCCTTGGTTTCCCTATTTCCCTACATTTAGTGTAGACCTTAAAAGGAGAGAAAATCTTCGTCTTGCTTGCCCTATTTCACCCCATTTAGTGTAAATCCTAAACGTAGGGAAATTCTTTTCGCCTTGCCTTCCCTATTTCCCTGCTTTTAGTGTAGATCCCAAACCGAGGGAAAATCTTCGCCGTACTTTCTCTATTTCGCCATATTAGTGCTGACTCAAACGGAAGGAAAACTTTCGCCTTGTTTCCCTATTTCCCTGCATTTAGTATCGATCTTAAATGGAGGGATAATCTTTGCCTCGCTTTCCCTATTTCTCTACATTTAGTGTAGATCCTAAACGGAGGAGAAATCTTCGTCGTGCTTTCCCTATTTCCCTATATTCAATGCTGAACCTAAACGGAGGGAATGTCTTCAACTCGCTTTCTCTATTTCCCTACATTTACAGCTGAACCGAAACGGAGGGAAAACTTCGCAGTGCCCTCCCTATTTCCCTACATTTAGTGTAGATCCTAAACGTAGGGAAAATTTTCACCGTGCTTCCCCTATTTCACTACATTTAGTGCTGACCCTAAACATAGGGAAAGTCTTTGCCTTACTGTCTTTACTTCCCTACATTCAGTGCTGAACCGGTGGGGAAAACTTCGTCTTGCCATCCTATTTCCATACATTTAGTGTAGATCAGTGGTTCTCAAAGTGGTCGATATCGACCCTCAGTGGCAGTGGCGTAACTGACGGGGGCAGGAGTGCGCGTCGCCCCCCCTGGCAGAGTAAATGTAAAAAATGGATCCCCTGTTAGCTTGTATTTCGCTATTCATCATTCTTTTGATTTTTAGTAGATGTTTGCTTTTTAGCGTTTTTCAAAGACTTCTCGGAATATTTTCCGGTAATTCGGGGTGTTGGCATAAACGAATCCAGTCAATCGCATAACCAATTTGCCAAGAATTTTTGTATGTATTTAACCGGAATATGCGATTATCTGTACCAGACAAATATCCACAATTTTACCGTCTAGTGACACAGGGGGGCAAAATTCAGCCACGTCGCCACAGGGAGGCGTTTGTGAGAGTAACCCCCTAAACAAAGCTTCAACCCCAAATTGAAGTGTTAAACACTAAAAATCAATGTCTTTTTATCAATCACTATTCTGTTTTGTCTTGTAATTTGTAGGCAGAGCAGTAGGCCTACCTGCCACTAACATCGCCAGATCATTTTGCTACGTTTGTGAGGTAATATATTTTGAGGCTTGAGCGTAAAGCGTCGCCATTCATTGCTTGAAGTGTTGCACGCGAATTTAACCCATATGTCTGCTTGTATACGTCCAGAAGTCAGACTTACACCTGATCAACCTATTTTGTGTAATGATTGTTGTGAAAAACAGTAAAAATATGTTGTGATTTGCTTAGAGTCTTCTCTTATTTTGTACTGCATAGAAGAAAGATACCTTTGATGCTTACGCCTTTTATGGTTCGTTCTTTGGCTTTGAAGAAGAACGATAAAAGAGTAAGAAAAGTTATAGTTTATTATTCTACACCGTGTTTCTCACTGTCCGTTTGGGGTTTTTAAAACAAGGCCTTCATTCCATGCGTTCAGCACAGACAACAGCAGAGGCAGTACAGCAATCAACTATATCTGCAGTAATTCTACAAGCACTGCGATTATTTATACAATTTAAACAGAGCAATTTTTATTCTTATTTTACCATGGGTTTATACACATCTCAAAATAACAGCGTTCACTATTCAAACTGCGCTGTTATACAACTTTACTCATCTGCATTCACCAGTTTCACTATGCAGTTGTTAAACACATTGTGCCTTCTTTTCCATGACCACTTGTTACGTAATGTCCTGACTTTCGCAATTTCTTATAAGTGCATGCAATTTCTTGTTTACAAATTTGGGAATGTCACCAGCAATTCAGTTTTTCGTCACTGTACGCTCGTCTGGATTTCACTGTCTTGCGCAATTCTCATTATTACTTCCGCAGTCAAGTCAATCTTTGCGAACAAACTTAAACATACAGTCAGGTTAAAGTCCGTAATTCACTTCTGCCCAGGGGAACTTGCTTCACCAAGCACCTCCCATGCATCGTATGACAAAATATCTCCAACCGATCCCTCTCCTATCACGAGATCAAGGAGCATAGATAAGTACAACAGATGTCGTGTCCATACAACAGAATGGTTGCACCTCTGTAGGGATCTGCTTAGGGCAGTTCCTTACAGTGAGAGCGCCGATTGGACTCTGAGCTCACTTCGAATTTTCACTAGCTTATATAGCCAACTTTGGTGCACAGAAAGTCTTTCATTGCCTGAAAATAACCTATTTATTAGAAATATTTTTGCGATAAAATCTTTTTATCGCTTGAAAATAACTTCGCAATAAAATATTTTCATCGCCCGAAAATAACTTTGCAATAAAATATTTTCATCTCCTGAAAATAACTTTGCAATAAAACATTTTCATCGCTTGAAAATAACCTTGCGATAAAATATTTTCAATATTTTTGCATGAAAGTTATTTCTGTTATTAAAAATATTTTTAAACTAATTTTTTATTTTTTCGGAAACACTTATTTTAAATTTCACCATAATTCAACACAATTATACTTTTTATACTGCGTTGTAACGTCGTATTTTTATAGGACAACGCAACACTTGCAGGAAGTTTTATTTATTTTTTGGCACTACTATTTGAATCAATTTCACGGCCTTTCCAGTGGTTTGGCAGAACTTGCTTTTCCAACAACATTTACACATTCGGTTTCTCTTCTTGAGGGTCTCCCGGTTGCTTGGTCATGACTGTGGCAACATAATCTTTTAGAATGTTGCTATCTTCTTGAAGATAGTTTGTTAAATCAGCTCGTTGAACGCTTCTTATGATTTCTTCTAAAGTTAGCGTTTGATAATTGACCCGGTCAACCCATTAATGCAATGCTTTGCCGACTAATTCTGTCGCTTTTCGTATTTGTTGGACGAAGATGGTCCCACCTCTCATACATATTTTGCTCCTGTAAATTGTTTGCTCTTCAGGAATCATTATGCGTAATTCAATTTCGTATCCGCCCTTAGCATTTAAAGTCAGCCAATTCAGTATTATCCTTGTTGCTTTCCCAGGGTCCATTTCTGCAAATGGCTGTGTAAACTCAGCATCATCATTGATCCCATATTTTCGTAATATTTTTCTCCCGTCACTTTTCAGACGGCGACTTCCTTTTAAAATACTTATTAATTCCATCTTATTTATTTAATTATTTTTCCTGTAAAACATAAATTTATAAAGTTGCATAATTTTCATATTTGTACTTTTCTCTTTGTCATTCCCATGCGTAAATGTGGCATGTTAAATGTCCTGTTTTAGCTTTAATTCCAACTGCATCATTCTCAGTTTTTATCGTTAAATTGGCATTTACTTTGTTTTTGTGAGCAAGATTGCTTAATTCTACCGTGTCCCTTAGCCGTTCCATTACTGCTTAAAAATTTTGTGAGTTAGAGTCATGTTTTCGAAATTCCTTGACTTCCTGGAATATGTTGCGTTTTCCGAGATACGCTAAGTACAAATCACACAAGATTTCCATCCTACTATTCACACAACGATACATAATTATCATACGCACACAACACATATTGTCATGGTTTCCATGTCTTCGTCATCTTGTATTAAATCAGCAAATCGCACATTTTGTTTATTCAATCTTGCTTCACTGCTATTTTCACTGTTTTCCGAGTCAGCCATGTTATGGTCACTTGTGGCCATAACACGCCCAAAATTACACATTTACGCAGCTTGCTGTTTAGACAGCAAGATGGGTTTATAGGGTAGTTAGAAGAATTTATTTACTAAAGCAATCATTGCTAAGCTTGTCCCAATCGAGTGATGCAGTTAGTGGATTATGGATGTTAATCATGTTGCACCCACGTGGGCCCCTTGGTCCATATTTGTCAACATTTATAACATATTTGAGATACAAAATGTTATTAATCTAAACATGTGCCATGCACCATGAGATTAACAAGTCTCTAGACATCAGAAAGTTGTATGCATGCGTATTTCGGGCAGTTAAAAGCGCGATGGCAAGCTTTTCAAGCAAAATTCACTTCAGGGCTAATAAAAGAAAACGTTCATCGCGGCGCATTGTTTTGATCGGACTCAGGTTTGTTCCTTCGGTACCAGTGTGTTCATAAAAGAACAATAGGTTTGATTCTGATGTCCTGCAATTATTTTAGTATTTTCGTTTCATAACATTTCTAAATAATCGTTGTTAATTAAATGATATTGATTTAAAACGCAATTGCTCTTGTTAGCTCTACTCTCAAGACACGTCTTGATGAAGTTTATCCTAGCATATTTACTGCACTTCAGATTATGCTAAACTGCCCCGATACTGTTGCCAGCGCTGAAAGGAGTTTCAGCACACTGAAGCTGATCAAAACCTTGAACAGTTCTTATATGACAGATGGCAGGCTGTCCTCACTAGCCGTGTTGTCAATCGAAGCTTCATGTGTGCTCTCTCTAGATTTGAATGATGTCATAAGGGCTTTTTCATGCCAAACGACTCGTTCCAAGCCGTTTTGATACTACTATAACCTGACATTGTTGATGATATTTTCATGGTTATAGTAATGCACATGGGCGTCGGAAGGATTTTTCCAGGGATTGGCCAGTAGGGGTTTTTCCCAAATTTTTTTGCTGGAGGGGCCAAAAGTGGTGAAATTTGTTTTTTACCCCTCGAAATTGAAAAAACAACCTTTTTTTGCTACTAATTTCAAAATCCAGTGGTACCAAGGACCCCCTCTTCCGACGCCCAAGGTAATGCAGTGTTTTCAACTATTCTGCTGCAGCGGAAACATCCGCAAATGTTTGAGTAACTCATGGAACCCTATGCAATGATCCAAGTGTCTATATTGCTACAACCGCATAGAACTGTGATTGCGAATTTCGCCCAGACAATTTCGGTCTGTTTCGGCGGAAACCCTGTCAGCCACTCCCTGAACCTCAGGCGCAACCGCGGTTGAAAACACTGTAGTAATGTGATATTTTTAATGTGTGCTACTCTGCAGGGGCGGATCCAGATGGGGATGATCGATCTCCCGAAAACCTACGAAAATAACTATATTCATCATAATTTTGTACAATTCAGAAAACAACATTCGCGATATAGGACCCCTTTGTCGTCCATTGTTTTATCACAGTAGTGTTGTGAAACATACTTAAGTCCTCTTGCAGTAGCGAAGCCATTATGGGATTTAATTTAACTACTAAACTTTACTGAAATCGCCCCCCATAAACTTATTGGCTAGATCCGTCCCTGCTACTGTGCCACTATGCAGTGGCACTTTACATTTGTTTTGCTGTATGACCACTGTCCGACAGGCGAGTAGCCGTGCGATAGAAAAATTACAGCAACGCTTTACAACTGTTTTTTTAGAAATCACCATTAGAGGGGCCTTGTAAACATTTCGGGAGGGACCAGAATTGGGCTGCTATGGCACTGTCAATGCATATTTGTAATTGTTTGGTGTGGAACTCCACTTATCGATAAAATTGTTGAGCATTATTTGCTTATTAGTTGCTAAATGAATGTGGTTTTATCACTGATGCGGAGAGATCAATGAACTGCGCAAAAAAATCCGTTTTGGGCTGACTACATTTGTTTGTTGTTTGCTCAGGCAGTGCTCAGAATCAACCTCCGCCCCATTTAAGACTAGCACTTGGTGCTTAGGCGAAAAGTGGAATTGATTTAGAATTATTTAGGCCTACCAAGATTAAGATGTGGTCAGGGGGGTAACGAGGGGCAAAGTGGGTGCAATTCCAGGGCGTGGAATCACTATGGGGATGCAGAATCACTGCGGACCGCCAAATAACTGTGGGGTTGCCGAAAAGTCCCAACAATGTCGCCAGTACTTTTTTAAATACAGAACATTTCCTTCCGAAAGACATCAGGTTCGAATAAAGAGGCACCAAACTTGCTTCTTGCCCCGGGCACCATCTATCCTCGTTACACCCCTGGGTGTGGTGTGTGTTTTACAACAAATCATAAGCTTATCTTACCTGGTCGCAAGTCATTGATAGGTATCAATTTTTGACAGAATATGTTACATGAAAACGTGAAATTCTACTTTAAATTCATTTCTCCAATTGAAGTTCATTGCATCACTCGACAAATATTTTCTTTTTTTGTGGAATAACGTATATGAGTTTTCAGGATCGAATTATTGCATACACAAAAAGTGGCCAATGGGCCCCTTTCAGCCAAGTTTGCCCCCCTGGTTCAAACCTCCAGTTAAGCCACTGCTCAGGGGTCCATTGGACCATCCAACGAGTCGATAAATAGTCACGGGGTTGAACGGGGTCACTGAATGGCCCCTAATTCTAAGCAAATTTTCGGATTGTGTATTATATTATCATGCATTTCAAGTAAAAAGCACTCAAATTTATTTTGACGCATACTTCCTTGTATTCGTAACTATTGGGCTACGCCACGGGTCTACAGAAAATTGCATACTTTAATTGGGAGTCAACGTGCAGAAAAGTCTGAGAACCACTGGTGTAGACCTTGATCGCAGGGAAAATCTTCGTCTTGCCTTCTCTATTTCCCTACATTTACTGTAGATTAGACACTGTACACTTAGCGTAGGTAAGTCTGATTTGAAATTTTTGTGGGGAAACACTTCCTTATTTCCCTAATCCCTCGGATCCCTCCCTGTTAGTGTTGAACAAATTGAAGATTTTTGCAATCCTAATCCAGTCCAAAGTTTTCATTGAGTAATCCGGTCCGATCCTAATCCGGTAGACCTGTCCAAATATTTGATCCAATCCGGT
>JGI24021J15306_10009051_pt1 | contig 12294 bp, 9 predicted proteins | sample Ectturendosymbi1_FD_15306 | JGI IMG/M metagenome (IMG submission 15306)
CCTATCTGCGGCGCTGCTATGCTACTTAGGTGCAACTGGTGCCGAAACCTCGCTGCTGTTAACTGCATTGAATAGTCCTCACCCTATCCACGCTGCACACTTGTAATAGTAGTTGCATAACATGTTTATGGTTACACCACAATCACATAATGTCCATAAGCTACCACAAAAACGGTTAGTCAGTAGTCACCAAATCGTTGGAAGATGGTTTATTTTTATGTGCTTTGCAGTAAGAATATTTTAATGAAACTAGTTGGCTATCAACAGTCTACTTGTCGCTGTGTCAAGATGGAACTCGTGGTTGAAACCATTTCGCTTTCATGTCAATTGTTTTCACGTTCTAAAGGAGCTGGTTTCGTTCATGTAAGGCCGGCACAATTGTGTACTGAAAATGGTGTTTCGATTTATATGTGCAGTGCTGTGGAAGTTGCATGATTAGCACAGAATAGCAGTACACGTGCGTGATTTCATCTACAGTGGCGTTTAGGTGTCTCTGATGAATTTTAACGTTAGTTCATATTTAATGATATTCACAAGCCTATGTTGGGTTTGATGGGGATAATCATAGCAACTTAATCTTCAAAACAATGAAAAATCACCATGCAAGATGGACATTTATGTTGCCCCCCTACTTTTTCCTTGGCCCCGAAGTGGCCCCCCCTACTTCTGTCATTCTAGAATGTCCACTGAGAAGCGTCCGTTCAAAAGTTCGTGATATGCGAATTTTTCTTCGATGTGCGATTGTGCAGAACTTGTTTACTTAGTTTGTAAATCTTAAGCATTCAGCTCGCGAGAAGTATCAGGAATATTCCTATTTGAATAAGAGCTGATGATGACTACTCGTAGACGAAATACGCACTCTTAATACATTCACCGTGGCTGATTCTTAGCTGCGGAAGGATTCTTTTTGATCGACAGTATAAGCGACAAAGTTGAATATTGAGAGCAGCAAACATGAAATAAAACATCGACACAGTAGGTATACAGCATTAGTTTAAAATCGTATTTGCTTGTTTTTTGCAACTGTGATGAGCAGGCCCGTAGCCACGGGGGGAGCATTCGGGGGCATTGCCCTCCAAAATTTTTTTCGTGCCCCCCCATATTTTGTTGTGCACAGAAAAATTTGTTTTAAGCACATAGTAAAAGCAAAAATCTTGCCCCCCAAAAAATGTATTGTGCCCCACCAAATATTGAAACCTGGCTACGGGCCTGGTGATGAGCCTAGCATTAAAACACAAACCGTACAAATTCATGTTCAACCAAAAGCAGAATCATTCTATTCTTAATTTAAAACGAAGAAATCAGTTTCTGATTTTATACTTGTTTCCATTTTCGCTTGAAAGGTGCAGCTTTTGTATTTTCAAATTATTCCAGTTCCTGGTATGTGCTATCCCGCACTCTACTGACCGTGAGATGTAGTCAGTTTTGGCCGAGAAGGGTAACAAAAACAAGCTACTCTGTGAGAACTGTGACAAGGCAGAAATATCACAGTGGTGATGTTGGAGTTTGGGGTAAACAAGTGACGAGAGGTTTCACTGAACAGACTAGTTGAACATACTGGCGTAGAGTTAGTGAGTTGTATGTCTTCATGTTCCATTTCCCCAATTCACTTTTTTCAAATTCAAATGTTCACCCAAATTTATACATCAAAACGTAAATATTTTGTGCAGGGATGTAGTACTAAGAAAAAAAGGTGTGGGAACGCACCCAAAAAACCCGCCATTTTAAAACAGCGTCAAACTCATTTTGAAGCAAAACATGGGAAAGGTGTCGGAACGCCAATCCCAAGCGTTCCCGTTTGACTGAACCCCTGATTTTGTGCAAATAAAGAAAGACATTTGCAAACTTTGATGTTACAGTAATGTGGGTTGTCATTGTCTAACCCAGCTATGTCCAACCCGCGGCCCAGTCAAATATTGTGTGCGACCCAGTTGAAGCTTTTCGTGATTGTGTATGTACAAAACAATAACAACCTCTATTTATTTTGATAATCTTAAATACGACATTTTTGATGCAACGTTGTTTTAGTGCCTGTTCATCACATACTGTATACTGGCAGATTTCCAAGTGTTCCAATGACACCTCGGTGCAAAATTGATATTTTCCCATGTGTCTTTTTGCACTAAACTGATTTCTAACTAGTAACTACCCTTGTTTCCATCGGCGCTAAACTTGCCTAAGACATCACTGTTTGGGAGTGCTTAAAGGTATACGATACAGTCGCTATCATTGCGGTTAGTATTCGAATGCTTTCAGTAGCTTTAAACTAAACTTTGGTTTACTAAAATGAAAGTAAGTGATTCAATGTGCGGCGCTTTCAGAGGAGGCTCGTGATAGCTTCAGACTGTGGAGCGATAATGTACTCACTGTGTTCCAGCTTCTTTAAAATTGTAGTTCGTATTTATTGGATTAATATTCCGTACTATTGTTTCAGCGTGTGTGGAAACAACCGAAAGCGTGTCATCCATCGCCTGTGACGCAATAAACGCAACAACAATACGTGTCACGTGGCATTTCTCCCAAAACCACACCGCGAATTTCGAGTACTATGTGGTGAGTTGGTTCTCTTTTGAGGAGTACAATGCCGTGAATCCAGAAGCCGATTCTACGTTTCGTGAATACGTCCATTACGACTATGAAAGCGAAGTTTACAGGTGAACAGCATGGCGTGACATGGATATTTTCATGTTCTGCAAGGCAGAAGCTGACGTAGATATATGTGGTTTCGGAATCTAATTACCAGTAGGATTGCGATCTTTCCACTGAGACAAACCGATGTACTGTAGATCTGGAGGAGGGTTCTATTCTTACGTAAAACTCGTAAAAAATACATGTATTAAATGCTGCTTATAATTAATGAACTGAATAATTTATTAGTACTTAAGAACTGCTTCTCGTTTGCAAATCACCTGCAGTAGTTGTTATGCCAGAAATCAAAACTTTTATGACTTGCTGTAAATAATGTTTTCACCGGCAGGTGATAACAGCAGAACAAGTGCCTAATTTAGCGTTTGATTAAGTGCAGAAAAAATTAAGTAAAAAACGGTGCATGCGAACTTTTTGCCAGAAACCGCTCGTGCGCTTTGCCATAAACACAGAGGCGTGCAAAAGTCTGGTAATTCCCGGAGCAAGTGTTTGATTGTATGCCCCCTGCCAAATTCTAGCACTGAGTAATGTTAAAAATCCAGTCATTTGAAATAGGCCTACGCAAAAACTAGTGTTGACACAAAAGCATATTTCAAAAAATTAAATAAAAAATATTCTTGTTTTTAATGTGTTACTTTTTAATAATTTGTTTGATTCTGTGGGCTGGAGGCCTTCGTTCATAGGCGTAGACAGGGAGGGCCAAAGGGACCATGTTTCCCCCACATTTTTAGAAAATATAGTCATTTTGTGCTTTGAGAGGCGTTTTTCTAAGCAAAATAGTGTTATTCGCCTAAAATCAAACATTTTGGCTCCCCCCAAATTTTTGCCCCCTCCAAATTTATGAGTTGGCTGCGCCACTGCCTACGTTTATATGTTTGTAAGAAAAATTCTTATGGTAATGGATATGCATTGAGGAATTAGATATTGCATTTATTCATGCAAATAAATATCACGTAAGCATCATATAGGCCCACCAAAAAAGATAGCAGTTACGAGGCATGATAAGAGATAGATTTGCCTATTTTTCTATCAGAAATAGCATTTGAAATTGAACAACCACTGTAGTTTGATGTATTGCTGCCTTTTACGTGTTTCTGAACTATAAACAAATAGCTAACGATATTGTTTAGAAAAACAAGTGAAGAAGAATCTCTTTTTATTCAACTACAACATACAGTATGTCGCTGCCATAGTCGCGCCTCCCTGCAAACCTTCCACGTACCCAAGTTTAAGAACCCAGGCTCTAGCTAGAGAGAATCGATAGATATTTTGAAGACTACAAGTTGCAGATTAACAATAGGCTAGCAGGACATGGTCAGCCTGCAAAGGTGGGAAGAGGGATAGGGTGTCAGGCCTTAAGATAACGATGGCAGTGCTTCATCTCTCTCTCGGGTCACTTGATATTCATTTGCATTCCCCCCTCAGGCAAGTTGCCATCAGACCCATGCAGTATGTGTTAGTAGCCTTACAATACGAAGAAGCATCTAGTTATAAAATTTGAAAGAAATGTAATTTTTGTAATTTCACTCTTTGTATGTCCCCTGCTTGCCAGGGGCGATCGCCCCATTCGCCGCCACTCTGCACGCCCCTACACAGTGCACGAACATGCGCTTAGTTCTGTTTTTACAAACAGTTCTTTTATGAGTAGGACCTGCACGGGATGTGGAAGAAGCTGCACTGCTTCTCTGCCTCGAAAGGCTTACCATGCTGACCATGCTTACCATGCTTACCATGCTTACCATGCTGACCATGCTTACCATGCTTACCATGCTTACCATGCTGAATAGTTGTTATTCAGAAAAACCAGAGAAATAAAAAGCGCATTAAGAGTTCATTTGTCGACGAGTACTTCAGCAAACTAAACCATAAGGCACACGTTCTTCAACAAATCAAAGCATAGCAATCGGCCAATTCGGCAACAAGGAGATGCCAGGCTTGGTTGTAAAACACCTTTTCGCCAAAATGTCCACCGGTATTTGACATATTGCAGAAATGTCCAGCCGTTGAAATGTCATGTCGTCCAAAAATATCATAGTGTGGCCATGTTGACAAATGTTGCAATCACTGCGTAACTGAATTTTTTTGTCGAAAAAGTAGTAATTGTTGAGTCGTAGAATATAGGTTTTTAATTTAAATTTTTTGAACACCAAAATCTAGTGCTTTCTGCCTGGTTTATGTGCTCACTCATTTTTCATTCGTACCATAAAGACGTTTGTCCATATGAATTTTTACTGTTACCAATAAACCAGATTTTGCGTGGTTAAGTTCCATTGGAATCCCATAGGATTTGTTTCATGGGAGGGAACAACGAACTTGAAATTAGTCCCAAGTCCCATTGGGACGGTGGATATGAGATATACCTAAGAAAATGGGATGTTTTCGTCTTCCACCCGCTTCTTATAGCGCAGCGTGGTCCAACTACTTTTGACCTACGGGCCATTTTACAAACACGTAACAACCCGCTGGTCACTTCCAATAAAATGATGTATAAAACAACAGGTTCACAACATTTAAAACTAAAAACGGGAAGATAAGTGAGTGCATCATTGAAAATATTACACAATACCAAATAGTAATTCATTACAAATCTTTATCAGTGGGACGCCTGTGGTCGAGGCTTCTCTGACACTATCCCTCCTTTATCAATACCAGTGTTAGTGGTGGCAAGTCGGCGACTATGGTCTAGTTTTTCGTTTGTGATTCGATTTCTGTTTTTAGATTTGACTTGCTTCATCGCAGAAGGTGTGCTTTCACACACGTATGTGTTTTCAAACATCGAGGGCATTTTTAATGCAAAATCGTTCAGTTCGGCAAATCCATCTTTGCTGAGTTCATTGCGCCAGATGTACTCTTCAAGACAACGAACGCCGGGGCACCGAAAAAACACAGGGGTCATCCGGACAGGTGCCCAGCGGAGGGTTAGCGGCGGGTCGTACCTTCTAATTTGTTCGTAAAATCAATAAATAAAATAAAATGGTACACAGAAAAGGTATTATTCATTATTTTTGCACAAATGCAATTTACCCAGCGTAAACAATTCAATGCGATAAATGTAACCCTGCACACTTTTCAACAAGTTTCGGATTTGAACATTTTTGCTGAAAGCTTCCGCGGGCCACTGAAAACGCTGTGACGGGCCACATGCGCCCCGCGGGCCTGTAGTTGGACTACGCTGTTATAGCGCATGACGTTTTTAGATATTTTACAGATTTTTACAACCGTCATATCTGCTATATATGGTCCCATCATTCCAATTCCCAAATATCCGAAGTGCCTTGATGCCTTGTTTAGTTAGCAACAGGCCTTTTACATGCCTTTGCTCCTCAGAATATTCTCCCAAATGGAAGGGACGATCCGTCACCACAGGGGCCTTTGGTGGGCTTAGCCCTCCAAAACAAAGCTTCAAGACCCGCAAATTTAAGTATGAAGCACTATACATCAATGGAGTTTTTGTCAAATTTTTGAACGTCAAGCTCTCCTGCACAAGCGCAAAGCACCGCTATTGAAGACTTCTGGCGACGGTTCTGTAACTGACCTCTGTTCAAACAGGGTGTCGCGAAAGATAACCTTTTGCTGCGTAGTGTGATAAAACAATGACGGACTGTCTATACATGACAATGTTTTGTCAACAGCCGTAAAATACGTGGCACGAAGCGACTTGACCTTTTGGCATTCACGGTTAGAAACGCAGCAGGAAAACAAGCGCATATTTCTTATCAGTGCTGACGGTAAAGTTTCCTGGGAATTCCATGGGATGGGGACAGTTACCAGCTCTGCCATGGGATGGGACAGAAATAAGTGACCTATTGCGCAAGACTGCCCCTAAGCAACTAAGATTTATTGGCATACTGCCCTTGATTTACAAACCGTATTACGGAATGGAGGTAAAAGAATCTTCAGTGTTTCAGTCGCTTGTGGCTGTTTTTTTTTAGCACCTGTGTGACGCAAAAGTGTTTACTATGTGAACCAAAATTCATCTAGGATTTTGATGCAACACATAGGAAACGAAAGCAAGGCTAAACTTTAACCGTTGTGAAAGAAATCAGGACGTTTTTGAAATATTTTTTTGTCAATGTTACTGTCTATTACTGCGTAACTCGTATAGTGAATGAAGTTCACACTCTCTGGGGCTTGATTAGCAGCAAATAAAACTGCGTTGTCGATGTTTCAGATACAGTTACGATCGAACTTACGTGGAGGTGTTGGAAGACATGGCTGCTTCGTTGAGTTTGAAATCGTTTGGCTCCGAAGAGATCAGAGGCAGAAGTCATTTGGAAATAATGAGTCATCCCTACTATAACTCTACTTTCGATATAGCTGTGAGAGCGTTTTATGACAACGGAACCAAAGCACCGACATCTCATCCTATACTGAACTGTACTGTTTTTTCGAGTATTCCACCAGGTACAGGAGCGCACACAACTAAGGATCATTTCACCCTCGCTAAACTGAAATTAAAGTTCATGTGAATTTATCGTTTGCTTTGGTTTTGCTCAAACCTTGCGAAGGAAAACAAAGAGAGTAAAAAATTTTTCAGTGCATGTTTGAATCAGTTGTTAACTTTATCTAACGCTTTAAAGAGCTATTTTGAAAGAAAATGCCCTTTTTTGTATTGTGTGTCTAGTCAGCTGAAAATAATTCATCAGCGACATTTTATTAATTCACAGAACCCCCCACAACTTCTGTCGCAAGCCAAACAGAATCTCCCCCTTTTTATTTGTTTGTCATCATTCCGAGCTGCATCCTGATGGTTTCCGGGTTTTTGTTTGTTTTTTTACTGGTAAGTTTTATGTGTTTGAAATAAACTTTCTTTTTTGTATAGGCATTGTAGTTTATGACCTCAACAATAACCTCACGGAAAAAGACAATATCTCCTATTTACACAGACATCAGCGGTTTCTATTCGGCATATGGGCAAGGCCAACTTTAGCGGCCAAAATGTTATGCTTGAGGCAATGGTCTTCAACTGCACCATCAGCAATTGGGGAAAAGGTATTCCCCGTAGAAATAGCGTCCCGCTAGATGTCTAGATTCTGGAATCCTTCAGTTATTTGGAAACAGTCAGAGCCTTTTGAAATATTTGCAAAGTATGGGCTAATTTTTTTCAAAAGCTATGCAAACTTGCATTGACGACCTTTTCCTTTGGAAATCTTTCATTGTTTATGGATATGAGCGTCTCCAGGCCTGAAGTCAAGTGATATGTCGTTTGTTTTGGTATTTTGAATGTCCCAGGGTTCCGCACCCTGGATTTTTGCCCCTCACCTTTGTTTCCCCAGTGACGCCATTTCACACGGTATCTGTTGGCGATGGAAGAACATAGCGCAGAGCAAAACAATGCCACAACTAATCTCTCTGCAGTTGCTGGTGACATGGAGTAGAGGCAATGATTTTTTTGCAGTATAGCTGTTGCTTACGCAATAGAAAAAAGAAAAATACGTAATTGTATGAGATTAGATGAGAAATGACGCTGAGGTTTTTTTCGCTGATTTCAAAATTGCAGTGACGGCACCAGTGACGGCAAACAAAGACGGAAAATTACCAGAGTGTGAAAAAGCAACCTATGGTTTTTACAAAATTACAGCTTTTACGTGGAATGTGTTTATCACTTCCATATTGGTTCTACACGCTCATTATCATTGCAAAAATAAAAGGAAATGTTGCTATTCTGAGGGAGAAAATGTGGAAGTGTTTCATCGTCTCGGAAGGAGATCTTACAGATACTGCGCAGGTGTTGATGATCAACCAAGCATGACGGTCAACCAAGCATGAACTGAAATGCGACTGACCAAAAAAATATACCAGTCAAACCTCGTTTATCCGGACCACTTTGTTTCGTCAAATAATGTTGGTTTAGCGAGGTATCCGGATAATCGGAATCGAAAGTATAAAGGGCGAAATTCTTTCCACAGCAAATGCCAACAATGTAAATAAACAAAGGTAACGATGTGCAGCACAGTAGAACTCGCCTAAGTGGGCGCTCAAAGGGGAACAGAAAAAAAATTGTAGAGTAGACTTAGACGAACTGTCAACTTAAGCAAATACACTATGTAGACTGAATATGGAACACGGCTAAATGAAAAACTCATAGTTTTTTTGTTTATTAGCAGATCCGATTGATGTACGTAAGCTAGTATGTATCCAGAATGAGATCAAACGCGAAAAAGAACTGTACAAGAGACCTCACTGCGTCCTGCAAGTTCTGCCAACGTTACATTCATTGTGCGTAGAAAATTGACTTTCACACTTCCATTGCGATTTAGATAACAGTTGATGTAATCCGGTTTAGCGTTTCTTTTCTATTGATTTGACATAACCGTTCCTAAACTTCCGTTTCGGAGTCGGACACAAAGGTTTCCTGATTTAAGGCTGAAATATATTGGGAGAAATCCGTTCCTACGAGTTTTGTGTCGGATAGCGGGTTTCCACTTGTTCCGAGTTCGGATAAACCAGGTCGGACTATACCACAGATTGGGTGAAACTTGCAGTCACATGTTGATGAGATTCTGCGCTGGCTTTACATAGGCGCATAAAAATACAGAAAAGCAGAGTTTTGCATTGGGTTGTCATTTGGTGTAGTCTGAACCACATAAATAAACTCTTTTATTTGAAACAGAAAATTCTTGCTTGAATTACGCAAGTAAGCACGTTCCTTTGGCAGGTTCAATATTAACTTTATAATGGCTAAATGGGTATCTTGTGCTGTCTGTATGTAAGATTGACTTAACCATTATTTACACTTCACTGTCTTCCTAAAATGTCAGGCAGCTCGTTACAAGAATTCCAGTTGTCTCCATGGATTGTGGACTTAGTAGGCATTGAGCAAAAATTATGGCTGCATAAACAAACACTTAATGTAACAATTAAAGCAGCAAACTTCAACAGCGATTGATCGTCGAATGAAGAACATCAAGAAAGCAAGCACTAATTTTACCAGGCTCTTAATTCTGGTTGCAATCGCTTTGGTTGTTTGTTTCGATCAGTTAAAATAGATGCGATAAGCGGAAAATCTTGTGGAACGACTTGCCTGTTAACAATATTGTTGCAGGTTCGCAGATATTTTCGTCATCGCCCTGAAAAATCTCGAACACCAATAACTTGGTTTCCGACCCCAGTCGAGGAGCGGTCACGTGACGAAGGCTACAATCAGCAGGAATCAAACCTTTTTCGCCACTGGGTTGTGTCATCGGCGAAAGACTGCTGGTCTCCACCTTTGCTGAGTTGCGACGACTACGTCAGCACGGGCAACTTCATGTTTGATCAATTGCACGAAAGGTAGGTCCAGTGTTTAACTGCTTTTGATCAATACTTGTTTAAGGTTTATAAGCAGACCTCAAGCCTCTTTGAGTAGCCGGACTGTTCAAATGCCAGCTTTCAATCAAAAATTATTCTTGCAAACACTGCCACAAAAGTAAAAATTGACATATTTATAAAGTAAAGAACGTGTTTCCAAGTCATCTCTAGTGGCGTACCGTTTAGCGCGATGTATGTTAATGTTTCACATGCTATGCTGCTAACGTGGCTTTGCTAACATACCAGCAAAATATTCACAATCTTGACCTTGACCATATTTTTACTTACAGAGTTTCAATTGCAAGACGATTGCCTACAAATTTACAATAGTTTTAAAAAATGTAAAATATCGTTAGTTTTTATTTCTACGTTGTGCATCCTGTTGGTAGTCTACATGCTCTTTTGCTTTTTCATTCGTTATTTATTGCGCGCTATAGTATCAATTTTATTATTCGCAAGCTAACTGAGCTAACGGTCTAACAGACTTAGGTAAAAGTTGTCTAATTTCCAGACACTCCCTCACGACCGTCACAGAGGAGTCCGAGCATACTTCATCGGAGGACGACTGTCCCAATCAAAGCAAATCTGTGCAAACCAGACCTGTTACATCATCAGCAGGGGAGACCATACGAACCCGAGCAACTACAAGGGCCGCCCACTCTGCTCGTCGAATGACCCCGCAAACGCCGAGGAGCGCTTCATCAAGACTGCGAATGGTTAACTCCAGGTACATTAAGAGTCAAAATAAAAACGGAAAATGTAAGTGGAATTCTATACAGTGCACTGAAAAGCTGTTAAGTATTTTTGCAGCCTATCATGAACTACTCATTACCTACTATTTTTTAATCTTTTTATAGAATAAGTTAAAACAAATGCTTAAGACCTTGAACTGTAGACTTGAGTGCCATGACGTTTGGAAAGCGTGGCATATGAGAGTGACTTTAACATGTGCAAAGATGTTATTTTACAGAAGTGCTTGCATCACGTGAGAAGGTGTGTTAGATGGCGGTACATGTTATTTAACCTAAATATATTTATGACATGTCTCTCTTGGAAAGTTGCCTTCAAAAAACGTCCATAGATAGATCACTATTTAGTAGTTCTTGATAAAATCTTATTGCCAAACTGCTTTCCATCTGTGTGAAACAAATGACTTATTTTGCATTAAACGCAGAATCGCTTAGAATGACGATTAATCCAAATCTGTAACACAACTAATATCATCAAAACTTTAAAATTTTGATGAAAAAGGGTTGTTTTGACATGAAGGCGAACAGTTGTTTCGTCATATATCTGCATCTGTAATTAATGTAATCAACAGTTGCTCTTCGAACCCGAATGGCTTAACTTGGTTTCGTGATTTTAAACTTAAAAAAGGTGGAAACTCCCTACGCTTTGAAAACAACATCGCATGATATTTTGACTCCAGTTTTTGCAAACGTTTGGGCCAAAACGAATTGACTTGGCATCTTTAGGTGAAATAGCAGCGCTGAGAAGTCATCAAAATTATTCATACTCCTCTGTTCAGAGTTCCTGAAAAGAACTGGGTTGGTTAAAAGAGACTTTTTCGTATTTACTACGTACTCTACTGCAGTGCTTCAACCGAGCATACGGTACATCAATTATTATATCGGATGCTCATTAGGATATATCATTCCGAAATGGTGTATCAAAGGTGTAGGTTAAACCAGAAAAACCTGATCAACTTACTGAACTAACAAAGTTTCGACTTTTTGTGCTAAACTATGGATCAGTACTTGTCAACATGGGACATGGCAATTTTTAAATTTTGGTGGGACATTTAATAAAGCAATGTAATATTTTACTGACTTGTCCAGTTGTTTTTGAAGTGCAGTACTTTTCTCTTTTTATGCTTTCCATTTCAAATTCAGTAATGAAGTAAATCATGGTCGGTGTCATACGATTTTTTGACAATGTAAGACGAACGTGTGACAAAAAAATTTTGAGAAACACTGATACTGATTGGTGACGTAGTGACGTATGTTAGGTTCTTGAAAATCGTCGAAGAGGATACCACGGTAACCTTTAACGCCCACCAGAACCCATATATTGGCCCTAGGTTTTTTGGTTATAACTCGCCAGCTGCTGCAGCTGGAGAGGTGCTCAAACCCTCTACAGATGCGGGAAGACTTCTTGGTTCTATTTTTAAAAAAAGTTTTTGATTCGGGTGAGGGGTTCGCCTGGGGGAGGCTCGCGAAGTGGGGGCGCTTTCGGTTTTTTGACCAACTTTGACGGCCCCTGGACGCCAATCGCATGGGCCAAAATTTTGGCTCAAACTATTTTTGAAAACTAGATGATCTCCCGCGTTGATAGAGCCCTTGCTTGACCTTCTAGCAT
>JGI24021J15306_10009052_pt1 | contig 12294 bp, 4 predicted proteins | sample Ectturendosymbi1_FD_15306 | JGI IMG/M metagenome (IMG submission 15306)
AGGGTTACAGACACTTTTTGCAACTGCATTGAAGACAGAACCATAGGGTTACAGACACATTCTTAACACTATTGTTAGCTAACGCGTAACACTTGTTGCAGCACTACTGCGGAGTAGGGCGCTAGTTTTTGTACGCACAGTTGCTTGCTTTTACTGTTAGCTGCGAATGAGTCAAAAGGACGCGTGTTACTTCTATCACTGCACAGGACACATTTTTGCTCGTTCAAAAACCAGCCAAAAATTGTTTTTCACAGAATCCATTATACCTGGGCGTTGTTTCATTCTTCCTTGCCGGGTTGGTGATAGTTGGTTCTAGAAGTTTCTCAATAGTTGTGTAAAGCGAATTGGGTTTTTTCGTGCAGCAAAAATTCGCTGCAAGACTGTACAGTGAAACAATACTCTAAGTAAAAATGCAGCAAAATACAAAAAAATTATACATCATCTGAAGTTACCAACCAGAAATGTTGCTCTTCATTTTACTGTGGTGGTTAAAGCCTAGACGACGAAAAACAAAATTCATGTGCACGGCGGATGACAGTGCTCGTAGACTTTACAGCTCGTAGAAAGGACAATAAAAAATAAATTGATCTTTAACCAGAATTGCTGTTCCGTCTTCTTTCCTCAGCAGGTCGCCATTGCCTTTTTCTCCCCAATGCTATGTTTGTTGTTGCCATGGAAGCGATCCACTACAGCGAGCCGCGTAATGACAGTGTTTGTGGCCCGCTGGCTTTCTTCCTCAGTAATTTACGACTTTTTATTTTCTCGTATCTTGGCTTCCAGCGAAGTCGTTCGGGACCAAATCAACACGTTCTGAACATCAAAGCCGTAAAACTCAGGAGCGTTGCGTTTTAACGTTACTGCAGCTGTTTTTATGAATGAGAACGTTTTCCAAGAAAGAGAACGAGGTGGACTTTATTCAAAATTTTATTTCATGACCGCCCCAAAAAGCTTAACATTAGATCAAATTCTACATAAATGTTATATATACATAGTGCGCACGCTGTGTTTTTTTGTGTTTTTTACTGTATTTAAAAGAGTGAAACAAGTTTATCGTTCTTCAGCTTGAGCTAATTATCTGGATAGAAATGGAAACGTATTATCTGAGTTACAGATTTGTCAGATTTGAAATTGCAGTGAAAGCTATTGCTTGAATTAGCTTGTGTATAAGTGTTGCACTGAAATTGTGATTATGTTTGTTTGTACAGTACAAGAAACAGGAATGAGTCTGTTAAAACTGATGCCCAACGAGAAACGTTTCGAAGTTAAATCGTACAACTGTCAACAGGAGGGGGGCGAACATCGATATGTAGCCATAATGTAAATTGTGGAAAATATCCAAAAAATAAGAATAGCATTCCGACTGTAGCCGACACACTTTTAAGCCTTCTGATGATGCCTACCTTGTAGGCGATATTGTTACTCTGTTAAGATCTTAGTGTCAGGTTCTTAGCTGTGAAAGGATTCCTTTCGATAGACAGTTAAATGATTTAATTTTGTAAAGTTCGATAGCTGAGTGACTGCGAAATTCTTGACCAAGTATGGTTTACGATCAAAACGTAAATAACTTTGACGCATTGATGTTGAACCTGGTTGACCGCACTTCTCCTATGTAAGCCCGTTATTTTCAGTGCCATTGGATACATTGATAAACTTTTCACGTTTAAGGATTAACGTTTAAGAATAAATTGTGTCTTGCAGCTTTCGCATAGATTTGTAATTAATTTCACAACAATGGCCTGCATTTTCATCATCTTAGTTTATTAAATAATTGAGTTGATCTCGAGAAACCTGACCCTGGATTGTTTCATGCTGTTAGTTTGTTTCAAGTAGAATGCCAATAAAAACGTTCTTTTCCCTGAAGGTGCTATTAATTTGCTTTCAACAAAAACGATTATTTTCCAATTCCCATTTCACTTTGAAACACAACAGCAGTCAAGTAAAGAACCTATAATATGTCTACGTTGCAAGAAACCAATATTGTAAAAACCAATATTGTTTTCTGGCATATTTCAGGATCATTTCCTCCACTGTTTTCGCTTAGTCAAAATAACAAACACTCTGGTCTATGTCAATGGAATTTTTATCGAACTCTCAGTATGGTCACGTCAAAATGGAGACTCCATACTGGATTTTTCTAGTTTTACAAGAAGAATAATTTTGCTTTAATTTCGAGCAATGTAATAATGAACAGTAATGGCGATATTTTTGTGATTTTCACAATACCTTCTGCGAACAGTCGAAATATCACAAAGCGTTTACAATAGAACGGAAACCATTGCAAGGCTTGAGAGCTGCGCAAGTTTTCGTAAATCGTTTAATTCAAGTTTAGTTTTGCCTTTATATTTCTGAATCGAGTCAAATCTAGCACCGAGAGAAACTCTTGAATTCTAAATTGTTCACGAACTTTTGTTGATGACACTAACGCGATGTTGCAACAACATTCAATGCTAAATCCAAATTTGAAAACAATGATTTCTGACACTGATATTAGCAAATTGACGATTAGCTAATTTATTGACGCTTGAGTCGCTGTTTATATATTTTTTAATTTTGTGCATTTATTAACCTGAGAAAAAATGCAGAAAATACGCCAAAATTATTATGACGCATGACCATAGCCTCTAGATTTGCTTTAAAGAGGTTATACTCGCGACAAAGTACGTCAGAATTTATGCAAAAAATTGGAAGGATATTGCTTTTTGCGGCAATAGTTCGAACGTGCAAATAGCTTTGGGCCCAAGCGAATGACGTGTGATAAAATGAAATAATTTAGACTCATTGCATAGCATGGGTTTCACTGACAACTGTTGGATACTGTTATGTACAAAACAACTGTAACCAAGATGTGTCACTGACAGCCACAGCTGTTGGATTTCACCTTAGGATCTGCTAAAATAGGAAAATGAAGTTTTTGTTTACTTTTAAGCCAAAGGAATATCAATGAGAAAGGAAACCTTGAAAATTATGGTTATCTTGAATTGTGAAACTTGCTGTAAGCTTCTACTTCGAAATCCCTTTGCTTTTCAAAGCTTGTCAATCCCTAACGTCTTGAGAATACTGATGCGAGAGACAAAGTTAACCAACAATTCACCGTGGTTTATTTAATCTACATAGAACACAAAAAGTCATCGAAAACGACTTTAGGGTTATCATCAACAGAATTAGGGTTATCATCAACGGTTTCAAGAGTTGAGCTTTTCCGACACTCAAAGACTGGAGTGGAAATCCTGTCTTCATTTCTGACGATCACGCATTAGTGTTTGCCAAATCCGACAATCGTGTGGATCAAGCACTCAGTCCTAAGCAAATAAAGCTGTCTACTTATTGTACTCAAGAACTGGCTATCATCCTCTGAGAATCGCCAATCGCACATGCATAAATCATGCTTTTCGTCATTACTTAGCCAACATGTCTAGGCAAGAGATCGTTAGAGCGCAGGTTGTATCAGCTGTGGAATAAAAAAGCATGATCTAGTTTTTGAAGCTGGTAGTCAATGTGAAAGTTATGACAACAGTGAAGTGCCAATACACATAAAGTAAAAAAGTAGAAAGCGGTTACTTCACTGTCTTAAAATTGCAATTGAGTTATGGTGTCAGCTTTTGCAACAAACACAGTCGAGTGGAGCATTTAGATTAGAGCAGAGGTTTGTGTCATATAAACTACAGCACTTATTCGATACTTTGAAAATCAAGCTTATGTGTCAGCTTGTTGCCAGCATTTATCGTCATTAAATACTGTAGTAGCCCGTCTACACTCAGCGCAAGGGTTAGGAGCTGCTTGTGCCGCCAAACTGGAATGTTCACTGCCAGTGCCCTGCGTCCTGCATTCGTTTCAGGTTTTTCCAGTTCAAAAGTTGCTTTGAGATGCCATTTTTTGTCACAATTTTTATTAAAAGGCGCTGAGTTACCAGTTCTGCTCTTCCAAATTGCGATTTTGGTTTGGGTGATGTTCCCGTTCTCCTCGTAGTGGTGCAGTTTTCTATGTATCACCTTCAAGCAAACATGGCGCATTTGACGTAAGATAAAATCGACGGCTGACTCATCAGCAAATACTCATTGTTTGAGATATTTGCGCTCCTCTCCTGTGCGACAAACAGACCGCGCATGGCAATCGACATCTTCTCACTGTTCAAGCAAACGAGATAGCCAGGTAATAACCACACGTCTGGTTTAGGAAAGAAGTGCCGCAAATGAAAGATAGACCAAATTTGCTGCATGGGCAACAGCAGGTATTCCGATTCGCTGTTGAGCAACAGGTTGCAAATTAACAGGATTTGTACAGATTGCCGAAGTGTTGCGGTATTTTTGACACAAGTCATCTTTTTGCGAAATACTTTCTAAGCAATAGCTTTTGTTTTGCTCGAAATTGGATTATTATAAACATTAAAGGCAGCAGCCAAAAATCCAGGCAGGCTACACAGTTGTTAAACTGTAAAAAGTTTACGTTTGAGAGATTGAATTATTACAGAGAATGACATGTTGTAGCTAACGGGTTTTACCGCAAGTAGATACCACGTTTTCAAACACAACGATCATGAAACTCTCTGAAATACAAAATGGAAAACGCGTTTTACGTTTTCGATTCTGTCGATTTAAATATCGAACTCACAGTTTTTTAAAAGGAATCAGTGCACAAGCTGGAGAAAAGAACAAGGGCAAAAAGTCTCCATTGCTCTTGACTGTGACGTAATGGCTTTCATGCGAAACCAAGGTTTGATGTAATAATACGAAAGGGAGTTTAGCCTTCCTACCTATTGCGCAGAGAAACTTCTAATGGCTTCTGTTAAGAATGTTTGCACAATACAGGTCAAGCTGTTTTCGTTCGATGCTTTTCCAAAACTGCTGGCACCACAGCATGACCAAGAATTTGCGAATGCCGTAAGAAGGCATATGCTGGCATTTAATGAGTGTTTTATAACCTGACGTAGGAAATATGCAAGCCTTACACCAGTGGTTCTTAACCTTTTTTACATATCTTACCCTTTTATCAAACAAGATCACCTGGTTTACCCCGATGCACTCAATGTTGCTTATTTCTTAAAAATACGAAATCAAAAAATCTTACAGTTAGATTAATTTATAAAAATTTACATTTGCTGCAATTTATGGTTCAGTAAATTTACCCCCTTGGAAGATGATATTACCCCCAGGGGTTAATTTACCCCAGGTTAAGAACCACTGTCTTACACCAAGTGTGAGATAACAGGAGCAGACTTGCCACAGTGTTTTTTGCACAGAAGGCGCTCTGAAATATTGACACAAATCTCGGAACGTCACGCTCATAAACGTCATCTGAATCATGATTTTCATAGTTTTTATTGATCGCAAAGCTAATAGGACAGTGTCTGGAGCAGTGTCGCCTAGTTTCTACATGTTTGCTGACACTTTCGCGATCAGCAAATCGATAAGCTGAAGACATATCCACCAAGGTACAGCCGACTGTTGACCTTGTGCACTCTCTGCTACAAGACTTTGAGGAATTGACCTACTGCAGCAGTTTTCCTTCCTTCTGTGGAAGTGAAAGTGTTGCGTAAATTATGCATTTACAGAAGGTGAAGCAGTCACAAGTTTAGTTGTAACAAAAGCTGACTTGAGGTTGTTTTACAAAAATATAGAACGGACATGTTTTTCTCTGATATAGCAAAGTGCGGGACACTTTTTCTTAGCTGCAATACGCACTGGTACAGAAAACAGTTTCACACTTTGTGCTGCCGGGAAAAGGCACAATAAATATTTCATAAACGTAACTGGTTATTTTCAATAGATTGTGAAAAAAAAACAGTCTCTTGGCGGGCAGTCAAATGTCTTGCAATTGGGATATATACAAGATTCTCTTGACATGTTTCAGACTATGAGCAGCAAACGTTTTTACAGTTTTTGTCATATGGATGGTCTACGGAAAACTATCACTAGTTTGTTGACTTCGTGACAATGAAAAATCGTGCAGAATAACTGAGCTGCAAGTTTGAAAGTTCCATGCTCGAATTGAAAGAAACTGAAAAAACGATTCTCTCGACTCGAAGAGCTGCTTAAAGGTGTCAAAATTCTGCAGAAACAGCTTTCCAGTCATTTCAGCAAAGTTTCCGTAGCGCATTTGTTAGAACCATTCGAGGTGAATTTAAGCTGAACCTTGGCTTCCTACGATAACACGTCCATCCAAGTCTTTACATGTTGATAAGAAAAAGGATTTGAGAACTCGCTGGTATTTATATCTTAATGAAAACAAACGTTTAGGGATTTTGGCACAATATCTGCAGATGAACTTACTGTAATGAGTGGCTGAAACTTTTTAAGGGCATGAGAGTAACTGAGCATGCCAAATGTTTGACCTCACCTGATCTTTGTATTAAATTTGTATTCCACACAGGTGCACGTGGCGGGTATTCTGCTCCTTGCCCTCCCAAACTGGTTAAAACCAGGCAGATGAGGACAGCAGTTGCCAATTTTCTAGGCAAAAATATCCTTTCGAGGGTAAAATAAAAGAGTGAGGACTGTGAGTGTAGAGATATTTGCGGAATGAAATGTGTGAGATCGGAATCAAATGGGAGATAAACACGTAAAAATGGGAAAGCTGTTGGTTTCTTGATAATTTCGGTTCACAGAAATTCGATCTCTTTTTGTAGTCTTTGCTATACTTTAATTCCTTCAGTTTCAGACAATTTTGAATATGCAGTTTTAGAAAAATATGTTGGCGCGTGAATTCTTGAAAAAAGGTTATTTATGAGAATGATCAAAAGTGAATCATTTGCTTCTTTGCTTTTATTTCAATAAGAGTTAACATATTTAGCTTTATGCGCTGGAAGTGCAGTGGTGTGGATATGGTTTCTGCTGAGCGAGGCTTAGAGCGAGTGTGGCAATAGATAGCTGCCAACATTTTGCTTGTAATAAGTACTCTACTAAGCAACGGAGACAGTTCATGACCTCGAAACATAAAGTCGCCAACAATCAATTTGCTAAATGACGCTTTTACACGGTTCAAACGAGCTTGGATCATATCACTATTCTGCTTTGTTCATTTGACTATAACTTGACCTTTTTATGAAGCTAAGCAGTAAAGCATATTTCATAGATGTGAAAACAAGGTCGTTTTCAACACTTATGCAAAATTCGCCTTGATGACTTTTTTAGCGCCTGGAGAATTCGCCAACACTTAATTATGCAAAATTCGCCTGATATGAACACAGGCAGGGTAAAATGTAGTTGTCTATGAAGTCAACCGGAACTTCCTATATTGATTTTAATGCTGACTACGTAGTCCTAAAAAATATTCATGCTGTTTTACCGTTTTCTTCGCAGATCATCTGTAAAACGTAATAGATATGAGAGAGCTAGACTGTAATCAGGAACCAAGCGTAGAACAGATGTACTCGAATTCAGAGAACGTCTTGCCTTCCTGGAATCCGAAGACAAGGGTGACTACTGGGAAATATGTCGACTGGGGAACGAAACTCTATCATTTAGAGTTAGAATTGTCTTACAAAAATAACGAGATTGAAATCTTAAAGAAGAAATTAAAGAAATGTACCGACGAACTTTTTCCAGACGGAGACTGTGGCAAAGTAAGTTGCAGTTTAACACCAAAAACTCGTGGTGCAAATACGCAACGTTGTTAATGAGTAAAATACAACGATTTCAGGGTAAGTCTATCAGTGGTGATCCAAGTCTGTGGATCGGTTGATTTGAGAACTATGAAGCTTTTTGCTTAGAATGATTAAACTGCAAGCACCACAAACCTCAAAACAAGTTGCCAAAATATTCAACAAGAATACGTTTAGCCTGCAGATGCAAGGACACTGCAGTTGTTGCTTTACTTTCTATCCGGCAAGATTTTATTTGATAATAGTTCTACGGCTTTTCGCCGTAGATAATAATTCTGCTTGATAATAATTATACGGTTAAAAGCCAATTTTGATGCTACAGGTACATGAGCTTTTAAATCGATATCGTCCGCTCAGATGCGGATTATATACCATTGCCAGAAGTAAATGAAATTGGAAATGGCCGTTGTCACAGAGACCAAGGAAAGAGTGATCAAAGCAACCGAAAGACCACACCTGATCATGGTCTTTTATCAAATGCCTCATGAATTATGTATGAAAGAATTAATTTAATCACGCAGTGGCACAACAGCGAATTACGTCACGTTGTGTCTGTTACGCGATGCCGGATTAACCATTAGTTTAGTAAGGCTATAGCTTTAGGCCCTGGAAAAATTCGGCCCTCAATTTTTTTGATTTATTATTTTTATTACAGTTTTATTATGTATTACATTTTGTAGCTTAGTTTGCAAAATTATAGGCCTTTCTCTAGCAAACAGCCTCAGGCCTACAGTACCCTTAATCGGGCCCCTTTGTTACGCGAGATAATTTAGAATTTGAAGTGCTCACCCGAGCGTTTGTTTAGAAATCCAACGTTGTGGAATTGCGAAAAAAAGTTCAAGCAACCCAACGTCAGCTGGCCGACCGAAGCCAAGACTTGTCGGTGGAAAAACAAAGGTCAGTCTTGATGCATGTTTTTTTTCGGTTAACACGAACTGCTTGCACTGACACCAACAGCAAACGCTTTTTTCGATCAGGAATGAAAAGCTGTCTCGAGAACTCGCCAAGGTCAAGAAGCGATGCGATGTAAGTACACATGTATATCGCCTAGAGACACTTATGGTCGGACAAAACATTAATCCAAGAGGGGGTGTTTGCTGATTAAAAGCATTATGTCGTCTGCAAATATATCGTAAATCACTAATTCAATGGCGTGGTTTGACAAGAAAGGCCTTAAATAAATAAAAAAACTTGAAGATTTATGACCGGTAAGCAAAGAAAGTGTTTGACTTTTGCTGGTAGTGGGGTAACATGAAATTAATAATTCCTTGTGAAAACGTCCAAATTGATATGACGCAATCAAATTGATCTTGCCTAAACCACAAGTCACAGTTATTTAAAAAGTTTCTTTCTACGTTAGGATGAACATTATTGTTCAGAAATACTGATACATCTCTTATAAAGATTGTCTTATTTCATTCTCGTGTGAACATTTTTTGACAACAAAAAATTTATCATAACGATACTCTTCATGCATGCTGCATTGCATATGAATACTGCATAAGAAGCGGTAGCGTTTTTGGTGTCTTTTTTGGTTTAGAACACGTTGCTGCATTGTGCAGTGGTGGACACGAACTCACTGCCTCGAAATGAAGTCAGTTACAAAAACGTTTTACATTTTGTTTCAGTCATTACGACGGCGAAGAACCAATAGCAAGTCGGTGCAAACTCTGCCAGACAACGAGAAAGGAGTTCAAGTTTCCACACGGTGAGCTCTGGATGTTTTGTGTTGACAAGAGAGCCTCCTCATCGATTAAACATGCACTCATGACACGATTCCTGCGACATTTATTCGCTTTCAACTTTGCGGTCTTTCACAAACTGTCTGCAGTTCACCCTTGTGCGCTGTTTCGACTGTAACTTTTGTTATACGAGGTCAACATAATTCTGAGTGTTTTCTAGCATGCTCATCGCATCGCCTGGGCTGGGCCTGGCTTTCCACTCACGCCATGTTTGGAAAAACTTTAATAACTTTAAATAGAAAAATAGTATTGATTGAAAAGCACGCTCACGCGTTTTCCTGTTTTCACCAGTTTAAAAAATCACATCGTTGTTCTCGTCCAAACTCTGTTACTCCTCTGCTTTGCTGAGCATTTGCATAAAACGTAAAGCACAGTAGGTATTCAAGCTTCCGTGCATCATAGAAACGCTCCCAAGACGAGAACCATTATGACTCAGTGCTCACCTGCTCCGTACAGACCTCCAACGGTCCCGAAACGACCTGTGGTCCACACGCATGTCAAAACAGATATAAAGGTAAAATGCTGATGCTACATGTTTGCCAAATAAACGTGAAACGTGATAATGTTGAAAATTAATGCTGCATGTTCTTGTTGAGTTCCGGGATTGCACCTTAAAGCATCGCGTTATGATCGCGGCCAGACTTACCTACGGTACTTGTCCTGTGGAAAAAACTCATCAGTACTTTCCCAACTTAATAAATACGTAGTTATGTGGTATTTTTCAATATGTTTACCATTCTTGCGTGGTAGATAAGTTTAAGGGGGATCCTGAACGCCCCTGGGTTCCAAGTCAATCGCCCTCTAAGATTGGCAAATCTGGTCTTGGTCACATGTGTGTACGTTGCAGAAAATTTACGAAAAAAGGATGATCGCTTTGACAAAATTGCAAAGTGATCCTGGCAAATGTTGAAGTCACTTGAGTTACCCAGTCCAGTCAACAGTAGACCACACTTCACATCTCCCAATTTCTACGTTTACATGTCAAGCGACGGTCCGCAAAAACGAGACAGCCCGTTCTGACGTCATAGTACGGTTCGGTTTACATGTCTGAAAGTTGTTCAAATGTGGCACATGAATAGTATGGCGGCAGGTAGGTAACGCCACATGTAAATAAATGTTCACCGCTAGATGGTGCCCATAAGTTACAAGTCAATGTGATAGTCACCACAAGCGAATTATCGTAGTTCACTTATCCCTATATAGTGATAGTGCTGGTAGCGTGAACTCGTCGAGGTAGCTCTGTTGCTTCTGGTTGCTTTCCTGTTAGTTAATGCCCCGAACTGCCATCATTCTCTTGTGCTTGCCTCGGTAGTTCAAGGAAGTCAACTGCAACAGTAGCTAAGCATCTACTGTGCAGGCTGGTGAACAAAGGGTTGTGTCGAGTTGCAAAGCATGCATACTGATGTACAGATTTCACGAATTTGGCAATTGCTGTTCATGCCTCTCATGAACTTGGAGCTGTGACTTATTGATCATGCTGCACACTGTAAAATCCATCCATACCAGATGTGCACTGGCGTTTACAGCATGTGTTGATGTCGCATGTGCAAAGTTACAGGCAGACATATTTTAACACAGGTTTCATAAGCACAATGCTGAAAAACAATTTGGAGATAACTGTTTTATTGCATGTATCTGCAAGAGCCTAGGTGGAACTTTTGGTGACACATCAGTCAAAATATCTGTAATTTACACTGATACTCAAACATATGGCCTCATGTCACATGATGAATACAAAACATTCAGTATTTGATATATTAAGTATATCCTATGGCATTTTTTCAAGGAGCTAGTGAAATAATCATTTAACTTTTACTACTATCATCACTCATACCAGAAAGTTGCCCTATCATGAAGATTAGTGCAACACACAAGGTTCTTACTTTCAAAACAACTATTCCTAACACTGGCAAGCCACTCCAGCTGATCAGTAGCCTATTTAAAATATATATTTGTATGTAAACAGAACCTCTTATCATATGTTGTGCACAGCTTTCAGCCTTTATTATGAATAAGCATCTTCTCAGTAATGTTTCATTTCTAGACATTAAGGGATATCTAAAACTGGCAGATAACCTACATTTCAAAAATGTATTTTAGTTACTGTATACAGGCTAGTATCTTGGAGAACACTAACTGGAGGGCCGGCGGACTGGAGGGCCGTGTTTCCAAATGAAAAACGTGAATTTTCGGCGGAAAAAAGGGCAGTACGGCGGGCTGTGGAAAACGACGGAGCGGGCTGCGGAAAAGGGCGGGCCGGAGGGCTGCCCTTGTCTGCAGCTTGATGTGCAGCCCGCCGACCCGCCTTAATGTGCACCCCACTGGCCCACCCTGTAGTGCAGCCTGCCGGCCCGCCCTTCTGTGCAGCTCGCCAGTCCGCGGAAAATTCATGTTTTGCATTTGGTAACACAGCCCCCCCGGCCCGCCGGCCCTCCGTTTAGTGTTATCCAGTATCTTCTATTGTACTTCTATCACCACTGATGGCAGAGAATTATTGCACTCAATTTTCTTTAATGACATGTAAAATGCAGAAGCAAACAGTTTTTTTAGCGGCGTTATTTCTGAACATTTGGTTAAGATTTTTGCCTTTAAAATAAGAAATCCTAACATTGCCAACCCAAAGCCTAAACTGCTATCTATTGCAAAACTACGCATCCTCGCCGACGCGCCTTGTCGACTGCATGGTAATTATGTTGGTATTACACTTCTAAAACTGAACTCAACACACTAGCAGTCAGAATAACGGTGCAGTCATATCTTATCTAGAGACAGGCAATGGATGCTAGCCGTGCTAAATGCTAGTAGCCTAGTACCGCGCGAACGAGACCACGTGGCACGTACACTTCATAACGAGACGTTTCCTGTCGAGGTGGCCAACGCATTGGCTCGTTCAAGGCGCTGACTCAGCAAATCACGTTCAGAACCAGACCACTCGTTATCCATATATGGTAACGA
>JGI24021J15306_10009054_pt1 | contig 12293 bp, 4 predicted proteins | sample Ectturendosymbi1_FD_15306 | JGI IMG/M metagenome (IMG submission 15306)
TAGTTTCCAGTAAAAACTTCAGCGAAATACTACCACCTAACGGTTGGCGCCCAGGGCCAGGCAAAGTGGGCCAAGGTGGCCTAAAAGTCCTCTACTTATGATGTCACTCACAAAAAACCAGCACTCCCCAAGCAAAAAATTTTTTTCGAGTGCAGATTAGAAGACTTGCCGCGTCTTTTGAGACTTGTACCAGGTCTGTAGAGCATACTGGACCAGAGAAATCCCACGCAAAGCCACGTGCGTTTAGGCGTTTTTTTTCCGAAAATCCCTGGAACCACGTGGACGCCAAAGACTTAAGAAACAGCCATTTTGTTTGTTTTTCTAGGTTCTCTAAAAATCTACAAAGTACATTTAAAAAAGAATTACCAACTGTTTTTGCAAATAAAAATGAATTTGGATGAACCTTGCAGCAAATTTATGCTTATATAGTTGTGAAAAACAACTGCAAATAGCAAACAAATAACAAATGATCAATTTGCACAAACACAAAATACAGGAGCAGTGTTGCTATTGGGCAATAATTATGGGACATCTACAACTATAGAAATTCAGTAAACCTCAGTTACTCCGGATTCAATTTGACTGATGATCTTATCTGGTTTAGGCGAAGATCCAGGTTAACTGAAGATGGTTGTTTCTAGCCCGATGTCATAAAAGTACTGGGATATTGATAAAAATTATCTAAATTGAATACATTTATGATCCGACAGCAGAATTTCGCAGCAGCAATTTATTTACAATGGTACATCAGACTAGTAAGCACCATATCCAGCTTGTTATGAACAATCTTAAGTTCATAATTTTAGATCAGTTGGCTGAAAAGAATCCTGCAATTTTGGACTGATGCAGAGATTTCTATGACTAGTCCATAGCTGCCCCTCAATTTGGAAGGTAATGCCCTCCAGACATCTTACCAAGGACAATACACCCAGGGAAAATGCTCTACACACGCACACTCACTGATCAATAGACTGAAACTGTTGTGCGGTGGCATGCCTTAAGCATTACGTTCAACACCATATGCAATGCCTGTGTGTGATGTAATAATCGTCACTATGGTTAGTTGAATGTTGCACGCAGTTGCGACCATTGTTATGATAATTACATACAGTCGTTGGTGATTGTGAGCACGCTTGTGTTGCGTCTGAAAGCTGCCAAATTTTTCCTAGAGACCAGTTAGTGCACTTAAGAATGCAACAGCGTGAAGTGCAGAAAAATCTGGATTATGCGATGTGAAAAGAACATATTTTATCCGGCAGGATTAAGATATCTGGATAAACTGAAGATTTTTATAAAGAAAAACGTTGGAAATCATACCACCAATTTTGGCAAAGATCTGGATTAACCAGAGGTTTACTGTATTACAGACATCACAATATTTAGATGTTCATTTTTATGTATTACATGTTAACACCTTCAGTGCTGGGGTGCGATATATTCCTACTTGGAAATCAGCCCCAAACCAGCAGTTTTTGGTTGCCTTCCCAACTGCGTAGCTCCTTAGGCAATTACACTGGAGAGGTGTTCAAACCCTCAAGAGACTCAACAGTCGGCAAGTCTTCGAGTCTGCAATGAAAAAAAATTTTTGTTTTTGTTTTTTTGAGTGACGTCATAAGTGAGGTAGGTTTTTGGCCATTTGGCTCATGTTACCTGGCCTAGAGCCCAATTGTTAGACAGAAGTATTTTGCTGAAGTTTTGATTGGAAACTAGGCTAGAATCCGAGTTGTTTGAGTCTTTGATTGACTCTTTAGCATTTCTTGTTCAAAAATTATGATCTAAAATATACACGTTTATCTAATCATGGGTTTAATCAATTATTTTGTTTACTTCAGATCATAACTTTTGGAGTATAGTCTTTCAACTGTGGTTTGAGTGTTGCAAAACATCGGCCCTTATCGATAGAGCTCTACCTAAAACCCATGGTCGAACTTGGCTAGCAGCCTAGCACAACCAACTATTTAGAATAAAGTGGTAATTATCTCATTGTCAAAACACACAAGGAAATTTCCAAGTTATCATTGCTTTCAGTCACTACGCACTGATTACATCATATTCGCTATTTGTTCCTACAGACATGGTGCTGAAAATATAGTTTTGCTTGTCGAACATTCAGCAAATGTCAGCCATACAACAATCAGAGCTGCTTGTTTATTCATACGTGCATACTCTTATAAAATCGATGCTGGCAATCAACTGCACAACTGCATCTGTGGAGCACTGTCTATCACCATGACAGTGTTATAACTATACATGCAAAATCACTGTGGAGAAGAACAATTGAGTTGCAATTGGTCTGATGATTTTACATTGCAATGTAAAAGTGAATTAATCAAAATCAATATGGGACTTCTGCATAGCAAATAACATTGTCAACTGCTCAATTCTAAAAAGGCTATTTTCGAAATACAATGCTTGACTGATATTTTGCTCAGGTAATGTGACCACTATTTCTGAGGCTAGCTGTCGCGCCTTTCAATATGGGAAATTCCTCAAAAATATAGCTTCAGTGGAAACAAACCCGCATTACTTGGTGCAACCCTGAGGAAGGCCTAAACGTATTTAATTTGGTTGTAACCTAGTAGGTTTACACAGCAGATAAAATATAGAGCATAACTGCAAAACAAAATGATTGGTGACTGTCCGCTCACCATCAAACGAAATATTACAAAACGTGGCAGTGTATGAACTTCTGACAGCTTTGCATGTATTGGTGTTGGCACTGCCAGATTAGGAAATATGAAAACACGTGCGTTCAATACAGTATCAGTTTCGAGTGTTCAAACAAGTGTATTGTTTCATGTCATTGCATAGGCATGTTAGTTATACAAAGCAGGGGCATTGTTGTTTTGCAATAATACTATGCAAAGCTAGAAGAGAAATGCTGTTGCCTGTTCCAAACCTGCAGTGACAGTTTGATATTGTATCAGTTTCAATGCTAAAGAAGCTGCGGAGGGTACAAAGCTGCCTGTCATGACAGCCAAACAGACTGCTTGGATGCACCCCAATGGTTTGTTTTTCAGTGCCACACTCACAGGCTGCAGAGCCAGTTAAGTGCACATAAACTGCTCAGGCTCAAGATGCATATAACTCTTTATCAAGTTTGTTGCCGGCGTACAAATATATCGTACTTTGAAATCAGCCCAAAATCAACTAGCTTTCACGTGTCTTAGCAATGGCATAGCTCCTCCACCGATTGCGCTAGAAAGCTGTTCAAAACCTCAAAAGACTTAATTAAAGGCTGAAAAGACTTGGATTCCAGCCTAGTTTCTAATACAAAACTTGAGCGAAATGCTTCCATTTAGCTGTTTGGACCCACGGCCAGGTAACCTGAGCCAAAATAGTCAAAAACCTATTCCACTTTTGACGCCACCCACTAAAAACTGAAACCCAAAACTGAAAATTTTTCAGCGTAGACTTGAAGACTTGCTGACTTTTTTGAGGGTTTGAACAACTCTAGCACAATTGGCAGGCCAGTCACGTAGTTGCTAAAAGGGCGCCAGAAACTGATTTCACCGAAAATTGTTGGCAGCGAAATTGATAACACCTTAGCTGCCGGGTGGTTGAGGCTAAAATCCAGCAGTTTGCATGTGAATATCTCTGCTGCTGATTGCGCTAGAGAGCTGTTCAAATCCTCAAGACTTGGCAAGTCTTCGCGTCTATAATGAAAAAAAATTTTTTGGTTTTGGGTTTCCGTTTTTTTTGTGAACCACATCATAAGACCTTTTGGCCCATCTCATCTGGGCCAAGGTACAAAATTGCTAGATTAGTGTTTCTCAACCTTTTTATGACATGGACTATTTCCGAACCAGTATAAATATTCGTGGACTCACAGTAGATTAAGACTATGGGAATGATACATAGAAACACTAGTCTTAGCAAATTCAGTTCATCACCCACATCACAAACTTCAATGAGAATCTTGTTTCTGAGTTTGTTGAAATGAGGGCTTGTGGTCGTTAATGCACACCTGATGTTTTCCTCTGGTTGAAGTTGGTATCGGTACTTGGTTTTAAAAATAGTTGCATCGTTGAAAAACAGCTTCACAATGGCATGTAGTTGGAAACAAAAGAGCTTTTGTTACATGGCCATACAGATCAGAGATTTGGTTCCATTATCTAGACATCCACTCAAAATTGAGCCACACTCCACAGCTGTCGACTTCGCAGCTCAAACTGCTGGTCAGCATTCCAATCCACTTCACAATGAACCTGTAATCTGACACCTCAAAAGGCTTCGTACCCAGTTAAATGTTTTGATGTAATTGTGAGAAGGGATATGTCAATCCATCTCGGAGAGATGTAGTAAGGCGCTCAAGAAAGATTTGACGAATGCAACGCAAATCAATTTCTACTTCTTCTGCAAATGCATTTGATGCTAAAAACGCTGATAGTCTTACATTTACAATTCGATGGATCAGCAACTGTATTTTACATTTAAACGTGATGATGTCTTGGACACACCTTATAATATTTTGCTTTTTCCCTGCGTGGAGCTGTTCAGCTGATTCATGCGTATAAAAAATCACTTAAGAGCTATTTGGCAATCCACTTGCTGTCAATGAATCTTTCAGAAAAGTTATGATTCTGTTGTTTCAATAACGCACTGATGTCATTGTGTAGACCATTCTCCCCAGCATCTTTCCTCATGAACCAACAGATGTTCAAATGAAACAAATGTCCACTGTGCTCTGCCCCCATCTTGCCACACAAAGCACCAAAAAACGAGTACATAAGGGACGGCTTTTTATGTGATTACCACCAGATGAAATCTATTTGAAAACAGTCAGATCTTCTTAAATTTCTTCTGTCTGATTTTTTCTCGGCAAAGTAGAGAACAACTACCTAAATATTTATGTTATTCTGTTTCATAAATTCATAAAGCCTTTTTAGTTCTTGTCATGGCCGAAGCACCATCAACACATACAGACACGCAGTGAGTCTGCGAAAGCTGATGGTTCTTAGTGAAGGAATCAAATTTCTTAAACATTTCTTTTCTTGTGGTATGTTTGGCAAGTGGACATCAAAAGAGAAATTGTTCAACGTAGTCACCAGTCGCACGGTGCACGAGCACCATGAACTGTGCATTGTTTCCTGAATCTGTAGTCTTGCCTAACTCTGAAATAAGATTCCACTTCGCTTCGCAGCAGCAATATTTTGTTTCAGAATAACGACTGAGAGCTCTTGGATGCACCACTTGATGGTGTTATTTGAAGAAAAACCATAGAGAACTTATTAGCTATGGTATCACAGCACATCATCCAGGCTACATTCATGGCTGCTGGTTTGACTAAGCTCTCTCCTGATGTATGAAGCGCTATTGCTCTTGCATTTTTTCCAAGCAACAGTGAAGAAGCACACACTGCTTTACTATGAGATCAAGTTTTTATGCCTGAAGTAGATGAATGATAAGTACGACTTCATGTTATCTGGTGTTTTTTCTCGTTAAAAAACTCAAGGATTTCGTCAACGTATTTTACATAGTTTTACTTGAGATGCCGACGTAGATTCTTTTGAGAGATCTGTAAGATCTGTTAGCAAGGACCTCTGAGCATAACAAAAACTGTGGCCAGATTTCAACATTTGCTATCACTGAAGTAAGTCCAAATTTCAAGTAGCTGTTGTTATACGCAAAAGCTTGCTTTTGCTGAGCAATTATAAACTGAGACGGCAAAAGTAAATTGCAGTTTAGGTAATAACTTCATGCTTTTAGCTGCTGACCAAATTACCTCAAAAGTATAAACGCCATGTGGAACAGCAAATTTTTTGACTTTTTCATGCTGCTCTTAGGTACATTTAAATTTCTGTGTGAACAAGAACGTCAATTGCATAATGATAAAGCTATTATTGCGTGAGGGTATTACAGCAGGTTCATTCCATGTCAAATGAATCAAAAAATGGAAAAGACAACCCACCATCTCAGATTTTCCTCAAATTTAATAAGCAGATAGATCTTTTCATGCTGATTCCAACAAACTAATTTAAAAAAAAAATTGGTTAAGGTTTTGCAAAGTTATGGATCATACAAAATGATTACTTTTTGTGGTCAGTGAAGCGTAACAACTAGCAAGAAAATCATCAACTAACTTTAAAGCTAAATCATTCTCACTGTATTAATTTAGTTTTGTAAAAATATGATAAGAGGTTGTCTCAAGTATCTGATATTCACTTGTGAAGAAAAATTTCAAAAAATCTATGCCGTTACCCTAATTTTGGAGAAAAGAAAATGGGTAGTCATCAAAATCACTTACGCGTGATATAAAATTTGAATGTTAATAATTGACGCAATACACCATCTCCAAGTTCTCATTGAGGAGATTTTAGTCTCAAAATAATGCATTTTGAAAATAACCTTTTTTTGAATTGAGCAGTTGACGATGTTGTTTGCTGCACAAGAAGTCCCATATTGATTTCAAGTAATTCACTTTTATATCACAATGTAAACCATCAAAGCAGTTGCAGCTCAATTGTTCTTCTCCACAGTAATTTCGCATGTATAGTTATAACTCAATTGTGCAGCTGATTGCCAGCATCGATTTTATAGGTGTATGTACATCTGGATAAACAGCTCTCATTGCTCTATAGCTGACATTTGCTGAATGTTTGACAAGCTAAGTATATTTTCAGCACTACGTTCATAGGAACAAACAGCGATTTGGATGTAATCAATGCACTGTGACTGAAAGCTATGATAACTTGGAAATATTTCCTTGTGTGTTTTGACAATGAGATTCAGTCATAGTATTTGACTGGTTTGCAAGAACCTGTTTTTGGAATTTCTTTAGTCCCGAGAACTGGTTGTTGGTATGATTTGCCTCTGGAGACTGATAATGAGCAAACCTGTTGTTAGTGAGTCATGGAGTGAGAGAACCTGTTCTTCAAAAATTTGAATCCCACCACTGATGAAATCAATACCACTATCTATTCCAAATAGTCAGTTGTGCTAGGCTACTATCCCTACTAGCCAAGTTTGACTGGGGTTTAGGCAGAGTTTAATCGATAAGGCTTTTTTGGGTCGATACCGATTTTTATGATTTTCACTGCTGGTAGCCGATGCCGATATTTAGCAACACTCAAATCGCAGTTGAAAGACAATATTTCAGTGCGATGAAGATGTCTGTAACACTGAATTCTGCACAAACCTTGGTCATCAAGACGGTCAATTACCACGGCACGTAGGCTACATAGATTTGTTCATAGGCAGCCATCTGCTTACTGCACAATAACCTCAGGTTACGTCATAAACTGGTTTATTGGACCATTGCGAAGTGGTCTGCATATTGCGGTGTAGTTATAAGGCATAGGACAGAAAATTTGCATCAATTAAGCAGAGATTAAGTAGCAACTTGTGTTACTGAAAACTACATGCAGAACACTAGCCTAGCGGCTTTTATACGCAAATATTGCTGATATACCATACATTGGTGGAATTTTTCCGATATGATACTTTGGCAACATCGCAAAATTCATCGGTCGATTTCTAATCTAAAGAGAAAATGTGGTTTTATGCTTGAAAGTGATATCTAAGGCTGCCTTTCAGTGACAGACCCCTTGTTTCCAAGCTAGATGCGCCACTGGTCATACATTAAGGATTTTGATGAGTACCCATTTTCTTTGCCCTAAGATTGGGGTAAGTGCATGAATTTCTTGAAAATTTTCTTCAAAAGTGAAGATGAGATATTTGAGACCTTTTGTCAAATTTTCACAACAATTAAATGAATACAGTGAGAATGATTTAGTTTCAAAGTTCGTTCACAAATTTCTTTCTTGCTAGTCGTTATGCTTCACTAGCCACCAAAAATAGTCCTTTTGTACGGTCCACAACTTTGCGAAATCTCAACCAATTTCAAATAATTTAGTTTGTTTGAATCAGCATGAAGAGTTCTATCTGCTTATTAAATTGGGGGAAAGTCTAAGATGGTGGTTTGACTGGCTGGGACTGTTGGCATGGAATGACTCAGCAAACTTCTTGCCCCCTAGTCCTTGTGAACTCATCCAGAGCCTTCTGCGGACTCAGGTTGAGAAACACTGCGCTCAATGGTAGTATTTAGCTGAAGTTTTTATTGGAAATTAGGCTAAAACCTGAGTCTTTTGGTACTTTGGATTATTTGCTGGGGGTTCAGGTTAAGAAGTTATGACCTAAAAACAATAAAATTATTAATTAATCAACTAATTAGATAATTATTTTAGGCCATAACTTTTCAACCAGAAATGCTAGAAAGTCGACCAAGGTATAATAAACTTGGATTCTAGCCTAGTTTCCAACAAAAAACTACTTCCGTCTAGTGGTTGGGCACTAGGCCAGGTAACATGAGCCAAAGTGGCCAAAAAGATACCTCACTTATGATATCGCTCATGAAAAAGAGGGACCCCCATTTTTTTTCATTGCAGATTCAAAGACTTGCTGAGTCTTTGCAGGGTTTGAACAGCTCTCTAGTGCAATCCGCTAAGGAGATATGCGGTTGGTAAGACAACCAAAATATGCTTGATTTTAGGCCGATTTCCAAGTACAATCTATTTGTACGCCGGCAGCCAAGGTGTTAATGACAACCTGTCTTTACACTGATTACATTTGACATTTTTGATGCAGTCATCCTGAGTGCCATTCTGTCATGTTTGAATTGTGTACTGGCAGATTTCCATGTGCCTTATTTCTATTTTTTACTTATTTCTAATTTTCTGATTTCTACCCCTTTTGTTCCATTTGCACTAAACCGAGTTCTGTTTTGTAGTTGCACTTTAAACTGGCCTATGATATCATAGTTATGGATTGATTAGAGGTTCCAAAAAGTCATAATCATTGCTGATAGGATTCAAACACTTTCAGTAGCTTGAGCTAAATTTAGCTTGCTAAGAACACAAGCCATTCAATGTACAGTTCTATTTGGTACTGATTGACGCATTGCGTCATACACTCATACGCACAGGGTACTGAATCACGCATGTGTCATTCAATTGAATACGCCAGTTGCGGATTGATGTATGTAAACGTCAATGCGATAACTTTTTGCATGCTTGTTTTTTGGCAACAAAGTTTTCCACAAGTGGTCTTCATAACTAGACACATTAATCCTGAAAATTTCATACAAATTGACCAAAAGCTTTTTGAGTTATGAAGTTTGGTAGCAAACCATCTTGCTAGGCCGAGGCTAGAAGACTACCAAAAAACTTAGGTGCGAACAGTTGTTTTGTAACACACAGTAACATTTTTGTAGTAATTTGATCACAATGAAAATTTACAATTTAATCTTCTCCATACGTGCCCGTACAATCCTTGAAAATTTCAGGTAATATGAACAACAACTTTTTCACTTATGCAGTTTGGTATCTAGCAAGTTTTTTAGGCTTAGGCTACAACACTTTTTGCAAAACACTTTGTGTGTATAAGGATAACTTGTTTTAGTTGTATTTGTGCATAGAGTATTTCCACATATATTATTCATACCTATTCTTATCATCTCTGAAAATTTGAAGTAATTCTAATGAAAAGCTTCGGAGTTAGGTACTTTCGTTTCGTAACTACAGATGCGCGTAGCCTAGAAAACTTTATCCCATTCAGAAGTGTTGAGAAATAGTTCTGTGAAGCACCACAACTTTTCCAAAACTAAAGTTTTTGCAACCAAAACTTCCAAGAATTATCTTTGGATTGTTATGTATTTTGCATGAAAATTTGATATCAATGCATGAAGAACTTTGCAAGTAAATAATCTTTGAATCGAGCAACCAGACTCTGTTCCCAGTACATCAGACTTAAATGTTTGTGCGTGTGGCTGGCAACACACTAATTTGGGTTCAGTAGCTGTTGAGTAGAGTGCAATAACTTTTAACATGCTTGGTCTTTTGCAACCAAGTTTTAGATCAATCTTCTTGTGAAAATGCATCTTACCTGAAAATTTGAGATCAATCGGTCAAACATTTTTTGAGTTATTTTTGAGTATAGCTGTTGGATGAAAACAACCTAAAAATTGTCCCACACCAGCTGAATAATCACGTGGAATTCACACCGCACCGAATGTGTTAAAAGAGTCGGTTGACTTTTGACCCAACAATGCATTTTGGTTGGATACAGCTGATCCAGATTATTACGCCTAAATGACTACGGTGTTGAATTTGTCCCAGCCACAACAACCTACCTAAAAATTCAAGAAAAGAATACCACCAAAATATCACAATAATATTGTACATGAACACACTTGATGATTTAAATAGTAATGGCAACTCTTCCCAAAAATTTTCACAATGACAACTCTTCCCAAAAATTTTTACCAAAACTGCTGCATCTCTCCTCCCAAGAACAGATAATAACCAGAGTGCAAGCTGACTAACATCAAAACAATAATCACTAAGCAGTGATAAAGGGCTTTAATTCCAGCTGAATTCAGGACAACAATCATTGGTTAATGGAAATAACTGTCTGCACAATAAACCAACCAATGTTAGGGTGCAATGAATTTGGGACATATGACACTGAAAGGTAAAGCTTTTTATTTTTCTAATATTTGTTGCTATGGTACACTAAAAACGTTTCCAAGAGGTTTTGGAAGACACCCTACCCTGCCCATGGTTTCTAACTAAACAATTTAACAAACATTTTTGACACAGTGAAAATATGTGTTATGGAATTGTAATGCGGAACATTTGTGTTTAACAAAAAATTGATGAAACTGAGTAGTTCTGTATCCTACCAATAAAATGCAAACCATGAAACTAATTTCTCATACTTACTTTTGAAAATCACGCATCAGCCTTCGTCTAGCAGGCGTTGACATCTTGGCAATGAAAAACACACACAAACTACTTCCACCAAATACTCAAACAAGAAAGATTCTACAGTTACTATAAGGCAGTTCACTGTCACAACACAGCTGTGGAAGCAACATGTAGTATATTACACATCACCAAAAAAGTTAGTCATAAAACAGTTTTATTGCAGCACACACACATGGTAATAAATAAAATCAACAGACATGACTGTCCTTCTAGGGCTAGAACATGAATCACAAGAGTTGAAATTTTGACAAATTTACTGAAAAAATAACAAAAAAGAATTCACCAAGTATTTATCAGCAGTTACCCAGTTTATATTAGACAATCAGGCTTTTGTGATAACTACCTACTAGACGTAGCCTAGCTCTTTAACAAGTAAAAGCCAGCTACAGTAGTGAATGTCTAGTTTGATTTAATGTGCAGATTTCATATATATGCTGCTAGACATAAGTTTTTATGTACCTGCTTGCTTTGCAGATTCGTTTCTTTAATTGAAAATAATGAGCATCGGACACTTGCAAGCAATGAAAAACAATGGTAATTGAATGTGATCTGTTGTATGTTACAAGCAGCTTATCAACAGACTTGTCATTGTCATGCATTTTTTCAAAAACTACGTAACATGTTAATAATGTTTTACCACAATTCTAGCTTCAAGTCAATAAGCTAGACATTTCAAATTTGGTGATGTTGCCAACAAATTCAAGATGAACAATATAAACAGAATGGTAACAAGTGTTCATTACTTTGTTGGAAATGAATATTATTTGAAATCAATTATTTTTAGTAAGCTTCATGTTGATGCATTATTGCCATGCCAGTTGACACAAACTATATTGAGAAAGGTTGGTTGTCAGAGTATCAAATATAAGAGGTAGTTGAAAGAAAACACCCAATATGAGAGGTTTGGGAATGCAGCACATCGAAACTGCCAAATATAAGAGGTAGTTAAGAAGAAACACCGAATATCAAAGGTTTTGGAATTAAAATATCAAGACTACCAAATATTAGAGGTAGAGAGGAAACACCAAATATGAGAGGTTTGAAATGCAGCAAGTTGAAACTGCCAAATAGGAGGCATTGAGAAGAAAATGTTAAATATGCAAAACAAAATTTGCCAAATATAATCAGGTAGTTAAGAATTGCCAAATTTAAGAATATAATGCCAAGCTACGTTTTTTCGGTCATTTTCTGGTCATAGACCAAATTTTTTAAATGGCTGAAAAAACAAGCCAATTCAGTCACAGTGCCTGAAAATATACACTGTTACAGCAAGTTTAGATGCTACCAGGGGACTGCTTGTTTTCGCTGAGACATTTCGGTCATTTGTCTCACACTTGTATCAAAACTTGCGGCAACAGTGTTCATTAGCATGATTTTCAGACATTCTGACCAAAATGACTTAATTTTTTTCAGTCATTTCAAAAACATTTGTCTATGACTGAAAAATGACCAAAAAGAACAGCCATGGGGCAAATGATCAAAAGGTTTCAGTGAACAATATGTCTTAGCAAAAAAAAAAAAAAAAAA
>JGI24021J15306_10009057_pt1 | contig 12292 bp, 8 predicted proteins | sample Ectturendosymbi1_FD_15306 | JGI IMG/M metagenome (IMG submission 15306)
CTGAACTATCGCGGAGCACAATCTTAAACATGCGTAGTGGACGAAAGATCTGCAGAAATTGGTGAGATGGTTTCTGGACGCAGACGATAACGAAGATTCCTGCCATATCTGATTGTTACTTTTTGGCCCATTCACAATGTTCCTAGAAATTTGCATGCAAATTCATTCCGTGATATTTGCATTACGTCGGCAAATTAACAAGCAAAAAGTATGCGAAAACAGTTAATCTCCTTTGCGGAGGTAATGAACTTTTCGTAAAATATCAAGCTGAAGGGGGGTTTTTAACCCCAACCCCCCAACCCCCCTTGCGTACGCCCTTGATTGCACAACGATATTGAGTTTTTATCGCTCAAAATCGCATTCATTTCAAAACCCGAAGAAAAAACGGGTTTTCCCGGGTTTCTTTTCTCAGTTTCCCGAAACCCCGGTTTCAAAATTTTGCCCCGAATTGGAAACACTAATTGCGCCCATGACTCTACTATGTTAGGTTAGAGAGTCTTTAATTATCATGGCCTGTCAGAAACATTTCTGAGTTTGCTGGTCTCCATTCGAAAACTTGCAGCTTTGAGTGGATTTGTTTTGATGCGCCGCAAAGCCACTACAGTGGCTATGACTTTGTCCAGTCTTAACTTGCCGACCGATTGTTTCTTGTTCCCCGTGCATGACTGCTCCTCATGCATGACTGCTCCTCATGCATGATTGTTCCCCATGCATGAGCACAGTGGTACAAAAAAGTGCCCTTTTTGAAAACGTTGCGATTTTTTCAGAAGTAAACTGCTATCGTGTTTCAGGATGATATTGTAGGCTTACATAAAGGGTTGCTTTGTTGTGTAAGTAAGTTCGAGTTTAATTGGACTTAAATTCAATTAGCAGTGGCAAAAAAATGAAAAATGTACCACTGTGCCTCACCTTACCCTAAAGCAGGGGTCACCAACCTCCTGGTGCCCGCGGGCACCAGTCGCCCGCATGGATCACGTGGGTCGTCCGCGGGCTTGTTCTGACAATAGCATAAATATGATCAGTAGGCCAACCAAAAGTCAATAAAGTCAAATTTTTCTGCCGTTTTTAAAGTTTATGAAACGTATACAAACCAAGTTTCACGCTCATACCATGAGGGAATCCCAAGTGGTTAGGTGAAAAAAAGGTCAAAATTTATGGTTGGGTCAAACTTTTCTTGCAGCACGTTTTTTTCTCTTTATTGATATTTTATTGAAACTACAACAACAGATATTGATATGCTTTTGCAAGTTTAGTTGCAATTCTGTAATAAAAATGGGTTTGTTGCGATTTCGGATGTAATAATGTTGTTTTGCCCACTACTGGACGATTGAATATTATGTAGGATAGGTGTGGTAAGACAAGAAACGTGGTCTTACAGTACTTGATTAGGTAAAAGCTCAATCCATTATGCATATAGCGTTTCAGCTTCACGATGTTCTCAGGTTTGATTTTACTTTAGTTATTAATGTACTTATCAATATATCATCCCCAAAGTTAAACAACAAAATTTTTTTAAATTCTGAAGTATAAAGTGCATGAATATGTTTCTCAGTTAACTCAACACCTAAGGCTGAATCATTCTGCAGTTGTCAACGCAGAAAATTTTTAGGTCAAAATAAAGTCAAAATTTGTAAATTACAAAGTCAAAATTTAAAATTTTAGGTCAAAAATTTGGCTGCACTGATGATTAATGTCTGATGAATATCTTTCATTTTTTATTAATGATAACATATTTGAAGACAAATTTAGCAAACTTTTATTTCAGAAGTGTGCATCAAATTGGTAGCCCTTCGCATGAATTTGTACTAAGAAGTAGCTCTCAGTTTCAAAAGGTTGGTGACCCCTGCCCTAAACGCTTTGTTAGTGTCATTGGTGCCTGTTTCTATTTGTCGCCGCCTGTGTTCTTGATGTCAGTCAGTTTGGTCAAGATGTTTTGATTTCTGAGCTTGTGTTCTGATTTATTCAATTTGGCCTTGAGTTTCTTTGCTTTCTCTGATCTTGTTTTAGCCTTTCAACTTTTCACCCGTAAGTTTGGTTGCAAATTTCAGGTCTGAGGGTGCGTAATTTTACATGTAATCGATTTCCTATTAAAAATTTGCCAACTGATTTCTTCCTCACCTGCAGTGTGGAGAGTACATACTTGAATATAGCTATCAAGTTTGAATCGTTGCAAAAAAGATGAAAGCAGAGCCCAGTCGCCAAAAAAGATGAAACAGAGCCCAGTTGTAAAATGTGAGGGGGACAGCTTGGTGTAAAACCAATATATTACTAAACCTAAAGAGAAAAATGTGGGGGAACATGGCATATTATGTCCCCACTGTCTGGAAAAGTGGGGGGACGCGTCCACCGTGTCCTCCACCTAATTGCACCCATGATAAACCAATAGCGTACATGGCTTCTCGCCATTGGCAATGTCTGACTAGAAAAAATAATCTACTTCGCGAATCGATCCACAGCTCGTACACAGAGTTTTACTGAATCAAGCAATGGGAATATTACGAAGGTTAGCTCCAAGTTAAATTTGAATGACATAGCTGAAAATTACAGAAATCATTAATTTAACTAGAGTCAAAACTGAAGCGGTTGTTTTATGCTTTTTACTTAATGTGCTGTAATCTTTCATAAATACAAAGGGACATTTGCTTGACAATTACGGTTTTATACTGCATGAAACTTAATGAAATTATTTCTACACGTGGATGACGTAATCCCCAGAGCAAATCAATAAACTCTTAGTGTTTCGGACAAAATAAACGTTTTGTTAATTAAAATTTTTTAACACAATCACTTTGTAAAACTATTTGAAAATTTTACACTTGCTTGAAATCTTTTGGGACTAACCAGTTATCGCTAGCAGAACCGAACTTTCTTCGTCCAGCTGAAAGAATATAATTGCAATGAAATTCGCTGCTACGACGATCCGAAAGCGAAGCTGGGAAAAGGTGGAAATGCAGTTGTACTCTGCTGTGTTCATTCCATTGTAGGCAACATTGCTGTCAAATGCTTTCCTGTGCCTGGAGGAGGAGCTGATCAGGAACACTTTGCAGATATGTGAGTGTTTGCAAAAAATTCGTAATTTAACACAAAACAAACATTTCATAAAACTTCCTTTGTTTGTTATTGAAAACATATTTTAAGTGATACAAAAACATTAGATAGTTTCAAACCATATCATATCCTGTAATTGATCCGATTGACAAACACTGAAATCGGTCAAGTTAAATAAATTTGAACATGCTCTCTCTAAAGGAATTACGGCATGTTTGTAGCAATTAGTTACGAAAAAATTCACTTTAAAATCATGTGCTTTTTTGTAGGTTGGACATCTGCTGGTAAGAAATCTTAACATTTACCAACTCATTCGGATACTTGCTATAAACATATCTTGTTTTTTTTTATAAATTTACACCTCATACAAATTGTGCCAAACATGTGCATGTCTTTTGTATCTGTATGCAAATGTTTTCCTAAAATATCTGCAGATTAAGAGATGAACTTGAGCTTCTTCAGAAAGCTAACAACAAAAATATAACAAGAGTCTTTGGATGGTCAAAGTGGTTCAATTCTGTGGGATTGATCATGGAGTACTTGCCTGGAGGAAACCTAAAACGGTTGTTGATGAATAAACGCATTGTACTTTCTCCAAAATTGAGACTTCGACTGTCCTCGGAAATCGCGAATGGTGTTTCTTTTCTGCACAACTTTAGTAGGGTAAATCGCCTCATTCACAACGACCTCAAACCAGATAATATTTTGCTTACTGCGGATTTGCACTGCCAAATCGCTGATTTTGGTGCAGCTAAACTAATAGAGTACACCACATCTAGTCTGACCCAAGCCGAACCTCCCGTAAATCAAATGACCCTGGTTTACGCCGCTCCTGAACGGCTTTCCGGAAAATCCCGTCCCAGTAAGGAACATGACACCTACAGCTTCGGTGTAATTGTTCATAGTATTCTCAGTCGAGAAAATCCTAACTTGGCCTTTGTGTCTCTAAAAATGTACCTGGACGAAATCAAGCAAGGTGAACGACCGGGTACTAAAGCCATTGACGACCTTAAAAGAACCCATGCAGCAGAGCCAAATGATCTTGCAATTATTGAGCATTTGGAGTCAGTGATGTGCAGATGCTGGGACCACAATCCGAAACGCCGACCAAAGATGCTTGACATCAGAAATGACTTGGTTGAGCTCCTCAACCAGCAATCCAATGAAGAGATTACACACTGTGTTGGTGCAGCGTTAGCAAACATGCAACTCTATCTTCCTATGGAACGTCAGCATCGATGCATTCCGCTTGAACGTTTTAATACGTCTACGGAAACCTTTACTGGAGGTATTGTTGACGTAGCTGTATTAGGAACAGATTCATAGATAGAAAGAATGATTTTGAAAAAGCTTTAAAGTTTAAACAAATAATTGGCTGTTGCTAGTTTTATCTAGTCTACAGATATACTTGCATGTGACTTTATAAACTGAAGGTTGCAATAAAGATATAGGTAATTTCAGTACAATTTTGTTGTCATTATTCATTACCAGATTGGGTTTATACAAATTTTCAAGTGAAACAGATATCACAAGAGCTGCAAGTTCACTAACAATGGGCACATGATGATCCTGCAGTGATATGGAGGCAGTTCCAGCAAACTCATGATTGCATTGGTCATTTTAACGTACTGTGATCGAAAAATTTTTCATTGGATACAAATGTAGTGACAAATATCGTGTTTCCGGCGTATTAGCAAAATTAACTATAAAATTGATATTTTGCAAAAATATTTTAATGCAAGCAGTAAATACGCCACTGAACTAATTTTTTGAGTTTTTTCATCACTTGTCCATTTTTGTTAAAATAAAATTTTGGGAATCCACAGATGTCTGTTTACAACATCTCCGAAATGAAAGAGTGGTTCAGCCAACATTTCAATTTCTGGAGATCAATTCACCATATATAGTTTTTGGTAAACGACCTTCAGTAAGACGGATAACGTTACTAAGTCAAGGAAAGCGCTTTGTTTTGACATACCTAACCAAGAAGTGATTTAGTGGCCTAGTGGAAAGCTTCTTGCTTATGTTTTGTGCTGACCAGTAGATCGTGTAGCTTTTACCTTTGATAGAATCCAGATAGTCTTGTTTTCTGCAAGGCAAAATTGTCAACTTGATTTGTATTTTGTTCGTGACCCAGAAAGCTACCTTTATCAAAGAAATGTATTAAGGGAGTTGTGTTCTGGGCCAATAAATTTCTAGGCAGCATTTGCAGTATCTATAACTGCAAACGAAGGTGCAAAAATGTTTTCGGAAATTATTTTGTGTGACCATGTTACCTTTTTGGTAATATTCCCGATCGAGATAATTGGATAGCTCCTTTTGTTATGTTTGCTTTATTAATTATGGCGTTTGCTTTATTAATTATGGCGTAAAAAGTAAGAAACTTACTGAAAATTAAAATGTTTTTCAAAACGTTTTGCATAAATCCTGAAAAGTTCAAACAATTTGTAAATATGTAGAAAACAAAAAGAAAAGCATAAAAATCTGGTAAAATTTTTCGAAATTGTGCATTAACTGCGAAATCAACAGAAATGGTGCGAACCAAACAATGGTATTATGTAAAGAATAAATATACTTCAAAAACTTAAAAAATACTTTTGCAAAAATGGAGAATATCAAATACTAATGATAACGTTTGCAGCATCACAATTTGTTAAAATTTGTAAAAAATCATTTGGTAAAAGTGCGAAACATGTTTCAATTTCATAAAAAGGCTTCAACAATTTAAGAAAAAATTTTTCACAAACGCACAAAACGCAGTTGCATTTAAAGTACAACACGAAATGTTGTTATTGAAAAGTAACTCCCATTGATCGAGCAGGGTAGGTTATGATGGTGAAACGACAAGTCAATGAAAACATAGATTTTCAGTCACCAGTTACCTTTCTAGATGGATATCTCAACGTGAATCAACAACATCACGATCCAAATGACCGCAGTGAGACTGCACCAGCAACCATCGCGGGAATTTCAGAGTCATCTGGAAACAGTGGTTTGTGCTTCTGACAGTTTTTTCATTGTTTTGCACTAATCCTAAATTTTTGCATTAATATTTTTCTGAAAACATCATTTTTTCTGCGCATTAGCAAAATTAATATTTTGCAAAAATATTTTAGTGAAAGTCGTAAGTTTCCAATGTAACTCATTTCTATTAGTTTTTCATCACCGCCCATTGTCGTTACATAAATCCCCTCCAACATGTTTAGACATCCTTACCTGAAAATGAATTAAAGTAAAAAGTAATAATAGATGTAAAACCGTAATATCGTTGAAATTAAAATACTGCAGACAAGCTCTTGTGTGTGTCAACGCATTATATACTTTTAGTGATGTGGCAGAAGTTTGATGTAAGAAGGTGATTGCTTCGAAAAGAACGGGTTGTCGAACTTAGGCGAATACTTGTTGAGAAAGTGTCGACAAGAAAGGGGTCTACATCTTCGAACGTTGTCGTTTTCAGTTTGCCACCCCAAATAGCAGGCATATATCTGCCACTTGTAGTAATAATATATAAAAATTCATGATTGCGCCGTCCCATCACATTAATGAAACGCAGCATCATTTTAAGAATCTACTGGTGTCTGGATGCATTTAGTCTACAGGCCTCTGCTTGGCAAACTGTACCAGTTGCCTTCCAAAGAGCCGGCTACTATAAAACTTCCTTTTTTTATTTTTGCAGTATCTATAACTGCAAAAAAGTACAAATATGTTTTCTGAAATCATTTAGAGTGGCGATGGTATTTTTTGGTAATATCCCGAATCGAGAAAATTACATGGCTTTTGGTTTTCCCTTTAATATTTAAATCTGTAAAAAGTAAGAAACTTTAACAAAATCAAAATGCTTTGGAAAAATCATGAAAACTATTTGAAAGCTAAAAAATATTAATTGTGCGAAAAAGAAAAAGAATGTATCACATAAAGAGCGGGTAGAGATTTTTAAATTACACATAGACAGCAAAATGAATACAAATTGCACAAACATAACAATACTATTAAGGAAAAATAGTATACCGCTTTTCAAACACTGAAAAAATAAATTTAATAAAATGGAGTTTTTGAAAAACTAACGAAAGCGTTTGTGGCTTTGTAACATCCCAAAAGTTTAAAATAACTTTTGGAAAAAATGTGCAAAATATGTTTCATATTTAATTAAAATGTCCACAATTAAATAAAAAAATTTTCACAAAGGAAAAAAATAGAAGTTGCTTGTGAACTACAAGATGAAATGGTGCTATTAAATCGAAATTCTTATTGATTGGACGATGTTGAAAATATATGACAAAGAAACCATTGATTTTCAGTCCACAGTTAGTCTGCTTTTCTAGATGGATGTCTCAGCGTCAGCCAACAGCATCACGATTCAAATGATCGCTATGAGAATGCACCAGCAAACATCATGAGGAATTCAGACTCATTTGGAAATAGTGGTTTGTTCTTCTGACAATTTTTGATTACTTTGCACAAATTGATAATTTTTGCATTGTGAGTTTTTCGCAAAACACCATGTTTCCGGCAAATTTGCAAAATTTCCAAATTGTTAATATATGCAAAAAAGAAAGCCGTAATTCCCTAATGCAACTCGGTTTGACCAGTTTCTTAATCACGTATCAACGCTTAATAAAACCTTGCAACAATCCTCAAAGAAGAACAAAAGTTGTGGTAATTTTTGTGACTTTGAGCTACAGTAGGTTTTGGTATCATTTGAAATAAAAGCTTTTGATATTAGACTTAACCATAGAATTGTTAAGATTAAAAATGCAAACAATTTAACCTCAAGTATTGTTTCAAGGCATTTTACACTTTTAGTAGTGCAGCATAAATTCTACGTGAGAATCAACTTTTTCGAAAAGAACGGGTGTCGATCTTAAGCGAAACTTGAAGCAGTGCATGTTTGACCAGATTATTTTGCGTTTTCATTTCCCACTCGAAGGACGAAACATTAAATTTCCACAGACCTTTGTTGCAACATCTCCGCAAGGAAAGAGTGGTTCGGCCAACACTTCAATTTCTTGAGATCAAATCGCCATAGAAAAATTTTTTTGGTAAATGACATTTAGAACGACAGATAACGTTACTAAATCAAGAAGAACTCTCTGTTTTGACAAATCTAAAAAAGTGCTGGTTTTTGGTGGCCTAAGACAAAAGCGTCCATTTTAAGTTTTCGTGATGACCAGTAGACTATATGGCCTTTCTCTCCGTGATACCATCCAGAAAATCTTATCTGGTGCAAGGCAGCATTGTCAAGTTGATTTTTCTCTTGTTCCTGATGCAGCATACCTATCTTTCTCAAAAACATTGTTGGGGATGTTGTGTTCTGGATCAGTAGAATATCGCAGTGACTATTTTCGCACATTCCACTCACGCAGACGGAGGGTACATGAATTGTTTTTTATAGCAGATAAAACGTTTACTTCCAGTTGTAGGCTTGTGCTCAGCCCAATTTGCCCAGACGGAGCAGGTGTTCGCACCAACACCCTATTGTCTAAAGCAGTGTGATGGAACTGCAGGCCTGTGGGCGGTATGTGGCCCGATAACCAAATATTTAAGGCCCGCGAGCTTTCTCAGTATTGATTTGATGTTGCGTGCATGTTTCTGTTACACTAGTTAATTTTAATTAGAACATGCATAACATTTCTAACAAAAATGTACTATACTTATGGCGTTAGATTAGAGTCTAGAGGGATTCTGGAAATTTTTCAGCAAAGATAGATTTCCCAAAGTGAAAGATTTCGCACTAAAAATGCACTCGATGTTTGGACACACATACGAATGTGAGAGTACATTTTCTACGATGAAGCAAGTCAAATCTAAAACCATAAATCGAATGACAGACGAAACACTGGACGATAGTTTCGGACTTGCTACAAATAAAACTGGTACAAAGGATCGATAGTGTCAGAGAAGCTCCGACCACAAGCATCCTACTGACAGAGAATTGTAATAAATTGCTGCAGTTATTGCTATTGTACAATACTTCCAATGACGTGCTCACTTCTCTTCCCTATTTTAGTTGTAAATCTTGTGACTCTGTTGTTATATAACACTATTTTGTTGGAAGTGGCCCGCAAGTTGACACGTTTTTTTAGAATGACCCGCAGGTCAACAGCAGTTGGACCACGCTGGTCTAAAGTTTTAATGGCTTTTTGCTGACGGTGTTGGATAGTGAAGTGAGATACAAATTCTTTCCCATCGTAGTTCACGACCTGTCCCATAGTTTTCTACGTCCAGCGAACACGAGTTATGACCATTAGACCAACCTGAACTGCGTTGTTTTAGCCACTGGTGCGAAGAAGAGAAGCTTCTCCACTGTTCATGATTTCTTGATTACCATCACAAAACGTCCCTTTTGTGTTTTTGCAATATCTGTAACCGCAAAGGAAAGTAAAAAAATGTTTTCTAAACCTTTTAGTGCGTCGATGGCATTTATAGTAATAATCCAGATTGAAGAAACTGGATGGCTCCTTTTGGCTCTTCGCTTTCTAGAATGAAATGGGTAAAAAAGGAAACATTAAGAAATGAAAGGTTTTGAGAAAAGTTGTGAAAAGTTCTTGATAAGTAAAAAAACAATTTCTAAACATGTGAAAAACGACAAAATACATCACAGAGGAGCTGGTAAAGATCTTCGAAATGATACATAAGCTGTGAATTCATGTCAAATAGCACAACCTCAATCATACTGTAAGGTAAAAATAGAAACTTTCAAAAACTGGCACATTAATTTTGAAAAAGCGTAGATGTTGAAAACCACTACAACGTAATCCCATTGATCATGCGAGGTAGGTTGATGTTGAAATAACACGACAAAGAAAACCATTGATTTTCAGTCCCCAGTTACTTTTGCAGATGGACATCCCAACGTCAACCCACAGCATCGCGATCCAGATGACAGCAGTCAGATTGAACCAGTAACCACCACGGAAATTTCAGAGTCATCTGGAAATAATGGTTTGTGCTTCTGACAAGATTTTTGATTGGTTTGTACTAATCGATAATTTTGTATTACCGGTAATAATTTTTTCTCAAAACACCGTGTTTCAGACGCATTAGCAAAATTACCAAAAAATGGATGTTTTGCAAAAATAATTTAATGAAAATCGTTATTTTCCAATGTAACTTACCTTTATTACTTTTCTGTCACTTGTCCATACTTTTTAAATAAAACCTTTGCAACATCCTTAGAGACACTTACACGAAAGCTAATTAAAACAAAAATTTCAAGAAAAGGTTTAAGCCATAAAATTGTTGCAATTAAAATACAGAAAACATGCCAACCGCATGTTGTGGTTTGATGCATTTTACACTAGTGTAGAACGAATTCTATGTAAAAGGTTCACTGCTTCGAAAAGAACGGTTTGTCGAGTTTCAGCAATCCTTCGCGAGGAAGTGCATGATAAGGCAGATAATTTTGGGTTCTCGTTCCCCACTCAAATGACGAGATTTTGACTTTTCGCTGATCTCTGTTCAAAATATCTCTGAAAAGAAAAAGTTTTTCGACCAACACTTCAAATTCTTGAGATAAACTCCCCAAAGAGATATTTTTTGATAAACAACATTTAGAAATCAGATGATGTTAATAAGTTAAGAAAAACGCTTTCTATTGACACAAGTAAACAAGGAGTGGTTTCATGGCCTAGTGAAAAAAGCGTGTTAAAATGTTTTCGTGTTGACAAATAGCTCGTAAAGCTTTTCTCCTTGATAGAATCCTGATAGTCTTGTTTCCTGCAAGGCAGCATCCTCAGCTTGATGGGTCTTTTTCCCAACACCAGAGATGCCTGGGAGGGAATATATTTCCTATCTGGCTTTTTTCCACATCTCTTGACAGAATTCTTTTGATAGTTGAAGAGTTCAGTCCCCCTATAAACTACCTCGTTGTTTTGAATCACAACGCGAAAAAGAACACATGAAAAAACCGGGTACATAGACTTTATAAAACGCTTCCTTGTAGGCAGGGGCTGATCCAGGCGGGGCCGAATGGGGCGATCCCCCCCGAAAACCTACGAAAGTAACTCTACTCACCATGATTTTTACAATTCGGAATATAGTATTCGTGGATTTAAGGCCAATTTACCATCCATTGTTTTGTCACAACAGTGTTGTGAAGTATACTTCATCTCTCTCACGGTAGTGAACCCGTAATCCAACTCGACTACCAAATAATACTGAAATCGCCCCCCCACCTAACTTTACTCGCTGGATCCACCCTGCTTGTAGGCCTACATTCAGTGACAGTACGCATTACGATTGTTGCTCAGCTAGTCTAATCATACTTTATTCAGGAGATTCTGCTTTTCCTTTTTAGGAAAGATTGGTAGTGAAAGCTGACACTGAAACTGAGACCAAAAAGTGTCAATGCACTATTCGCATAACAAAGGTACAATAAAATGCTTCGTGAATTGCTAATTCAAATGGGTTATGTCACAAATTCAAAGTTGCTGAAACAGAATAAACGCGCGTGGTTATTACCACGACAACTGAGCCAGAGGAACTGTCATATAACCTACGTAGAGTGCAGACCATGCATCAACGCAACCGTATTTAGTTGTTATAAGCTCCTCAACAACCTACAATTCAATTTGATAAATGGAAATTATAGCTTTTAATGCCATTAACCCCCGCAGTCTTTAAAAACTGACAGCATGACTTCTTCAGCTCACTCAGCAAATGCTGTGCGTTACGAAGCAAACTACTGTGTGCAATTCGTGGAGTCAGGTCTATGTATTTTTACGTCACAAGCAGTTAAAAATGAATACATCGATCAATCTTGTGCCGTAAACGTCAAGTCTTCCGGCATGTGTAGAGCAACAAAATTTTTAAATATCAACTTTTGTGGCGTAGCGTCGTTTTTTAAATTCTACACTTTGATGTGCTTATTGCAGGTTTTACTCTAAGAAACACGAAACACACGGAATTCAACGTTACCTTTGAAAATATCTACTTCAATGTGTCTATAGAACAGTGGTTCTTAACCGGGGGACGCCTGCCCAGGGAGGCGTCATTAAATTTTCAGGGGGGCGCGAGCTCCTTCGCTCTACAACAAGTAAAGTTTTTGAACGGGTAAGTGTTTCGTTCAATTTACTTATTTAAAGTCAGGGGACATGGCAACACTAGGTGAATACCTCCAGACTTGGAAGCTGAAGCTCAGCACCACGAAAACGGTGTCGGCAGTCTTCCATCTCAACAACAAGGAAGCCAAACGTGAGCTGAAAGTCAGCTTCAACAACGAAACCCTGCCCTTCTGCTCCGAACC
>JGI24021J15306_10009058_pt1 | contig 12292 bp, 12 predicted proteins | sample Ectturendosymbi1_FD_15306 | JGI IMG/M metagenome (IMG submission 15306)
AAATTTGACAATAAAAATTATTTCACCGAATGACGTTCGTTTGCAGGTAACTATTACGCGTACATGGAAGCCGATGACTTCCGCCCAGGCGATTGCGCAACACTCCATACCGACCAGGATTTGCGAGGATGTTTCTGCGTTCACTTGAAACATCATCATAACGTTAGAAACACCCAAAGCTATTTCGGTCCACACAGGCTGTCTATCCAATCACATAGAAGGGTGCTCAGAACTATTTGCACACCGAGCAACGTGTGGAGAGATGTGTGGGTTCAATTCGATACCCCTGAACTAACCATGGTACGTCTTGCTCCGTTTGGCTTTATACAGTAACGTTTTGTGGATTTTTTTGTGCAGGTTTTGCGCTATTTTATTCATTTTACACTTTGTAACTTCCACGTTCACTGTCGCATACTGTCACTAATTTCCCATAGTCTGGTGGTCGATACTGCGTTTTTGTCTTTGTACGTCACACTGCTCATTGTTTTTTGTTGGTAAATTACATGTTATGTGGTTAAAAACTTACCTTCATGAATCCTACTTGAGTAGGTGGGCGAAACGTCGGCTAAATAATAAAAATAATCGCCAGAAGAACGAACTTACCTGCTTACTCAGTTTTATTCGTTTCATTGGTTGTGGAAAACGTACGGCAAGAAATAGGAAGCATCTTCTGCAAAGGTGATGTGTTTGTCATTGGCTCAAGCTGCTAGTTCTCTCATCGAGCTTTACGTGCATTAGTAACTTCCTTTCACGATGAAATAATTTTTCGCTTTTTGTTAAGTAAAAAATATAGCAATACAGCTTTTCTTACCACTTAGCAATTCTGTATCAATATTTTTTATTTTCAGGTTCGCATACACGCCATCAAAGGGTGGAACAATCTTGGAGATATGGCTCTTGACGATGTATACATCACACCGGGAGAGTGCCCGCTTCAGTAATGCTAGCTACCAGCACTGGCAGTGCTAGCCGAATGCCATCAAAAAGAAAAAGAAGTGTGAATTTTCATGCTAATAACTTTGCGAATGCGTGAAAGAGATGCTGTTGTAAATTTTAAATAAAACAAATGTTCACGTGTAAAAAGTGTTGAATATACAAAGCGAGCCAAGTGTTTCCCTTGCGCAAATAATATTCGCATTCCCAAACTTTTTCCTTTGGCTCTGTCATAGGCTGCGATCGTTTACCACCTGCTTATGGTGCATTACTGGGTCACTCACGACCCACTATTTTTAGACCTCTGGTCTATCTGACCAGCTAGAACAAGCTGGATGTTTTAATCTGGTCTGTAGTCTGTGTGAGCCTGCATTGACTTGATGGTAGAGTCTAACATGCCACGCTAGAAAATTGTTTTCGTTCCTAAACATGATATGCAAAATTGTTGTTTTGTGACATTGGCATGTTAGACTGAATTTTAAGTCAGTCATTTCAAAATTTGTAAGAGAGATTAAACCCGTTTGTTGTTTGGAATGCTGCTATGGTTTGTAGACTAGCAAAGCTAGTCAGGTTTGGTAAAAGTGCAGCCTAACATTCGATAGGATTAATAAAACAATTGCAAATGTGACATTGTGGATGGTGATAAATTGGAACCATTGTTACTAAACAAAGAACTAATAAAAAGTTTGGTGCGGCAAAACTTCAGCTTGTTGTTTGATGCAATAAACTCCAAAAAGAAATTTGGTTATGCAACATGTCAAGCTTGCAAGATACTCTTTATAAGCATGCCAGGGCCAAAGTGGCACGACGCAGTGCATGAGGCAAAAACTGTGCTGGAACTATTTTGCCTTTAGTCAAACACAATTGGTTGTAGTGGTCACGTGACAAGTACGATACACAAAGAGACAATGTGTTGAGGATTAGGGTTTACGGTTAGTTTTTAAGGTTAGGGTTTAGGTTTAGGGGCTCAGGGCTTAGGGTTAGGGTTTAGCCTACAGTTTATGCAACATAGACAAGAAGCCGGAAACAGCTTGCCAGCCATGAAACCATAACGACACTTGTCCATGCACGTGGCACTGAGCTGCTACAAATGTCCCGGTCCCCTAAGCAGGTAATGCATTCTGAACATGTCATGTGATTAGTTCAACCAATCGTATTTGGCTAAAGGCAAAATAGCTCCAACAGTGGTTTTGCCTCATGAGGCAAAAAAGGTACTGACTAAAATGTACTGTATGTTGTACATTATTAAATACATACTTTTGGATGGTACGGATAGTATGATTTCAACCAAAACAGGATTCGGATCGGATACGGATATCATTTTTCATAAACAGGGTAGCATCGAATATCAAAAATCCACTATCCGATCATCTCTGGTGTGGTGTCCTTATTGGAATAAGAAATCATTCAGATCAGATTACTTCATCATCTGCTGCACAGTTCGTTATTGCGTTTGATTGACTCTCTCGCTAAAGCGCAGCATGGTTCAAAACTTCCAACATGCGCAGTATTATTTTCCATTTCTCTGACTTCTTGCGATTGCTTGCTTTTTAACGTGTAGGCTTCGCTCTTATTTTCAAACTGAAAAATATTTAGTGCAAAAAGTATGTGCTAAAAATGCAACTAATGATTTCGAATTTCTGGCTGCCGGTCTTACGCTGCCTATTTTTAAATTTTTTTGATGTTCAATATATCCCGTAAAACCTTTTTGTCTGGATCCGCACCTGGTTTCCCAACTGTTTTACGGTGATGACAGCACAGCACATTGAGCGAAGGTTGTTGATTTCAGTTGCACTTGCAGGTTTCGTTTAATCATGACTGTAGGGCGCTTGATATGCGGGCTTAGCGCCCTCAGCACCAAGTTTCCAAAACTCCAGAATTTTGTCCTAATCTTGCATTCTTACCACAGCCAAGAGAAATGTAAAATTGCACTGGCATAAAGTCTCCAATTTTTTTTCGTGATAGCAACTGTACATTTATTGCATTATAATTGCTTCGCTGTTGAAGCATTTTTTCTACTGCAACTACAGTAACAAGAAGTTAAGTTTAGTATGTCAGTTTTCTATAAATACAGTGAAAACAAAACAATGCCTGAAACCGTTCACTTCGATTTGTTTTGCTGGTTCCATATTTGTTATCATGTTTGTTTTTACCTACGGTTACCATTATTTTTTGGTTGCTCTAAAGTTTCTCAAAAAAAAGTTTCTCAAACAAACCAAAACTGTTTTTTTCAGGAACAACTCAAAGTATGTCAACGCTGTGAATGCAAGCATTTATGGTTATTCTTTGTTTCAAGCAAGGAAAGTGCTCTGACAAATACGGAAAAAAAGTCTTTTCATATTAAAACTTTTGCAACTGCAAGATGTAAGGCGGTGATTATTCCAATGCACTACTTTGTACGGTATTTTGACAACAGCTTAAAAGCAAAAAGACGACTACTAAAAGAATCAGTTGAAAAGTTACCGAAAAAACGTGGTGAATGTTACATGGTAAGTCATACATAACCTTTCAGAGGGCAAAGCTGGTAAAAAACGATGAGTTAAACAAAATTCATTGAGATTTATAAAAATCAGGCTTATAAATTAGAAGTCAACGCGTCTCGCAAAAACTGTAACCAACTTCAATTCATTAACATCCTGAGAAAGAAAGAGAGAAAAAGTAAACTCCTGAGTGAATGTCTGCGATAACAAACTTGGAAATATCTCTGCAAACATCAATTCTTGTCAGCCATCCAGCAGTTTGATTCTCAGCGGCTAGGAGTAAAAAGCCGAAAATAAATGTAAGAAGAAACTGGTTGTGACCTGAAGTTTTCCTTGCAATACCAGCCAGTAATGCCTTTGCAAACTTTGAGCTGCATTGCAGAAAAACTTTCATTTTGCACGAACTTCTCAGGATGTCAGGTCTTTCGAGAAACACTTTGAAGGACAGTACAGTCAAAGTATCATGGGAGGCTATATATGGAACCTTTTAAGAGAAAGTTAACTGACGTATGATTGCCAATCTCGAAAAATATTTCTTGTTAATTATCCTAAGCTATAAATTTTGAGCGCTTTAAAGTGACGATAATGCTCTGTAGCGATTTTGAAAAAAAGTCTTGTTAATGTAAATTTTTAGAAACAGAGCCCAGAAACAACATTTGTCTTTATTGTTTTATCATGTCAATAAAGACATAGTGGGAGGAATACATTAAAAAAGCAATATTAGCAAAAAATCCAATAAAATGACTGCATGAAGTCAGAACTAAAGTTTAAACGTTATCAATGCTCATTTTTATCGATTTAGGTGATAATAAATCAGAAAATGATAGTTTTAACCCAAGGAAAAATTTTGTGTTACACGTTATCGGATGTGTTTTTTACTGTATATTCTTTTTCGCAAAGTTTGGTTTCAATCAGAGTAAATTTATTTGTTAGGATACAGTACAGCAACGCGGAAGGAAACACTGCTAGAATGTACTCGCAACTAGGACGCCAAAAAATCTCAAGTTATCTGAAGTTGCCAATTGAAACCTAAAATGCTATTAGGTACAAAATAGCAAGGTTGTTAGATTTTCGTTTAGAGCAGATATGAACAAAGTGTCTCGCAAAAGTCTCGAATGATTGTAACTATTTGCTGGTAACAGAAAACAGCTAACGCCTATTTCAGAGCTGATCAATATTGTCTGAAAAGTTGCTAATGAAGAGAGTTCAGCTTCAGTTTTAAATAACAATGCGGACACAGTGATAATGGAAGCGAAACCAGCGCACCAGCTGTGGCCAACAACATTTTTGCAACGATAGGAAACTCATCGAACGTCGTATCCGCGGAGACAAAGCGGAACGAAAGCAACATTCAAAAAGTTTTTGTCTAAATTCACAGCCGGCCCCAGCAACGGCTCTCTATGTGACATTTCTTTCGCAATGAGAGGAAATGACAACATGAATGTGTTTTCCCCGTATCGAGATCAAACAATGGCGTGAAATGCTGCGTGGATAATAAGTTAGCCTATATGGCTGGGCAACAGATAGATTTCAGTCATGCAAGCTGTTCATAAGGGAATTCGGCAAGTGCTAGCTGTGTAGGCTACTTGGAGATTTTGCATTTTTTAGAAAGAAATCAGCGGGGATGTTTGATAGGGACCTGCGCCTCAAACAGTTACAGGGTAACGTTGTGAGCTTTTTCTTAAAAATGTGCGGCCTCAAAGTATTGGACGCTTGTAAGAAAAATTTCGTTCGCAAATATCGACAGTGTCAGAATACAAAATATTTTTGGGTGATCATTATTGTTGTTGCATGATCGAAAGTTAAAATGTCGCATAAACCTTTTGGAAACGTTTGGTTTGTTTCGTGGACATGATTATTCTACAGAAATGTCGGTTCATAGGCAGTTATGTAGTGAATCATTGAAATCTTCAATGTGCGAGTCAAGTCCAGTAATTATTCTGTAAGACAGTATTTTACAAAATATGCAGCCTTCTTCAAAATTTAGTGAAGCACAATATTGGCTCACATTTAAAAAAGAAAAGAAACAGGGGACTCATCTCCAATACAGGTTAAAAATACGGTAGAGAAAAATTAAGGGGTTGCAGATTAATTTTAATTTGAGATTAATTTAAAGCTTCCAAATGTTTGCAGCGACTGTTTTGCCATAGTAGTGTTACACGGCAAGAATCAACCGTACAGACTGCAGGTTTACTGAACACACGCGCTGCTTGTTCTGTGCCAGTCGCGAAGATGCTGCACTAAGTTTTAAGTAACTTGTATAAAACGCTGGTGGACTGCTCTTGAGATTTTCCGCTGGTATTTATTGGAATTTTCATAGCGTCTTCTAAATTTTGTCGAACCACTGTTTTCCAAGTGACTTGTCTGGTAAAAAGACGTTTGAATTCTTAAAAAAAATAAATCCATTTCGGCTTCTTGAAAAAAACTTGAAATTATTTCGTTGAGTGCCGATAAATCTACATATGGCTTGAACGTAATTTCAAAGCTAAGCCCACGCAATTCACTCGCTTTTTCGTAACCTCCATACAGGTTCATCTTCATGCAAGTCCGAAACCGGAGTCCATTCAGGTTTGAAAACTCTTTTGAAAGCGAGTCCTGTTAACCGTTTCCTTTCCCCAATAGGTTGTCCTCCAACTCCTGTGTTAATTATTTCTACCTTCAGGCGAACTCCTTAAAATAATGTGTGACGTTGATTACCCCAATTCACAAAAATTATTAAAAAATCTAATCACCAAAATCTTTGTGAATTAGCAGCAAATCGCACATCAACTGCATCCTTTTCTTTTAGCAGCAGTGGTTTCTATCTTTACCAACTATGCTGGAAACGAACGCAAGATTATTATTTCTTCACATAATGCAGGAAAATGCGTCGTTTCATGACGCAAAAGTTAAAAATTTTTTAAATGATTTGTCATTTACGTATGCTGTTCAAATAGGAGGCATGCTGCGCTCAGTTGATGACAGGCAAGAGAAAAAAAAGAGAGCAATTTTTTACTTCAGTATTGTAAACGCTAATAATGTGTTTAGCACCTAACATGCTATTGCCAAAACAAGTTGCTTACGAAAAGTGCATTGCACTGCTGTTGGAAGTTTTTGGGGAAAAGTTGTTCTTCGGCTCCAGTGTATTGTTAATAGTCACTACACGTCTGGAAAATTACAACTTGATTACAATTTAGTCACTGTCAAGTTTTTAAACAAATGTTTAAACATAAATAAAACATTTCAGTATTTTAAATTGCTTGAGTGTAACATCTTTAATCCGGGTCCGTGATTCTAAACCCTTTCCACTTACTTTTAATCAGTTTTCAGAAGCCATGTCTCCCCTGTTGGGCGTATTGCTGTTCACGCAACTTATCGGTGCTATGGGTTGGCCGGATGGGCCTCCTTATGGTGTTTGTCGCTCCATGGAACCAGTTGGCCATGAGGTCAACCACTTCTCTTCAACACATATGAGGTTCCGCATAGAAACGTCAGCACCAGTTGTTGAAGAGAACGGTGTTTTGGATAGTAAGTTGCCTTGAATGCCTAAGACTACGCAATTTGCTTAAAATGCATGCAAGCTTACTGATGTTGTGTAAGTATATTATGTTGCACATGCTTATTGTTTTCATGAAATAAACACACATCTCCAGTTTACATTTCCGCTCTCTTCATTTGTCTTTTAAGTGTGTTAAGAAGCGATAATCGAAAAGCATAGAACATATTTGCTCATTTTTGTACATTGTCAGTTTCGTATTCAGAGTTGTATCGATGAAAATCTGTTAAATTTTTAAAAAGCACACTTTGCTAAAAAATCCTGGCATTTCTTGAAATCTTTCCTAATTTTGCAAAAATTGAGAGTGCTTTAACAGAAACCCATTCATGAAACTCTACGTACAAAATTTGATGCTTTTTTGTGAAACTATCTGCTGTATTTGTGTTAACGGCTTTACCCAAAACTTGATAAAAAAAAAACTTTAAACGCGTGACGCGATGAAACCAATGCACCTGCTTTGTTCTCGTTCATACCGGTTCAATCGGGTTCATAAACTACTTTTTCAACAGTTACAGTGTTCGGTCCAGTGGAAATCAAAGGAATATTCATCCAAGTTCGAGATGAATCAGGAAGAAACATCGTGGGAAAATTTAATCGACCGAGCTCTGACGGTTTCAAGCTGATGGATTGTTTTGACAAGTCGGACAGCGCTTTTGCTCATGCTGATGGTGACCCGAAAGGGAAAGCAGTGACAGCGCGGTGGGTCGCTCCAGACTCGTGCGACGAAACCTACACTGTTAGGTAAGTTTCGCTGATCGGGCAAATTAACCAAATACAAAATAGATGTCCATCTTTGCCTAGCGTGACCTAGAGGATGTCCGACTAGTTTCGCAGCGCTTTGCGAACTGGGGTAAGGCATTGGCAGACAGACGTTGCACTGGCTCGGTCTGGTCATCCATTTATTTAACTTGGAAGGCATGAGAGTTACTAAAGTACCACTTGACCAGCCAGAATATCCTCAACACTATTTTTCAAATTGCTTTTTCAATACGATAGCTAAAGGCAAAAAGTATTTTTGTGTTCATATAAGTGTTGCAAAAATAATTTGCTCAGAAAGTATTTTTGCGATGAGCCAAGAAAAACACAATTCACTTTTTTCAACTTTTTAATGTAACTTACTTTCAACAAATGTTGCTTAAATGTCAAGCAAAACGCTATTTAAAGTTGTGTTGCTTGAATGTCAATAAATACTGCACGCCTTTAGCTTTCTCTTATCTGCGTATGACACCATCACTGCCTGATTCATAATCGGATGGTTTCAGCCAATATTCTGATACTTCTGTCTACACGGTCCAGCTAAAACCGAATGAAAATTTCTAAGTCTTTTGCAAACATTTTGCAACAATATATTTAGGGTTAATACCTTCACTGGTATTTTTGATTTAAAATTATACAATTCATAAACCATGAAACAAAACGACTAGTTTTCTCATTAACCACTAATATATTGGGCATTACGAGGCACCAAAATGCTGTTGACCCTGTATTTTAACGAAAAGAAGAGTACTAGCGCAGCACATAGCCTCTTCCAAGGTTTAAACAATTGCTATATTTCAGGCCATGCAGTAAATGCAATGCAAGACCTCTCTCACACAAATGTGCCCACAATGCGAGTCTGCCCGTAGTAAAACTTGTTTCCTCAAAAGGTGCTGCACAAAAGAGGCAACTGGTTGTCCAACGGCATATATTTGGCAGTTAATAACATGAAATCCACAAAAATATCAAAACCATCGCACATCGGTCGTCGCTGGTTTGACCAAGGACTGCGTTCGATCTGTAGACTATGTGGGTATCACGCAAAAGTTGCAACAGTCTACACCTCACCCACCAGCCAACCTCAAATTGAAGCCCCACTTTGCTCACGCTGCCCATTTAGGAGGTAAATGAGCTGGCGCAGAGTGTTTCTACACTACTCTGAACCACATTTAAACTGCAAGCTTGTGATAAAGTAGCGACTGTAAAGTGGAACGTGACGAGAAAACCAGGACTGGTTGGAGACGCCAAGCGATATTTTTTCAATATATCTGGCATCTCTTCGACTATAAGGCCGCCGACACTGTGAAGCTGGCCGATAGGTTGAAACTCTTCTACTCTGCTTTACGGCCCAAATTCAACTGCATACCGCCCTGCAATCACGGATGAAAATACTGACGCGAAGATTTGGAAATACTGAATGCACAATCCTCCTGAGAAATTTTGAAGCACTCACTGGAAACGACGTTGTGGTATGAAGTTGTATTGTCAGTTGGCATGGTAATGCTAACCCAAATAATAAAGGAAAGTTTCTCCTGCAGCCGTTCTTCAGCACACTTGGTATAGAGATTTGTTGGTTCAACGGTCACTGATCGTTTGTTAAATTGTTTCAGCTGGCTTGTTCCAATCAGTGTTGAACTTTTCTTTTCATAGGGGAGCAGAACTGTTGAAAGATCTCGCACTTGCAGGTTGTCAGAAAATACTGTCAGGAAAAACTAACAACGCCTACACGAACCTACGAGACAAGGAAGCACTAGCGCAGCAATCCCAAAAAATTTTGGGGGGCAAAAAATTGGGGAGACCAAAATGATTGATTTTAGGTGAATAACACTATTTTGTTTGGGATACCGCCTCTCAAGGCACAAAATGACCATGCGTAATTTGGGGGGGCATGGCCCCTAAGCCCCTGCTGGCTACGCCTATGCAAGGAAGTCCTTTCTGAATACAGTCGGTGGCCGTGGTGGACAGGGTTTTAATAAAGACATTTGCAGAAAGCATATATTGCCCTTTTTCCAGGAGCTCCCGGAATGCACAAGGACGTGCCAGAGCATTTCAAATATCCTTTGAGCCTAGTCATTTTTATGCCATCCATCACGTAGGAAATGCAGTTTGGAGAATGCAACTAAAGTGCCAACACATTAAAATCCGGTAAAACTGGCGGTAATGATGAAACCCAGCTGAAATGATTAAAATCTGGAACAGGGCAAAATTGTGTGTTTAACTTTCGTGTCAAAAAAGTAAACGATCTGGAAGGGCATCGATCGGTTGGCAGACTAGGGTAATTATTCCCAGACTTAAGAAGGGAGACAGGAAGGAATGCTTTTAATACAGAGACACTCTCCTCTTTAGACTAAACCCTGCTCAGGAATCCTTAAAATATTATATGAGTCAGTAAAGGTAGTGAATAATGCCTCCCATAATTTGATTACGTCTTCCTGGGACATGTTACATCCGTTATTTTCGGACCAAACTATTTTTTACTTTCCGACGTCCATTTTTAATCACTTTCGCAACAAAATCGATCCGCACAGCGAAACATACACATCATACAAATTTTATGCATTGTACCACTAAAAAGGGGATTTTTAGAGGGGAATTTTTGTTTGTGCGTAAAAAACGTCTTGCGCGTTTTAGATCTGTTTTTTTCTTCATATATGTCATACGGTGTAGGAAGACTCTTCACATATAAGGTTTCTGTGGTAATATTTGGCCAAACAGGTTTTGCATTTGAAATCACATTGAAATATTAAGGTAGTAAATTACCCAAAATTCGTAAAACCCCGAATGTCGTGTATTGGCGTAGGAGGGGCCCAAAGGGGTCTGTAGCTCCTGCAATTATTTTGCTTACGGGCAAAAATCATTTGTAACATGAAACAAATAATATTACTCCGAAATTGTAATATTTTTTGTAAATAAGAATCTGATGAAATTGCAATCTTTTTCAAAATACTTTTTGTTGATTTAACTCTGTCTGGTATTATTGGGTGGAAATTGCATTGGATATGCATTTTCTTCTCAGAGAAGTCGCATTGCATAGTTTTTGAAAAATCTATTGTTTGGGCACAACGCTGTAGCCCCCTGGATTCTTTTGTCCCCTACGCCTGTGATTTTGAGCCACTTCTTCGAGTGGAAATACCAGCTGCGATAGTTCGGCCACACGATAAGAATACCCCAAAGATCAGTTTGGGAAGCGAATCTCCTGTTGGATATACATTCATAAGAAAGCGATCCAGCAAGCGAACAAATGCCAGGTAGCGTGATTAAACTGTAGAAGTTTGGACCCTCCATGCATATGTTTCAAACCTTTAAATCGCATGTCAAAAGCCAGCTCACCATCTCGATATGTTGAACGATCTCGCGACTTGACGTAGTCAAAGGTCGATTTTCATTCGATGCGCTGCTGTAACACCTCTGACGTGTCCTGGTCGCTCCCTGGTGCGGAGCCAGAAAAACTAGCAAAGGTTGCTGAACACCTTGAGCTGTTTTTAGATCTGTTAAGACCTCTACACCCGCGACCCTCTCGAAAGAAAATGCGGATTTGGCAAAAGAAGGAATTAACCGCAGATATATAGCCTACTACCACTTGTATTAAAAATAATTTTCAAAATAGACCTGATTTTGAAATAATCTTGCAAAACTATACATTTCTCTTCATCCACTATAAAATATCAAATAAAGCTATATGATATTGTTAACCTTGAGTTGAAATGTCAAACTTGTGCTTAGCAAATACTTTGCAAAATGTTGGTTTTTGAACAGATCTATTTTCAAATGAAAACGTGTTATGCACAGTATTGCGTTATGCATGCAGAAACAAAATCTTTGTAAAAGTCAACCTACAAAACTGAAAGCAAAAATTTACTTCGTCATTTTTAACTGCATCTGTTAGCCACATAAAAATTTAATTGTAAGATATGGTGTTAACTGGAGATTGCTCCCACTGTTGATTGTAGTAGCTTACAAAAGTTGGAAATGTTTTCAAGGAGTTTTTTCAATGCGCACCTGTAATTTTTTAAGGTAGCTTTTCTTTTTAAATCTGATCTTTCCTTTGCAGAGCAACGGTTGTGGTGAATTTTTCAACGTTCGAGACCGGTCTATCTCACGAAATAGATTGCATTCCGAGCACATCAGAAAAATAACGCGATTCTCCCGTTTGAGAATAATTGCAATTCAACTACAATCATCTGCGAAAAAAGAAGAGCATTGAAGAAGATATTCACAAGATTGTATTTACTGAATTGTTGCTTGCTTTTCGTAGTCGTCATACGCAACTTTTTTGTGGGATATATTTTGCTTTCAGTTGAAACCAACATGTCGCCATTTCAGGATGATTTGAATGTCCATGAGCCACTCAAACTTTACTGTAAATAATCCAGCAACCACGATTTGAATAAAAACAGACAGTGAAAAGTATTCGGTCAGATTGCTTGAGAGTGCTAAGCGACCTCATAGAGCAGGGGTTCTTAACCGATGGGAAATTTCATCCATGCAGTGGGAAATTCTTTCTGATTTGGTGCAGTGAGAAATTGTTTTACTCCAATACCTAAGGAAGGAAATCTGAATATTAAGTCACAAACTTATTTTTTAAAGA
>JGI24021J15306_10009059_pt1 | contig 12291 bp, 8 predicted proteins | sample Ectturendosymbi1_FD_15306 | JGI IMG/M metagenome (IMG submission 15306)
TTTTTTCATAAGACTAAAGTTGTCAAATTAGAAAAGGGAATTATGCAGTTGTTTTCAGGCCCGTAACCAGCTTGGGACACCAGGGGGGGGGGAAGAATTTTCTGAGAGTGGCCCAAATTTTTTAAACTATGTCCAATACTTTCAAACTGTGTCCAATACATTTTTCCAGGGGGGCGAAAATTTTTCTAGAGGGTGCTTCGCCCCCCTGGTTACGGGCCTGGTTGTTTTGTGTTTATTTAGCACAATCCGAGGCACGATGCTCAAAGTGAAAACCCCAGCGATCACGCTTACAAAAATAGCGTTTCCACAAATTAACTGCAATGTGAAAGAAATGCTGTGACGCCTGTTAGAAAAAGAACATGTGATATAGCAGAAAAGTTGCATTGCCAAGGTAAGTACAAGAATTTTTTCGAGCTGCTTTGAACGAAATTAAATACGACTACGTAGATTTCAAATAGCAATTTTATCTACAGTAACATGTTGCAGCAACAGACGTGAAAGCACTTTGCAAAAAACAAACGACGCAATAGAGATCACACGTCGCGATCACATAAGCAGTGGCGATCACACAAGCAGTGGCGTAGCCTACCTCGGGTTTACCGCGCCTTGGGACAAACTCAGTTTAGGTGCTCCCACCCAGCCCGTTGATGGCAGCATGAAATAAAAGAAACATTGCAATCTAATGCTTTCCTTGCAATTATCTAATTCCAAGGGCAAAGTTTTCTTGCTTTTGCTGCTGAAAATTCAGCGATTACTTTGTAAAAATGCGGTTATGATTTAAATGTGTCATATTTTTACATAGAAAATATCTAATGCCAGTGACTCTCTAAGAAATTTTGTTAGCAATTTTGTGACCTGAATTTCGACAATCATGTCTGTGAAAATGCTCAGTTTATAGGTGGAATTAGATAAAACACAGGCAGTAACCGGAGCAGCGGTAGGACAGGGGGTCAGTAACAGTGTGGAGGGAAATGCAAACTTATAAAAAACAAAACATTCTTCACCAATATGTTTGTTTCTGTTCAGCAACAATGCTGATCTTAAAAATAATAACAGAAAGTGTAGAAAACCATTCTGAATGTTGTGGGTACGTGAATAGCTGCAGTGAATGTTTCAGATAGATCTTATTAACCTAGAAATTCCCTATGATACTGTCATGAAAAGTTACCTCCGCCCCCGTTGCTTCCCTTTTGAAAGAACAGGGGAAGCAATGCCCCCGCTCTCCGGCGTCCCTGGGAGTAACTGAGAGCAACTGAAAGGTACAGATTTATAACTAATGTGCTCAACGCTGTTGCCTATTTGCAATTAGATTTTTGCAAAAGTAATCAGAATTTATTTAAACATCCCACAAATAAAAATCATCATAATTACTTTCAGAACCACATCAAATCCATTTCCACATGAAGATTGTCAAACCATCAAAGATCAAATAATTTCCTAAACATCAGATCTGTTGTCGTAACAACATACTATTAAGGTTTATCGCTGCTCCAAAAGTATGCGCAGTTGCATACACTGTGAATGTTGGATTCCCGTCCATTGTGACACAACTATAGAACGAGACCGAAATGGGAAAGTTCGCAACCCTGGCTCTCTGAAAGCATTGTGACGCAACCGTGAGTCAAACCACATGCAGGGCTGGTTGCTGGAGACAAGATACGCCATAAACGTCACGAAGGTTCGTAATTGTTCACTTTGCGAACCTCGGTGATCCTGATGAGAATTTGCCACTGGGTATCAGCGACTGGCATTCGACATTTTGTATATCGTAATTACTAGCATCTGCTGACATTTGACATTTCGTAATTGTTATCATGGGCGTCGGAAGGATTTCTTCCAGGGGGGAACATTTGCGGATATTTCCATAGGTAAACATAAAAAATTTCCAGAGGGGGCCAAAAGTGATGAAATTTCATGTTTCTCTCTCGAAACTAAGAAAACGACGTTTTTTGCTAAAAGTATAACAGAAAAATGTGAAATTTGAAATTCCAGGGGGGCCTTGGCCCCCCTGCCTCCCCTTCCGACGACCATGATTATTACGTTACATTCCAACCTCAATTTACGACCTCAAAATGCTGCGCCCGGGGGTCGATGTCCCCCCTTGCCCCCTGGCTACGCCACTGTCTTAAAGACAGAATCATAAGTTTGCTTGAAGTTGTGCATACAGCCAATATACTGAAGTTGAACCAAGCTACAAAAACTGTCATGGTGACATATACTTCAAAACAAAAACCGTAGTTACACATGCAGCGAAATGTTGAACCCAGTGCTATATTTTTCCAAGCATTCACTTCAATCATACGCAGCTTTACCGGTAGCAGTTGCCAATGCTTGGAAACCCCAGGTGCTTTAGGTTTGTCGCTGATGCTGACTTTTTACCGAACTAACGTGGAACCTATCGATCAGGTCAAAAGCAACCTGAGCTAAATCTTTTCTGATGGTGCTAGCGTACCGCAAACAAATCATTCAAAATCAGCGCAAAACAGTGAGAAGAAGAGCTGCTATCAGCGTGTGTTGACGAAAGAACTCTTGCGAACTTTTCCTTTGGCCACCACTCACGCCAAAGTAGCGAATAGCGGTAGCGGCAAAATGGTGATAGCTCGCTACCCCATCCGTTATTTTTTTCAAAAAAGAGCGACGATCCCGCTATCGCTCCTGGAAAATTAGCTCGCTACAGTAGCTCGCAATTATAGTAGCTCGCTACTGCCATGGGCTAGACCAGTGGTTGTCAACCTTTTATGTATTGGTACACCCTTTTAAACTTGTTAGAAAACCTGTACACCCTTGCCACTGCACGAAAATTTAGTACTGTTAAAGTGTAAAATGTAAGCGATTTTACGTTGTAAATGCCGCTTTCACATCAGATTTTTGAGTACCACTTCTCAGCATTCCTGAATACCGAAATCTCACCCATTAAGCGAGTTACGTTTTTGATCGCATGCCAACAACCTACCTTTGCTAGCAATGATTTTCTGCTCTTGTCGAAATAAAATGAAATAAACAAACTCAATCAAGGATGTTGATCCTCTTATGAAAAACGCCCTTGAAACAGGGTTAAGACCACATTTTTCACAACTGGCGGATGAAATTCAACGGGAGCAATCACAGTAGATGAGATGATTTCTTTTTTTATTCATACTGGGTGTTGTACGAACTTCATGAGCAGGAAGATTGACTTTCATTAATTTTATTGTTTCGTGTGCCGTGCAGGGGCGCAACGAGGTTAGATGGCGCCCAGGGCAAGAAGCAAGTTTGGTGCTCCCATATTCGAAACTGGGGTCTTTCGGAAGCACATGTTCTACACTGAAGAAAAGTACTTGTGACATTGTTGGGACTTTTCGGCGTCTCCGCAGCCATTGGGCGCCCCCATAGTGACTCGGCACCAGGGAATTTCACCCCCCTTGCCCCACCTCGTTACGCCCCCTGGTGCCGTGTCCTGCCGTTTTCTGCGTTGTTGCAGCTACATGCGGAAAGCCCAATTCAATTTCCTCATATGTAAATGGCTGCACGATCCATGACACAGAATTCAGATTCAAATAAAGCCAAAAATTGCCTTGAAAATTAGTGGATATCTGGTATTCTTCTTGAGCAAGGAAAACCCGCAACTCTTGCCACAGTTGGAACACACGCTCTAACACTTTTCCTCTGGATAACCAGCGTGCCTCAGCATGAAATATAACCTCATTGTGTCTGCTATCATGTCTTTGCACACCTCTGAAAACGTTCGATGCTTCTTTGAATGTGAACGGATGAATTTCTAATTTTATTTGACATCCTCAAGAACAATTTCCAGACCTGACCTCTGGTTATATTCTTAAATCAAACTCTAACTAACCACAAATTCTCAATTAATCATGCAGTGAGTTGAAACCTAGGTTTATTTTCGCTAAGACGTTTCAGTCATTTTTCCAAAATAACTTAAAAATATTCGGTCATTTTTTATTTTGGGACATTTTTGTATGTCTGTCTGAAAATGACATTACGACCAAATTGACCTAAGTTTTTTCGGCAATTTCAAAAAACTTCGGTCTGTGACTGAAAAATTCCCAAACAAACAGGTTGAAACGCAGTCAAGGTAAAAGTTTATGATTTTTCGAACAACTCCATTAGTGGTGCGTTGCATGTCTGCTGTTCCGTTGGTAGCAACTGCCTTATGCTTCATCCAATCAAATCCATGTTTTTCAATGAATTCATTCCATTTGGCAAAGATGGCTTGAGCAGTTGAGAAAACTCCCACGTTTAAGGCAGCACAACTCGCCAATGGTTTTTGTTTCCTGATTGGCAAATCTACAACACAAAATCAACTGAACCTCTTCTGGAAAATCTGTTGTTTCATCGAGCTAAATACCAAACAACTGAGCTTTCTTCAGCTTGTCAAGAAGGTGTTTCAACCAATCTTCTGAAATATGAAGACATCTACGTTTAGTTGTATTGCTTAATAGTGGAATTTTTCTCACTTTGGAAACGGNTTNTTTTTCCATGGAAATGGCTTTTATTCCTNCATCGACAGTGACTTTCTGGAGATGCTTCAAAGAATGCCTTTGACTTATTTTGATGAGTAGAACGCTGCGACTTCACACNTTTTTGAGATGTCCTGAAGCCGAATTACTTTTATCAAATACGGTTGCATAAAATAGGCATTGCCCTGAAGGATGCGGGTTCAGCATTTCTTCTTTTGTGCGACAAAACCCATACTCGATGCAGGCATCGCTCCTTCATTTGTGCTTCTTAACAATACAAGCCTTTTTCTCTTGAATAAGTTTCTTTATAACTGTACACTGCTAAATCTCGACCTTACTCCCGGAAAAGTGGGGGCTACGTTGCACTCAGCATGTGACTTGCTGACATCCATACTCTCACTTGTTTCACTGAAGTATTTCCTTTGATAGTGACTATGATGCTCTTTTTTCAACTACCTTTCGCCACTAACATTTTCTTTAAAAAATTAGGCATGTCAATTTTCTTTGAGGATCAACAACTTACTGCGATACCTTTCAAAAGTATAAGATGATAACAGCTTAAAATCCTAATTGAAAAAGTGCAAAGTTAAAATTATCATAGAGATTACTCACTTCCTCTTGATATAATTTCTCGCTCAGCTCCAGCTAACTGCTTGAAAAGTAATGTGGAAATATTGCTACGTGTCTTACTACAAAACAGTAATCATTGCAGAGAAAAACATGGTTGGCACATTAGCTCACAAAAAATTCAAGCTAAAGCAATGGTTCCCAAACATTTCTTACAGGCATACTCCCGAATGTTGCATTTAAAGAATAGAAGAAGAATACGTGATGGTAATCTGACCAACGTTACAAACAAACAGGCGGGAAAAGACAGAAAATGCACCCTGCCCGATAGATACGGTTTTAAAATATGTGAACATTTAACACACTGCGCTGGAGCAAAGGACATACGTGGGACAATGTGGCTGTTCTTGAAGAGCACACAACTGGTACACCCCATCAAGTTGGTACACCCCTGGAAAATTCTGGTACACCCTGGGGTGTAGGATCCACTGGGTTAACAAGCACTGGGCTAGACATAGTACATTTTTTACAACAATCTCTTCACAAAATACGTTGATCAAGTTGAAGCCTGACTTTTGGACGTATCCAACTAGGCATGTAGGCAGGGCCGGATAAATGAACGCGAGGCCCATCAGGGCAAAGCAGGCCCATAACCAGCTTTGGACATCAGGTGTTGCGAAGAGTTTTCTGAGAGGGGCCCAAACTTTTTAAACTTTGTCCAATATTTTTAAACTATTTCCAAAACATTTTTCCAGGGTGGACGAAAAAAATTTTAGGGGGGGCTTCGCCCCCCGCTCACCCTGGTTACGGTCCTGGAGCAAAGTCGTGACCGCAAGGTCCCGACACACTTAGCGCAAGCGCGCAGTTCGCTCATGTTCGCTCCCTTTGCCTGTAGAGGCAGGTTGCGAAACTTGCTGGTGGCGGATTGTTGCACTGTTGGTCGTTATTGCGTATCAATANCACGGCAGTAAAACTTCAAATGTTCAATTCAAGCTACAGTTGTAGGCTGTTCAATTCAAGCTACAGTTGTCTCATGTGATCTGGGCTCCCACTGAGGGTTTTCTCCACCCGGATCTGTTTTTGGTCGACCTGTGTATCTAGGTTATTATGAAAAATCGCAGCTGTGTTTTTTGAAGTGATAAACTCATCAGCAACTTCAATGTGTTGAATAATATAAAGATAACTTTACATTACAGTGTTTACATGCGCACATGAGATGAGAACGTACGCATATCGGATGAAGCAGACCACCGTGTTCAACCGGTTACATATTCTCATATAAGATCATTGTCAGGGTTATGTACAGTGGTGTGTTTAAGGGAAGGCAAGCGAGGCACTTGCATCGGTCCCCCTTTGCAACTGTAAGTGTGAAGGGGCCAACAGCAACTGTAATCTATAAGTAGGCTAATTTGCTTTCAAAGGGCCACCAACAGCAGTTGTAATGTGTAAATACCTCGCTTTCAAAGGGGCCCAAAGTAACTGTAATGAATAACTGACCCACCTGGAAAAATCATTTGTGTTGTGAGTTAATAACATATTCTGCCATTGTAGTCTTTCAGCCCAAGTGCGCTCACCAAATTATAAAATTAACCAAAACTCCACTTATTTATCGTGTTTAACGTTTCAATTTGGGGGGCTTGGAGCTTTGTTTGGGGGGGGGCTAAGCCCACCAAAGCCCGCCCGTGGCGACGGGACTGAAACTACCATCTCCTCTTATATGTATATTTATTAGGCTATGCATCTTTATAAGTGCTTCAACCAATATAATACAGGTTGTAACAATACAAATATGCACCATGTCATAGTTTTCAATTACTGTTCCTAGAATCGGGCTCACAAGGGTCTAATATTTGTCACAGTTCCATAAATTTCCATCACAAAATGCAGTTACAGAGAACTCACATAAAGACTGTTCGCTTCCCAAGTTCAGATGGACCAAATACGCCTTATCCCTACTCAAAACATGCCAAATGACATCAGGAAATGCTAATCAGACTGAATATATTCTGAAAACATAAGCTGAAAGCAGACAAGTTTTAAAAAATGCCAAACAACATTTTTAACTGCAAACAATTTTGGCAGAACCAGGCCAGTAGTCAGGTTTTAAGATTTGGGGAGGGAAATATATTGTTAGGGGTGAAAAATTTTTGTTATTATCAAATGTTTAAACCAAATTTTTCTGAGCACAACAAAATTTGGGGGGCACAAAAGTTTTGAATGTAACTGCCCCCGAATGCCCCCGTGTCTGCGGGCCCGGGCAGAACTGTCGCCAGAAAGTCTTCCATTGGGGGCCTTCGGCTTTGTGCAGGGGAGCTAGACATTCTGGGAATTTATATTTAATTCACAACATGAACAGCATTTGAAGATTGCGCAAAGTAATTATAAATATTTTCCCGCAAATACCCATAATAGGCTCGTAGTTCCAACTAAAATTTTTTGAACGAGCCTAACAAAAGGAATTGGGCCGTAAATCATTGTCATTTAATTGACGGCGATTATTTAGAGATGTCGTAATGAAATGCAAATGTAAAAAAATTTTCAGGAAATCAGAATCAATCTTATTGTTCAGTTATGAAAACAATGTTACCAAAGCAACAAACATGAGGCTGATCAAAGCATGTGCGCCGCGATGAACGTTTTCTTTCATTAGCGCAAATTGATGAACTTACCATGAGCTTAAGTGAAATTTGCATATAAATCGTGCGCATTGTGCTTTTTACTGGCCAAAATACGCATGCATAAACTTTGCTGATGTCTGGACTGTTAATCTCTTAGCAGGACCGGATTGAGGAGGCGAAACGGGGGCAATTGTCTCGGGCCCTCCGCTCCAAGGGGGCCCTCGTGAAGACATTTTTTGTTTCAAATGAAATATTCGTTTGAAAAATTGTCGTGATTCAAAAAAGATACAAGAATACAACTCCATATTCCGATGTTGCGTTGAGAATCATTAATGATTTATCTGCAAGTTTCACTTCTACCAGTTTTAGTAATCACTACTGAATATAAATATTTTCGGTTTTGTTCATTGCAAATATATTTGAATTTTGCTTGTAACTTTTCCTAATTATCATTCTTTTGGCATGGGTTTATCTACTCGTGCATCGCGCCTACTGCGCAAATGTCGCGAAAACAATACTATTTGCGTGCTTATACAGTAAAGCTAGTTCTGGCGTGGTTGCTGTTTAACTTCTGTGCCGTCTGGAGGTAGCACAGCCCAACTGCAACCTTTGTTTCGTCATAAAGGGTAACGTATGGTCGAAACGCTATTTTCTTCGGTGGCTCTGTTCTTGCGTTACATCATAAACATAACATATGAAGCTAGTCAAGCCATTTACACCACATGTTATTGCGTGTTCCCTCAGAAAAGGTTTTTGATCAGTCGAACTGTAGAACGAAAGAACAGAACGCGAGATAGCAGTGTTTAGCTAGCGCGATGCCGAAATCTGTGATGCCATCAGGAGGTAAAAATAGCAAAGTTTCTAAGGAGACAAAGCACAAGAATCTGGCAGTGGAAGCTAAAACGACGCGACTGAAATGCCTTTTTTCCAGCAAAGCTTTTAAGCAGCAACGTTAAAAGCAGGGTTGCCATATTGGCGAAATTATCGCTAGATTCCGGAAATCTGGCGAATTTTGAAAGCTTTGGCTACAAATATTGGTTTGGCGATTTGGCGAATTTCTGGCGATTTTTTGAAAATATTTGGCTGCAAATTTTGTGGTATGGCGAAATGTACGACCTGCATATTTGCACGCATTTGCTTAAATATTCATATATAAATTTATTATTTTTAAGCTTGCTGATGGTTTGAAATTAATGACACCAAATGAATGTGTGAAAGGTTTGAAAGTAGAAGCATGATATTTAACACTTCTTATCAAATATGTTTGCAATATGTTGAAACTGATTATTTAGAAAAATTTGCAAAATGTTGAAAACCTATACGCTTTTTGGTAAAATACAAGGCGAAAGATAAAGAGCTTTAAACGACTGATTTCCAGTGAAAAAAATACTTTTTTGGAAAGATGCAACCATTTCTAGAAGTTTGGCGAAATTTTGCTGAGTTTGGCTATTTTTTGAAGTGAGTTTGACGACAGTTTTTTATTTCTATCTGGCAACCCTGGTTAAAACAGTGGTGTTTACCAGAGCACCTGAAAATGAAGGTGAAAGTCACGACATAAGTTTCGAAGCACCTTTCACACTCAGCCTGGCTGACCATATCGACATGTTATTTTCCAGTGTTTTCGTTTGTAATCTCTGGTTTCTGCTTATTGTTCGGGTGAATGTTGTTTCTTGCCGAGTCACTCTCTAGCCTGTGGAAATTTAGTAAGAATGCACTGTAGTGTTTATATCATAAACTCTCTTCTCTTCTCTCAGCTGACTGTATATGCAGTTGAGCACCGTATTTATTCGATTGTAAGCCGCGGCTTATAAAGTTTCTTTCATCATTTCATACGGCTTGCAATCAAGGGCGGCTCACATTTTTTTTTTCTTTATCGAAAGGCATAGATGACGTTCAGTCTTTCCTCGGCTACGTTTTGTCGACCAAATTCTTCTTTCGCATTCGATTTTCTTCAGCAACACGTGCACATACGTCACATGAGGGATTGTGATGAACAAGGCACGGTTGTAGTTGNGTATCATTAATGCTGGAAACGCACGAGTACGCGAACGTCACGAACGCATCTTAGAGGCTTAGATGCGTTATGTTCAAGTGCGGTTTACAATCAAGNGCAGCTTACATTAATTTTTAACACCATTTCGTGCGGCTTACAATCAAAGGCGGCTAACAATCAAGTTAGTACGGCAGGCACATAATCGACCACTGGATAAAGCGAAAGAGAACGTTGCGAATCAGCGAAAACATAAATTTTACAAACGATGACGTCATGAAATACGTCATGGGGGCCCTCGAGTGAAACTTTCCCCGGGCCGCCCTACCCTTTAATCCGGCAATGGCTGGAGCCGGAGCCAAAAAAATTAGATGCCCGGAGCCGGAGCCTGAAATTTGGGTACCGGCTCCACAGACCTGCTCTGTACTGTACTTGTAAGCTCTACAATAATGTATTTCTTCATGGTAAGTAGATACGTACAGTATATACATTTTTGGTGAATAAGACATGTAGCCCATAATGTGCACCAATTGCCATTTAGGAATAGGTTTATCATACTTACGAAATTCAGTATGCCTAATGGTAGTCATATGGATGCTCACAAGATTTATGATTTATTAACAGTTGTTCACTTGTTCAAGTGTATTTTTAACTTAGGGCCACGCGCTGCTGATACGCTATAGGCCCAGCGCTACACTAACAAGTTGTTTGCAAAGTTGTAAGCCAAGCCTTGTGCTGTGCTGGTGAAACTTTTTGTCGGTTATAATTCTGACTGCAGTGCATGATCCTTGATCCCAAACGTTGCTACGAAATCGCTTTGCATCAAAGATCTGGCTCTCGAAACGATACAGCAGCAGCGGAAGGAATTTCATATTCAAACAAAGAAAATGCACTGGTTGGCTAAGTTACGTTTTCGGAAATTCGACATGCAACGGAATACAAGAATGTGACAAGAAAGAAGGCGAAAAGAACTGTCCCAGCCTTCTTTAATGTAACGCAGGAAAAATTCGGTGGTTCAGTGGTGAGTCTAAAATTCACTCGTCATAATATTCAGCGGCAAAGATTTGCGGTCTGATAAAAAGAACGAAAATCACATGTAGTCTTTTTTTTGACACCACCAAAGTTTTACGTCCCAAGTTCTAAGAACTTGCTTCAGGCGATTGCATGTTTTGATATAGAGAAACATCATCGAAAATGCATGGCAAAAGCCTGCACTCCGGTGTATAAAACTTGACAGAGTGAATTTAAAAGCAGAAAAGTAAGACGTATCATAAATCATGACGAAAGATTGTATTTACAATCAAATGGCACAACTAATCTACTGCAATGCGGCACATATTTCTGAGAAAAAATCTTTTTTTTATCGACCTCCGTTCTGCAGAGTGTGTGTGTTTTTACTATGGACTTCGTGTCTGGTCACAAAAAAATAAATTAAAATTATTGACTACTTTTTGAGGAACGTTCTTATCATTACCTAGATCTGAGCCGAAACGCAGATGTTTTAATGCGATATATTGCTTTTCAGGAGACAAAGATGTTGTGAGCATTCCTTTAAGCAAACACTGCGACGCTCGCTGGCCTCCCGACTGTCTTAACCAATCAGACGAGACCAACTGCAGCTCGGAAACCCTCTTCTACTGCGAAAAGAGGCAACCTTTCTTTGTTCCTCGTGCGAAAGTTCTCGATGGGCAACGTGACTGCAGTGATTTTTCTGACATGTGCCCTTCAAGCTAAACGAGCACATCGGTTCTTGCGCCGCGCGAGGACATGATAAAAAATCAGGGACTGAGGGTTATAATCTGGTTTGTGGGCCTGTTTTCAGTCATTGGAAACCTGTCGGTTGCAATAATGACGACATATGAGTTGATAGCGGTTAAAAATCAGAACAAACAAATGCAAAATGCCAGTGTCGGAACTATGAACAAATTGTTGATTTTAAGCCTTTCCGTTAATTGGTGTGCTAACCGTGCTGTCCGGAGAAGCTTCAGTTTTCACTTTGGTATGCCTCACCTCTTACCGGCTGTACGGCGTTTTCAAGCCAATTCGCAGTAAACACATAAAGGTCAAGTACTCAGTTTTTTGGATAGTCCTCCTGTGGTCTGCGTCATTTTTATTAGCGTTGCTCCCTTTTTCGAAAATGCTATCTTCTTACATGATCGCTGGTATGTTGATTTCCAAAAGTTTATACTTCTTCGGGGACGTTGTAACTTGGCCCGAATACCAAACATTCGCTAAACGAGTTGCGTACCTAAAAAGAAACGAAACAAGCATTGCATCTGACAACTGGTGTGACATCAACGAGATTCTACGCACTGACTACCACGACGTATCTCCCCAAAACAAAGGATACTTCGGCTACTACAGCACGAGCAGCGTCTGCATGCTGAAGTTCTATCGTGTCACAGGCGACATCTCGCCCTTTAACTTGACGTCTTCTGCAGTGATCATGTTTAATTTTATCTCGTTGTTTTACATTTTTTTAGCTTACGTCAACTTGACAATGTTAAACAAAATTTTTGCATCGTACGTTTGCAGTGCTCTGTGAATAGTCTTTCGCTGCTGGTCTTGGCTTATTTACGTAAATTACGATCTTATGCAGGTTTTGTTTTAGCACCTTCTGCATACCTGTTGGTCCTGCTTTCACTGTTAGCGAATT